>Ga0325403_1000463_pt1 | contig 28216 bp, 19 predicted proteins | sample PopdelMetagenome_19_FD_205665 | JGI IMG/M metagenome (GOLD analysis project Ga0325403, IMG submission 205665) | Populus deltoides microbial communities from Bellville, Georgia, United States - Xylem-PdKOR-R4 | ecosystem: Host-associated > Plants > Phyllosphere > Stem > Wood/Secondary xylem... | reverse complement strand
GACATCTTTGAGGGTAGCGTTATCAGAAGTTCAAGAAGACTAGATGAATTTTTGAACCAGGTTATTTGTGAAATATTCTTTCTAAAACATCATTTGCTGTCCTTGTGCTACTTCTCACCAAAGAGAAAGCTGTCGTGTGGTTCATCTGGTGGTCCTCACACAATATTCTCTAAAATAGTGTCTACAAAATCCCAGTATGCTCTCTGGATTTATCCATCCTGCCCAGGCTGGCTATCACTTGAACATGGAAACAATAAAAGCCTTCTTTTGCAGCTGTTTATATATATATTGTATCATTTACACAAGTAATAAGTGCTTCCAGAAAAATCCAAGAAGCTTGAGGGTAATTTTCAACACTTGCCTCCTTTTCAGTTGCGTGCTGCTGCCCAAGCTGTGGGTGAAGTCAGTTTGGAGAGTAAATTTGCAGCTGCCAGCGAAAGCCTTCGTCAAGGTATCATGTTTGCAAATTCTCTTTACCTGCAAGTTGTCTTTTTGCAGGCATTTGTTGTGTGGGGTGCCCATGAGCACAAAAGTTCTTACCTTGCAACAATTATACCGTGGTGGCCACTTAAGATGTGCTATATACTGGCAACTATAGATTCCATCTCCTTTTCTCCTTCACTTTTGAGTTTCATTCATGCTGTTGATCTTATATATTTGACAGTTGATTTCATTGTATACACACAAAGTTGGTGACATGGAGATGAAAAGTTATGCCCATGTGACGCCTCAGAAATGTCATGAATCTTTTGGAGACATAACTTGACAGACATCAGAAGCTTATGTAGGTGCTTACAATTACTAGTCAATCCATGTAATGCAGATTAGATATGTTTCATGTATCAATTTTCTAGGGAAGATAACAACAGTGTTTGATGCCTTCTCTTTTCGAATTGTTTTCGATTGATTGATGAAGTTTTAAATAACCATGCGTAGCAGACTGCTAGAAATTAATCTTATTTCTGTCTGCAATTTTGTAAAAGAGAAGACAATGTGTTACATATTCAAAGCTTTATTAAAAAAAAAAATCTCACAATTTCGAGAATAATGAAGAGTAAAAGCGAGGTTTTACAAACAACCAAGCTAGTGATTTGATACATGCCTAGGAAGCTGAACTTGTGATGAGATCATGCTTTGATTGGTTTGAAAACAACAGTGGAATGGCTTGCAATGTGCAAGCTGAACTGCCCTCCTTTTTCACTCACATCAATCTTCTCCATCCCAGGAGGAGCTATCATCTCAAAATTCGACACCAGTCTTGCCACAATCAATCCTAGGATTGGCATTGCAAGTATGATCCCTGGGCAGGAACGTCTACCCACGCCAAATGGTAGGAACCGAAAATCAACCTTTCCACCAACGATGGCCTCTGTGTCACGTTCTTCTTCCAAGAATCGCTCTGGCCGGAATTCTGATGGTTTCTCCCACCATTCAGGGTTGTTAGCTAGCCACCATGCATTGACGACCACCTTTGACTCTTTAGGAATGGTAAACCCTCCTAGCTTTGCTTCTTCAAGGTTCATATGTGGCACTAACAAGGGAATTGGGGTGTGTAGCCTTAATGTCTCTTTTATTGTGGCTTGCAAGTATGGTAGCTCATGCAGGTTAGATTCTGTAACTGGACTTCCCTTTAGGACGGCTCTGATTTCATCTCTGATCTTCCTCTGAACAGTCGGATGATTGACCAGTTCAGCTATGGCCCATTCCATAGACCACAATGTTGTCTCTATAGCAGCAACATTAATGTTCTCCACAATGTAAAGTACATTTTCTTCACTGATTTCTCCTTTCATTTGAGCCTGTATTATGTGATCCATGGCACAGCTTACCTTGTGCTTCTCTCCATTGGCAGCCATTATTTTCCTGTAAAACCACAAATTTAAGGTCAAATTAAGCTAAAAAGGAATGTTGCTAGAAATCAGAGAGAGAAGATTAGTGATTAATTACCTTCTTTTCTCAATATAATAGTTGTTGAAGAAAGCTAGCCTCCTCTGCTGCAAATCCCTGCACTTGTTCAAGTACCCCCTTAAAAATGGTCTAAGCCAAGGGATAAAATCTCCATAATTATACTCGAAACTTTGTGCCAACCGACTTCTCTCGGAATTAAACCTTGTTGCTTGAACAAACAAAGGGTCCTCCTGTGACTGAAATTTTGCATCAAACATCATCCTGTACATAATATTGTACAACATCAGCTGCAGACGTTTTCTAATAACAATCCCTTCGGTCCTAACTTTCTCATTGGCTCTAAGGTCATCGACCACAAGGTCCATTTCCTGCTCCCATGAAGTACTATATTGGTTCACAACTTTGTTGGTGAAAAACGGTAGTGTCATGATTCTACGCATTTTTCTCCAATGCTCACCATAGATCGTGAACACCATGTCTTGTCCATTGCCGGTGAAGATATCGAAGACAACGTTACGTGGGCGAGACCCGAATTCAACACCCTGTGTGTGCAGGACCTGGTTGGCTAGTTCAGGGTCGGATACAACAGCTAAGTTCTTTGAACCAAGTTTAAGTAGGAACACAGGACCATATGTTTGTGACATAGAAGCTAGAAGACGGTGGTTCAGGTCATTGCCAACTTGGAGCCAATTGCCAAACATTGGGTACGAGACAGGGCCAGGAGGTAGGTCGCCAGTTGAAGACTTGGTAAAAACGGAGCTAAACAAGTACACGATTAGTGGAAGTAGAGGGAGGATGACAGAGATGGGTAGTGGTGAGAAATATGTGGAGAGGTTAGGGCATGCAAACTTTATGCATGAAACAGATGCTACTGCTAAAAGAGTGAAACCCATTGATTTTGTAACAAAAGAAGCCATGGTTAGAAGAAGGGATGCTGGGAAATGGTATGATTTTGAGAGAAGAGAGGAGGGAAATGGGTTTATATAGAGGTGGAGGAATGGGGGTAGGAGGGTAGGTGGCCATTGCCAATGGTTTTGTGAGAGAATCCACGGGCTTCCTCAAATTCAAGGTAGGAAAGAGTTGACAGTTTTCCAAAAGTCAGCATTATAGTTGGTTGGTGAAGAAGATTCAACATGCGCTCTTTATTTATCTTCAAGATTTGCCTACCAACTCCTCATGTTAATCTGTGTCGAGAGGTTGACTCAGTATTTGACTCATGATTTCATTGATTTAGATTTGGTTCAAGCCGGGTTTAGAAAAAAATTAAATGAAGATCAACACAGTATGACTTATCGATCCTGTTAATACCCGATTAATTTATTTTATTTTTAATTTTTTTTATTGAACATGGTTTTTTGATTAACCCGGTTGAATTTGTTTAACCTATAATTCAAGTCAAGAAATAGCACCGATTTAAAAATTTTTACCTCATTAATTTTTAACCATTTTTAGGAAATGTTTTTGCCAAATGCTGTTGTCGCCTTCTCACAATTGACCAGGAAGAGCATCTTTTTTTTTTCCTATTAAAAACTAGAAAACAATGCTAGTGTGGGAGTTGTAATCTCCACTTGGAGAATAATTGCCAATGTTTAATTAACTAATTTATAATTAATATAAAATTTCAATTAGAACTATTAGATTGAGAGTAGAAACAGAGATTAAATTAGATAAATGATAAGGCTTGAAAACTTTTGACCTATCTTGCATGTTGTCTATATTCCCAGTAAACTGTGTTTTTTTTTTATAACCTGGGGTGTCTGGGTTAATTTACGGGCCCTACGACTAATTCTCGAACCACTAAACACCCTGCAAGTTCAATAAATAAGTAAGACACCGCGAGGGTGACAGATATACATATAAAAGTTCAAACCTAGGGTGCAGAGGCAGGAAATTTCCTGCCAAGACCACTAGGCCACGAACCTGGGTGCGTAAACCATGTTCTTTATAGACACGACATGTTGTTTGTTAATGGCTAATTTTGATAAAAAAAATTTTAGATTTTATAGATTTGGTGTATTATCAAACTTATTTTTCCAAGAAAATAAAATTAAATATTGGTAAATAAAATAAAATTTGCATGGTTATTATATATAAAAATGGATAAATTCTGCAAGGCTATTAAAGTAAAAATTCTTTATATTTTCTTAACAAAATCAAATCTATATATACAATTAAGGAATTAAATATTTTTATATTTTGTTAGAGGTATATAAATAAAATGCTGGAGGAAACTAAATAATGAAAATTTAAAATTCAATTTTATGATAATTTCTTCGGTAGTTGAAAAGGGATAAGGGTTAAGTAATTATTATTCATTTATTTATTTCAAGTTTTGTTTTGTTTTTTTTTTAATATTGACTTTCATTTTATATACGTGTAGGACCGATAAGTTGCCAATGAAGTCTAGGCTACCCTGGTCGGAATTAAATCACGTTTATTATTATAATAATAATTTTTTAAAGTGTTTTTTTAGAAATATATTAAAGTAATATTTTTTATTTTTTTAAAATTTATTTTTAATTTTATCACCTTAAAACAATATAAAAAATAATATTTTTAATTGTTTTGTAAAAACACTTCAAACAGCCTCTTACAAGTTCTTTAACAGCTCCACTGGTCGGACTTACAACTTCTTTAACGTCTCTACTGTTTATCCATTCGGCTATGTACTCAGTTACACTCAATTTGGTTACAAGCCAACATCTTCGAAGAGATCAGTCCACATCAAATTGGAAAATGATTCACATAAGCCTCCTTGTCCTGCAATTCGAGTGGATGGCCTTGATTGCAATTATCAATTTGAAGTTGAAGTTCAGAATGTGGGCAGCATAGACGGAAGTGAAGTAGCCATTGTTTATTCAAAGCCACCAGAAGGCAACTTATCTTGAGCAAGTTATTGGTTTCAAGAGGGTTTTTGTTCCAGCTGGTAGAGTTGAGAAGGTCAAGTTCGAGCTTAATGCTTGCAGGAGCTTGAATGTCGTGGACTCCAATGCATACAGCGTTTTGCCTTCTGGTGCACACACCATCATGCTTGGAGATGGTATAGTTTCATTTCCACTCGAAATCAATTTGAGAAAGGATTGTCAGGAAAGATTGGAGGTAGGAGGTTTTCTTTGTTTTCGTTGAGATCAGTTTTTGTTAGGATTAGCTTATTGAATTTCTCTTTTGTTGATCTTGAGAATAGCAGCACTAAGAGTTAGATTTTAATTTGAAGAAAGAAAATTTGGTATAAAAGAGAAAAAAATGCCTGTGATTTGAATTTTGAATACTGGAAAGAGAAGTTCAAAGTAATTCGTAGAATCGTGATGGGAGATTTCTAACTCACAGAATGTGCTAGAGAGTGAGAGGGATGGGCTCCTTTTCAAAGCCAAACGAGCCACATGTAGTGTGCTTCCATATCCTGCTAGCTCGAGGTCACAGAACTCCCATGCTCAGTAGCAAGATTAATACATCACAAATTCACACCATCTTTGTGAAATCCTGGCCATAGCTCCCTTGATGGCATGCCTGATTTTCAGTTTGAAGCTATCCCAGATGGTCTTCTCCCTCTGATTGATGCTGATGCCAGTTCGTTTCTCTGTCGCTCTATCTCAAGCTCCCCATTTCGTGAGCTTCTTGCTATATTCAACTGCTGTGAATTTTGGTAACATCACGGTCATGACACAACAACAACTTGTAGAGTTTGCTTGGGGACTTGCTATCAGCAAGAAAACCTTTTTGTGAATCGGACCTGATCTTGTCAGGGGAATCTACGATTTTTCCACCTGAGTTTCTTGAAGAGTCTAAACAGACAACTCTGATGGGAAGCTGGTGTCCGCAGGAACATGTCCTGAAGCACCCATCAATGGAAGAATTTTTGACGCAGCCTGAACTAAATCAAAAAATGAAAAGGGTTTTGAGAAAACCTCAAGTATTATTGTAAGCTCACACCATAGGATAGAAATTCTAAATAATACTCTAAATACTCAAAGTAGCCCACAGGCTGGGTTTAAATAACTAAGGTTGAAAAATTCGCAAAAAAGATAAATTTTGAAATTAAAAATATCACTTAAAACTAGTCAATCTGCAAAATCGAAGTAGAAACGCCAAGCAGAAACAACATGAAAAAAGGCCCCGAAAAGTTACTTAAGATGGTAAAAAAACACAAAACTAGAAAAACAGAGGCATAAATAATTGAATAATCTTATCCAAGCAAGTTTATGCACAAAAAAGTCCGCTGTCTCAAAACGAATCTAATTATAGCAGTAAATGTCATAGCCTGGGAAAATAATAGGGAGCTATGGCACGAAAACCTGTACTTCTTCGCAAGACCTTTTCCTTTTACTACTGTTTTTCATTAGTCTTTAACTGGAAAAATATACCTTACCATTCATAAAATCTAGCAAGAACGTGCCTAGCTAGTGCTTCATCATTAATTTGGTTGCACCCCACAAGAAAATCTGAAAATGCAAAATAGGATTAACTTAAACGGATAATGCATCAAATATACAATGATCAACCATAAGCTCACAGTTGTCATGATAATCGTGGAAGTATTATGTATAGGTGAGCTACCAAGACTCAAGCTTTCCCTCCAAATCACTCTTTGAAACTGCCCTATTCTCTACATCCCAGAAGTTGAACTACCAAGACTCAAGCTTTCCCACCAAATCTCCGTTGAAACTGCCCTATTTTCCACATCCCACATCTATAAAACCCCCAATACAAATTAAGTGAAATCAATACACCAAAGTGATTGGAGAAGCTTTGCATTTAGTATACGACTCTATTTAATTCCTTTTGAAGTCCTCTCAATTGCCATCTCCAAAACCATGGCTTCTCTTCGTTTCCTGACATTTATTTCACCACTCTTTCTGATCATTTTTTCATTGGTGGACAACACAGGCAGGACAGAAGCGCGCAGGATTTTGGAGACAACATTGCCTAAGGTTCCTGAGCTCCCCAAGCCTGAATTGCCTGAGCTGCCACAATTGCCTAAGGTTGAACTTCCACCATTACCGAAACCTGAATTTCCTGAGCTGCCAAAACCTGAAGTTCCCAAATTGCCTGAATTACCACCTTTCCCCCATTTCCCCGAGCTTCCAAAGTCCACATTACCTACCATACCAGCTCTTCCCAAGGACATCAAGCCACCTCAGTCTACTACCAGTCCTTAAATGGCCACACCATTTCATATTTATATGTATTAGACACGTGTCGTGAAATACTTTAATACGTGGATAGGACTCTCGTCTGAGTGTTTGTTATTGTATTATTTTACGTTGTTGAGAGTTTGTTGTACTCAGAATTTATTTTTGGTTTGTGAGGCACTATCCTTTTATGATGACACTTGGGTTGTGCTTGCCAAGCCATGTTAATGATCCGAATGTTTTGACTTAGTTCGTGGATTAATCTGTCAGGTCGAACGAGTTTAAACGGTTCAATTCTTAATTTGTTCAACACAAAACCTTTTATGATGACACACGGCTCTTAGCTAAATATATTTAAGGTTCTTAGAAATTGAGCAGAACCCAACTTCTTGACCCAGACAGCCACAGGCTTTGTTTTTAGGAGATAGAAGATAAGTTTGAATGTTGGAGAAACCAAAATTCCTTGTTTTTGTGAAAGAGAAAGAGCAAGTCGAAAAATCAAATTTCCATGTTGATGACACTTTGAATATCGGCGTTGGTTAATTATGTATGCCCATCTTTCTTTCATTTTCCCTTTCTTGAAAGAATCTTAGTAAGATCTTTCATAAGAAGAAAAGAAAAAGGTTCAGAAGAAAAGAAAAAGGCTTAGATTTTAATAATATATCCAAATCTAAACAACACAAATATTAAGTTTTATTCTGTAGATTAAGATTTCTCTATCTTTTCATGAGTTTCTTATCATCTGAAAAACTTCATATTTCTCTATAAACAACTCAGCAAACCAATTCTTCTTCACATGCACTCCGTTAAAAGAAAAAAAGGCCAAAATCTTTTGTTCTCTTATTTTTCTTTGTGCTTGCCTTGTTCTTTCTACTGGTGCTAGAGTTAATCAAAGAATCCTATCATCATCTTCTACTTTGAAGGTGTTGAATTGTTCATCCCATCTCATGTTTTGTGCAGGAGGTTGCGGATTTCATTAATGCTTTCAATATAAGGAGTTGAATTGTCCATCCCACCTGATTTGACAACTCGCATTATAATATGTCCATCCTCAGGATCTGTTTCTACCTCTAAAAAAAAAAAAAAATTGAACATATAAAATATTATACATGATCAATTTAAACTGGCCATTAGACGACATATTCTCTCAACTAATCATCTACAAGCACAATTATTTTTAAAAACTAATCCATTCAAATCGGTTCAAATTAGCATTTATCGAGTCGGTTTACCTCTAACAAAAAAAACACACTCTTGCATGCTAATCTAAGGTTTAGATCGATCCATCTTGCTTGTTAATCCGTTGTTCAGACTATTCCAGGTTGAAAAACAATACAAAAAGTAAAAAAATATGTTTGACTTGATGATTCTATTCACTTCGGTCTAATCCAGTTAAAATTTGGCCGTCAACCCGTTTCCAGGTTTGCTTGAATTAACCCTCCTGGCTGCTGACTCGGGAAATAATAATAAAAAAAAAGAAAAAGTAAAGAACGGTTCTTAGCTATGGTCTGGCAACCCAAACTCAACTAGGCGGAACTTTCAATCTCACACACTCTCTTACACTCTTCGTCTTTCCTCGTTTCTATCGACAAGACAGCAATCCAAACTAAAGTCCCAACAAATCTCTTCCTTCCTTCACTTTTGTCTTAAATACTCTCTCTTTCTCTCTTTCTCCCCGTGCTTTCTTTGTTTCTGAAACAACCCATCATTTCTTGTTCAAGGTAATTATAGTGATCATCATCTCATTTAGTTACGTTTGTGTTCATGTTGAAAGTAATGTGACTCTTGTGTTATTTGAAGTGGGGTTTGTTTGTTTTTTTTTATTTTGTAGGCCTTTTGGGTTCCAAAATGGAGGCAACATTGCCTGTTTGCAAATCTGTTACCTCTACTCCTGTAAGTTGTTGTTGTTGTCATCATCTTGTTTTTGTTTTCTATTCTTTGATTTAATTGTTTTTGCGTAATGTGACTTGTTTTTTGTTTGAATTGTTAGAAATGTGTGTTATTTTTGTTTGGTTTGTAATGTACTTGCTTTGGAATGTTCACTGGAAGGAAATGAATCTTGGTTTTGTTTGTTTTGTTGTTTAGTGGATGGTATTGATTATTGGATTTTTAGTGTTGGGTTTGGTTTGCATTTGTGGGGATGAGAATTGAATCCAATTCGGTGATTTACTTCTTTTTTTTTTTGAACAAGTATTCAATGATTTACATGAATTGTAGTTATGTGGTGTTAATTCAATTCTGTGATTTTGCCAGTGTGTGTGGTGTAATTGATGAGGATCATTCGGGAGGGTTGATGGGCTAAAAGCTTCTTCTTTTTTCCATTAAAAATTTTGTTGGGATTTGAAGATAAATGATAGCAAGTATGTGTCTGATGCATTATAGCATGCATGGTGATTGTATGTTTCAACGAATTCAATGGTGCTGCTATGTCATGCATTTTTAGTCTTATGAGGTTGTGTTTTGTGTTGAAATAGCCTTATTGATGCTTATGTTCAAAGAAAAGCTGTATCTTTAACTTGCCCAGGTCTGTGGTTGTTTGCTAGGATTATAGATGCTGAAATAGTTTGATTATTCAATGCGTTAGGGTTTATTCATGAAGAGAAATAGTGGAATCAGGAATTCTCAATGCAACTTTATGGTGGGAACTAAGGTTAACTTTCCTAGACAAAGAACTCAGGCTACCCAAGGTAATCACTGTGCTAAGGAGAATGGAGGAGCTCTTGGGGTTACATGTCGCACAGAAAAAATTCTGGTAGCAAACAGAGGAGAGATTGCTGTCCGTGTTATTCGAACTGCGCATGAGTTGGGGATTCCATGTGTTGCTGTTTACTCAACCATAGATAAGGATGCACTTCATGTGAAATTGGCTGATGAATCGGTTTGCATAGGTGAAGCACCCAGCAACCAATCGTAAGTGTTTATAATATCCTTACTTTATCAGTCACATGCATCACACATGGACATTTCCTTGCTACTAGTAAGGGAAAGTTTAGAAAAAGCTTCCGAGTCTGGGTCAGTGATCTAAAACAATTCTTCTCACTTCAACAGTTGTTACTACTCTATGCATTTCACTTCATGTCCAATTCATTAAAGAATTGCCCTACTGTTTTCTGATTTTCTGGGCAGTCATTCAATTCCTCAGCAGCAAATGAACAATGCTTTTAAGTTGTAGATGTGGAATATAATGGATTTATGTGTATGTTTCCCCTGTCTTTCCACAGGTACTTAGTGATTCAAAATGTTTTATCTGCTGCTATCAGTCGTGGATGCACAATGCTGCATCCTGGATATGGTTTCCTTGCTGAAAATGCTGTTTTTGTGGAAATGTGCAGAGAACATGGAATAAACTTTATTGGGCCTAATGTAAGTAGTCACCAAGAAACTTAATAATAATAAAAAGTGAGATTTCTGCGATATCTACTTGATCTTGGCTAATCACATGTCAACTATTTTCTTTTTAATTCTGTATGCCCTGAATTAGATGCTAAAATTAGTTCTTTCTCAATCGCAACATCTGTTTATGTTCTCAGAAATCATGGTGCATACAGGGTGAAAAATCCTGTATTTTGACTATCACACAGATTTGAACAGCCAATTCAATCTCGTATGATCCAGAATAGGGGTTATGGGTAACAGTTGCTTATCATAATCTTTTTTGAAAAAAAATAATCCTGTAGTGAATATTATCATTTTGTAAATAGATGTCATTCATTAGCATGGTATGATGCTGATTATCAAAGTTTGTTGATAATCTTAGTTATTTGACATGCAGGAAAAAGTATGTTGAGGACAGTGTGAAGATATATTATCTTTATGCTAAGTAATTATAGAGTAGATTATAATTTTAGTTTTTCATCAAATATCGGTGAAGTACATTTTTTGCCACTGAAGGGTTGGCTCTGAAGTTCAATCTTGATTGCTTCTGCATGGAATGTGATTATTTGCACAAATCCCATTTTGGGCAAGTTTTAGGATTGGGTACATATTGCTCCATTTCAGCTTGTGCTGTAGTTTATTCAGTGCATTTTTCTAGTTTGTAAAGTGGTTTCAGACACTCAGGTGGCTTAGCAGTAGAAAAATGTTGGTTAAAATTGACATAATTCTCAGTTCTAGCACAAGAACAGTGGAAAAAATGCTACTTGTCTCTCCAAGCTCATAACCAGTGTACACAAGTTTTTCATAGAATGCTGATTCATGCCTTCAACTTCACAAGCCAACTTGCCAAATGTTTTCACTCAGGCATACATGGTTCTAGCAAAGCGTTCTCTTGTTTTTCTTTTATTTTGATGTTATTTCCTTTTTGTGTTTGAAACCTATATTTTTCTGTATTGTAAATGGGGAAATTGACTGAGTCACTCCACTGGCATGTTTTAAAGTAATAGGATTTAGAATTGGCTGAAGTTTTACCTGGTTAAAGTATACTATGAAGCATGTTTATTGTTACTGTATCACTTGCATAATTGCAAAAACTATGATATGCAAATTCTTGTTTTGCTTTGTGGCAGCCTGACAGCATACGAGTCATGGGTGACAAATCAACTGCTAGAGAAACAATGAAGAAGGCAAATGTTCCAACTGTACCAGGAAGTGATGGCTTGTTACAGGTGCCATGTTTGGCCATTATCTGTTTGATATGATTCCAAAAATTGGCATGAAAACTATTTCATGGCTTACAAGTTCTGTGGTTTTTTATTTGGTTATCCCCATTTTTTTTAATATAACAAGATGTAGTTTGATGTTATCTGACAAACTCTTGTGCACCAATTGTTGTTAGAGTACCGAGGAAGCAGTAAAGCTTGCCAGTGAGATTGGTTATCCTGTGATGATCAAGGTAAATAATCTTCTTTCATATGAATTGGCATCATTTATGCAGGCTGTTACATCATTGAAATTGCAATAAACACCATTTCGACCCTTCCAGACCCAGACAAATGGCAATTATGATTTATATAAAAATGATGGAATAGTGTTTTTTCCTTGCTTCTAGCTTCATCACATCTGTGCCATCTCATTTCTTTTTTCACTCAGCTACACAGCAAGCAGTTTATTGAGCTCTCTACAAGTACTGGAAATCTGCTCATGTGTGTGTATGTGGGTGCATGTGCATGCATACAGAAGTAAGCTAAAACACACTCCAATTAACCTTGCACAGTAGTGCCAAGCATTAAAACTGCAATCAAATAAAATTTTCTTAGAATCATTAATAATCGGGATTCTTTGAAAATGATCACTTGGATCGTATTTTGAAATTACATGTTTGTGTCAGTAATAAGCTATCCTCAATTGTATATTTCACCATTTCTCCATTTGGTTTCTGAAGAATATATAGAACGAAAATTGTGAAATTTCATGACAATAGGGGGGTCTGGACTGGCTATTATGAGATTGAGATTTCTTCTTCCAGTTCTAACTTCTAATACCATGCAAATGAACATAAATTGAGAAGCATAGAAACTTCTACTAAAAAAAATCTATGTTCTTAAGGCAACGGCAGGTGGTGGAGGACGTGGAATGCGGCTTGCCAAAGAACCTGATGAGTTTGTAAAGCTGCTACAGGTACACTATTAGTATGGTGCCGTTCATTGTAATATTCAATGTTTACCTTGGTTAAAGTGTGTTGTCTTTAATTGAGTTTTGTTCACTTTCTTTGCTCTGTAGCAAGCTAAAAGTGAGGCTGCTGCGGCATTTGGAAATGATGGAGTTTATTTGGAGAAGTATGTTCAAAATCCAAGACACATTGAGTTCCAGGTAATTTTTGTTTATTTAGAGAGTATTTGTAATGAAGGTTCCTAAGAACTATTTTGGAAGATCATTAAAGTGGAGTCTGAAAGTGGAATGTCAGAAACCTTTCTAATGTAAATGTGGGGGCAACTACTATCAAGTGTTTGATTATGGCAATCTATTATTCTTAGTCATGTAGAATTACCAGCTATAAGAACATAGTGCTATGAATGAATCAACCAAATGAGATTTGATTCAATCAACATGTAAACCTCATTGGACAGAACCTGCTTCTGTCTTAGACAACTTGTACAAGAAGTTATCACAAAAAGAGAAGGAAGAGGCCAGTTTTGTAATCTAAAAATGTTTCTTGAACATTATATTTATCTTTTTACTGTGGATAAAAGGCATTTATCAAGCATTTTCAGCATAGTGTCTCCTATCTACAAATGTAATATGCTGTATGATGAAGATAAGTAGAATTCCAAATCTAAATTCCTGAGCTGCAATGCTTTTTCTGCACATGCAGAAAAATAAGCACTTTAATTTGCTTGGCAGAGAATCTGAATCTTGTATGAGGTAGGAACAATTTCTTAGTTGATTAGTATAAACACTATTGGCTTTTGACTTGACTCAACCAGGTTGATAAAAGAATTTGCCAAAAGGAATGTTTCAAGATTATAAATTGAAGTACATTCTTATATAGTCTTGCTTTCCATATAACACTTCTAACACTGCTGAGTTTTGATTTGTTAATATTATAGTTCAGTTCAGTAATACTGAATTTCTTTTTTCCCTTTTAATTTTTTTTTTCTACATCTAATTACTGTCAACATTTATGTGCTATTTTCTGCATCATTCTAGTATATCATTTGATTTTGCAGGTTCTTGCAGACAAATTCGGTAATGTTGTTCACTTTGGTGAGAGAGATTGCAGCATTCAGGTATTATTTACTTTCTTATTTTGCAATTATCTCAAAGTGTGGCCATTTGTAATCTATTCCTGAGAGAGTGTTGGATTAATTTATGGGAAAAAGATACCTTTCCATTTTCAACTTTAAAAAACAAAGGAATTTGTTAAATCTTGGTAATTCCTTCATAAGCATCAATAATTTCAAGGAAGCTGAGAGGCTTGGTTTCAGCTTAGTCATGCTCAATTATAAGATAGAGTGCATGAAAGTTCTTACCAAATGTTTTGAGAGAGTGATACCCCTCTTGTTTATCCCTTTCTTTTTTTCATTGTTGATTGTCTTATTTCACATTTACTTTTAGCAGTAAACCTAGTGTATTGAAGATATAGGTTTTGTTGAATATGCCCATTGTATAGAGACGTAACCAAAAGCTGTTGGAAGAAGCACCATCTCCTGCTTTGACTCCTGAGTTACGAAAGGCCATGGGTGATGCAGCAGTTGCAGCTGCAGCATCCATAGGGTACATTGGTGTTGGAACGGTTGAGTTCCTTTTGGATGAAAGGGGTTCCTTCTACTTCATGGAAATGAACACTCGAATCCAGGTTAAATTTAAATGATTAGTGATTTAATTTTCTGCTAATGTGTTTATAAAATCCCTATTATGGTGATTCACAATGTTCTTTTAAAAATTAAAATGCAGGTGGAACATCCAGTAACTGAAATGATTTCTTCTGTTGATTTGATTGAGGAACAAATTCGTGTAGCCATGGGAGAGAAAATTCAATACAAACAGGTATTGGAGGAAAGGATACAGAAAAAAAAGAAGAAGAAGCTCTACGCTTTTACATCTATTTGAATTTGTTTTCTGGATTCCGACTTGCAGGAAGATATTGTTCTTAGGGGACATTCAATTGAGTGCCGTATCAATGCAGAAGATGCTTTTAAGGGATTTCGACCAGGGCCAGGTATGTGTACATTGTGCTGAATGTTATGTTCTTGTAAAATTATTGCTGCTATTTGATCCTCTTTGTTACTTCTTTTCTGGTTGATGTTGAGTGAGCTCTTTTCCAGCCAAATTATGTTTTATCTGTACCATTTGAATGCATTGAAGGTCTAATCCTTTTTAAGGTGACAAGCCATGAGGTTTATTGCCTTTGCTAGTTTTGTCTATTTAGTGTTTGGTTCATCTCATCTTACACCTTGATTTTGTTGGTGTTGCTTCTGGTAAAATCATCAAAATTTTATTCATCGTGCTGTGGTTAATTTTCTTTTCCATGGATATGTTTTCAAAAACCTGGAAACTTATTTACTAATTATCCAGCTGCCCCTTTCCTTCCGAACTAACAGGGAGAATAACAGCATATTTGCCATCTGGAGGTCCGTTTGTTAGAATGGATAGCCACGTTTATCCTGGTTATGTGGTTCCTCCAAGCTATGATTCCCTACTTGGAAAGGTTTGTCAAACATTTCTTGTTCTTGTGTACGTTTTTGGCCATGTGACAAGAGATTCAAGCCATTGTGTTTCAGTGTGATTGTTTTTTTCTCCTTAGTTTTGCATACTTCACATATATGTTTGCCATCTTCTACTCTTTGGTTGCATCTGTCCTAATGAAAATGCATTGATGTTTACTCCATAGGCATAATAACACAGCCTCATGTTTGTCTGGTTTGGCATCCTTATATCTTCTAGAATAGTGCATATCAACAATTCTACATGGATAAATTTACATCTAGATGCTTAGGTTTTTTGTTTATCAATTTAAGGTGAAATATTTTTTTTCTTGAATTACTCATCCGTTAATATAAGCTGTATGCCCATGAAAGAATGGCATTCATTTTTAATTCAGTAACCCCATTTTGCCCAAGAACAAAGTTTGGCACAGACTTCTATAATGAGTTTGTGTGGGATTTTCCATCTATTAGGTTAAAATTTTTTTTTGCTGGATTCTACATGATATCATAACCAGCCATTGTTATTATTATCCCATTATTAGACTTGTTTGCTGTCTATGAAGTTTGTTCGTCTTCACAAGTTTTTTTTGTGATTCTGCTGGGCCACATTTTTGTGTTTGGTGTTCTAGCAGTTCTTTCGCTAGTTTGGGAAATAACATTCTGCACAAAAGATCAAAATCATGAAGGCGAGGTTTGTTGAAGTGTTTGATTGATGATAAATAAGTTTTAAATTTAATTTTTTTTTGTAAGCAGTCTAGGCAATGAGAGTTCAATTGGAGTGTTAATTGTGACGACAAAGGAAATAAGTGATTTAGAATGTAGAAGAGACATAATGAAGAGTTATTATTGGTAGACATATAGCATTTGCTTCATCACAATTTTGTAGTTGATACTCGGATGCATATTGTTTGTAGTTTAAAGCCACCATGTATGACTGCTCATCTGACTACTGAAAACAATTGGCTTCAGCATGGTTTTAATTAGTTTGAAATTTGGAACTTATTGCAGCTTATTGTCTGGGCTCCAACGAGAGAAAAGGCAATTGAGCGCATGAAAAGGGCTCTTGATGACACTGTTATTACTGGTAAGTATCCAAGTTTTCAACAGGTGCCTCACACTGGTGGCCATGTTTCTTTTTAATGCTCAACTTGAGATAGTGGCAATGCATTGACTGTATGGAAAGAGCACAGTGGGTTTAGGGAGTATGAGTTTTGAAACCACATTTTTTTCTTTCTTTGATTTTGACACATGCAAATGCAAACCTTTTGTGAGGCTCATCCTTCAATTGGTTTTGTGAGCCATGATCCACAAAAGGGTCGGTTTAAATTCTTTTTTCCAGTTCGCTGCTAATTGCAGCAGGGTAGACTCATTTGTGGCTTTTCTGTCAATCAAGAACATCTCTTAAATTTTTGGCCATGGTTGCAATTTGTTTTTGTTCTTAGAATCTATATATTCTTTAATTTTTCAAACCCTGTTACTTTCTTTATCCAGGAGTCCCAACAACAATAGATTACCACAAGCTTATCCTTGACATTGAGGTTAGAACAACTATAATTTACACTTTTTATTTATGAAACTTACTGAAAAAACCCATGTATTCTAGTTTGAAACTTGAGCTGATTGGATCTATGTTGTCTTTTCCTTTGTGGCCTTGCTGACAGGACTTCAAGAATGGAAATGTTGATACTGCTTTCATACCCAAGCATGAACAGGAGTTAGCAGCGGTAAGAAGCTGATATAATCCCTTTCATTGAAAACTGACTCGAGACATTATGGTGATCTTGGTTCAAAATCACTCATTTTCGGTTAATAAGAATCCCATTTCACAGTTTCACTACAACAAACTCGTTAAACTGACCTCCATGCCCTTTTCTGTTCTGGCGTGTGATAATAGAGTCAAAGCATGTTCTTAAATGCTGGTTCTCAGGTTTCCACATCCAGTTCAGAATCATGCATTACTTCCCGAACAAATGCATTTTGTCATCCCTTTTTTTCCCCTAGTTCCTTTCAGGTTATGGTGTTGCCTTTTGACCGTGTTGCTCCACATCCATGAAACTTCCTTGTCATGTTTAGATATAAGCTTCTTCTTCGTTGTGTGTGTGTGTGTAATGATTTCCATCTTGATATATGCTCAAGGTGTTCTCAAATAAATCCACTTTTCATCTTTTGTGCCTGCAGCCTCAACAAATTATACTAGCCAATTCATCTGCATAAATAGATCACTTCTCAAATTACAACCTTGTTCAGCTAATTTTCAAGCGCGGTTACGAGGCCAGAGTTTTCCTGCAAATCTGCCGGAAGCTTTCATTTCATTTGTGGTGTTTGGATGCATTCCCTTTCTTTTAGAACTTGTAGATTGCGTGAGAATTTGTCTCGAAATTTTGATGTATTTTGTATGTTTTCCTTTTAGTTTGGGGTTGAAATGGTTTAAAACTCATCCTTGCTTGCATAATCCTGGATGTATTTAGTTCAGAGTTCAGACACGCAAAATTGTTCAAATGAAGGGAGATATTTAGCTCAATAATTATCATGGCCCACAAATTAATCACATTTTAAAAATCATTGTAGTTACATTCATAGTTGTAGAACGCGGTTTGGCCAAGTGAATTGATTTAAAATTCAGTTGATCTAGAACTTGAATTGGTCTGAATTTTTTTTAAAAAAAAAAACTGAATTAATCCCGTAAAAAATTTGGGTTAATTTACTGATCCCCACTCAACTTGAAGATATTTTCCTCTTCTAGCAGGTTTGAGTATTATAGGTATGGTTATATTAAACATATATTAAATTAAGAACTTAATTAAATTGCACAAATATAAATAGGTGTAATTAACCCTCGTCTCAACAAACTCTTTAATCATTGAAAGATAAATAAAAAAAATAATTAGTTTAAATTTTTATTTGCAGTGTGGTTGCGGTTGCTTTTCAAATAGCTTTTCGTGCTAAAATACATGTCAATGATATTTTTTTATTTTTTAAAAATTATTTTTGACATCAGCACATCAAAATGATTTGAAAACACTAAAAATATATTAATTTGAAGTTAATAAAAAAATAAAAAAAATTTAAATTTTATCAAAAGTGTTTTTAAAATGCAAAAACAAAGAAAATAATGATGAAGCCGAAAGAAAAATAACCATGGCTCGCATTTTCACCCTTCCATGTTTCTTCCTCCTCTTACTCTATTGTTTCCAATAAAACGACCCTAGAAACTGTAGCAAATCCAAAAACCAAGAACATGGTGATAATATCGTATCATTACGTGAGAAACATTTCCAAGAATATGAAACAAGAAAAACTGGGATTGTGAGTGTGATGACGCAAAGTTCTGAGCAAGTGCAAAATAGTGTAACCCTCGAGAAAAGAAACCGACCCCAGGAGGTGAAGGAGGAGGATGCATGGAGCTGGAGGAGCTAAAGAAAAACATGCAGACGATACCATTAGGGTTATTGACGCTTTCTTTAGAACACCTTCTTGATACTGATAGAAAGATGGAAGTTCATTCTCTTCTTATTGTAGTGGATGAGCTTCTCTGCTTGGCTGTACAAGAAGTGCGATCACAAGCAAAGGGAAGTGAATACTATAATGGACTTTTGCTAGAGGAGGGTTCTGTTCAGTTAGGGGTGATTGAGGTATGTTAGGGTTCAGGCTAAAGTTCTGTTAGTAATGTAATGCAATGCGATGCAGGCAGGTGGTCCAAACCAATCCCAGTCGCTACGGTTTCAAGCTAGTGATTTTAGCCAAGAGAACCATGCTTGATGGTAGCCCTCCTTCTACAGTCAGATTGCAGACTGCTTCAAGCATTGCCATCAATTTGCGAGATTCCAGCATTGTTAATCAAGAATCAATTTGACTGCAAGAAATAGAGAACCCACAGACTATTATGTGTGGTAGCAGTTGTGTTTCTAATCACCGAAACCCTGAGTTTGAGAGGCGAAGTTCTGCTAATGATCCCTATGGAGTGCAGGAGAATAGTCCTCTTTCTGAATATACAAGTAAATTGACATTGCAGCAGAATCCAGTTAATTCCTTGGCAAAAAACACCATCAAATGAAGGAAATACATCCATGCATTATGCGAAACAGGATTTGCTTCAACAGGCTACTGAGGAGCAGCGGTTTTTGAACCCTCAATCACTGTCTGTTTCATCTGTTGATCAACAAGGGGTTGCAACTTCGCAAAACTTAAAGGATCAGTCTTCAGAGAAGTACTCTTCAACACCTCCTACCAGTGTGGTGCCTGATTGTAGTATGATTTGATAATTTGAAGAAACATATGTTTATTCATGTAATTAATCTGATTTCAAGAATTTTCTGGGAGGATTGCTGATGGTTAATTAGCATTCCTGGTGTTAATTTATCACACTTTTTATTTATTTATTTTGGTTTTGGATCAACAAGGGTATCCCCAGGGTAAAGTCCTCTCAACAAGTGTGTTTTTAGGGAGGATGGAGGCTGTTACCACCTCGACCAATCACTTATTGGCACAACATTTTATTCTTGATGCTTCTTGTTTGTTCATTCTTCTTTTCATATAAAGCTGAAGGATCTTGTCCTCTTACCAAGTATTAATTGAACAAATCTCTTCCAAATTATAATTTATCAAAACCATATTCCATGTTTTGTATAATATATAGTTTTTTTTTCCTGGATGAGCTTTGAATTTGGAGTAAATTATTATTTAGTCCCTGGGTTTCAATGACACTATAATTAGGAAAACTTACAACTTGTGTCCTCAATTTATAGATTTTCAAACAAGAGGGACCAAGTTATAACTACATTCAAAATTAGGGATTTTTAAAATTCACTCTTGAAATCACATGGGACTTGTGGCAAAGTTATTAAACCGACTCAGATCAATAAAAAACAAACTTGTTTGAATAATATTTTTTTTAAAAAAATTTAGGATGATATTATTTCGAATTTAATTTAAAACAAACTAAATTTTAATCAAGTAATGAATTAACTGACTAAATTTATTAGGTTTAACTAAATCAACTCTTATCTGGTTTAATTTAAAACTTAGTTTAGGTGAGATCCCGAGTTGGCATGTCACCGGATTGACCTACTTCATCTAACAAATTTTAACAATACTATCTTGGATCAACCAGATTAATGGGATAGAAAATGTTAAGTTAGCCAGGATTTCATTTTCATTTCATTTTGGTCCTACATTGTGATTATCGTAATTTTTCATCCCTAATTTAGCAATCCTTGCAACTACTCTGACTTCATCAATGTCAGGCTATCACGAGAAGTGCATGAGAAAAGTCAAGAATGCACATCTTATGCTAGAGCAGAAATTTGACTACAATTTCTTCAGGTTTAGGTCTATAAATCGGAACAAACGGTGTCTCCATGCTATTTCCAAAAGAGTCATTCATCTTCACAACCAGAACTAAAACCTTCACTCAGGTTTTCCACGAGGTAAAGCATGGATCTTGGAAGAAAGACTTGGAGGAAACTAAAGCATTAGTCTGCTAATGCATTGTCAAAGTCTAATATATGGTTTAATTTCCTCCAATATCTTACTTTCAACGGTTCATGGTGAGCATTAACCAACGAAAAGATTGAGAAGAAGGGTGGCAACTGGCATGGATCTTGAACGTGTAAGAATTGGAGGGAAGTAAACCCTATAAGTTGCCTCATCTTTTGAGTGCAAACCATGCCATTTTGTTTCCTCCAATATCTTACCTTCATTGGCTCTTGTATAGAGGAGTTGAAGTCGAAAATAGAACCTATCCTTCTTTAGCTAGTTTCCCATATGGTCGAAGCATGGATCTTGGATGTGAGAATTGGAGAAAACTAAAGCATTTGTGGAAACCATATAGTTTAATTTTCTCCAATATCTTATTTCGAAATGGTTCATGAGTATCAAATAATGCAAATGATTCTAGGAAAATGGCAGTCATCATGAATCTTGAAAGTGGGAATTGAAGGAAGCTAAACCATGGAGGTTGACTCTTCTTGTAGAGTACAGACCATACGATTTGGTTTCCTCCAATATCTTACTTTCAATGGCATTAAGAAAGCAACAGAGGAAGATCTAGTCTTTGTTGACCATACGAATCGAAATCCCACATTTCTTTTCTTTTTCTTTTTCTTTTTCTTCTTGAGTTGAATGGATCCTAGAAACCTTTAAAGCACACTATACAAAAGAAATATTGGGAAAATGTCACCTTTCAACAATTTTGCTCCAACCCAATATTTTGGAAGAGCCATACTGAGAAATCTTGCATGAACTGGCTAGTATTATTTTCACAAGTGATTATTCTTAGCCTAAAATTTGCTGTCGATATCTTAATCACAGCCCTGAATTTTGATTCCAATTGCATAGTATACAAGGGTTTGTTGTATGACATTGAAGATTCATGGAAGCATCAGGTTGGGCTTCTAGTTAAGGGCCTATGATCAGTTCATGATCGTCTAAGACTCTCCCCTAACAACATTGAACTCATATACATGTGAAACTGCTTGCAGGAATGGATTCAAGAGTGTGTTTCTTGTTAGTAATGGCCTCATATATTTAGCAGTGAGTGTCAGGTTAGAATCAGTGAAAGTCCTGACAAGGACTCTGGGATTGGGTAAACATATAGTTCCTGAGTGGGTTGGTGCACAGCCTTTTGATTCAGATGTGCAAGCTATCTATGCGTCGGAAGGTGCCTTGCCAATGATCCTGCCTTTGAAGCCTGAGAAGGTTGAATTAGCTGTAAAGGTTGCATCCTGAGCTTCTGCTATTCTTCTTGAAGACAAAGAGACTATACGTGTGTGATGGCAATCTTGACAAGGTAAGGAATTAGCCCATTGGAGTGTTTTTCCAGAGGTCGAAGGTTGTTCTACGTTCCACTCACCACTGTAAGATGCTCTGTTGTCAGCCCTCTCTTTCTATCAGGATCCTGATGAGTTTTGGAACTCTGAGACCATGTGAAGCTCCAGAAGTTCCCTTTCAATGGTGTACTTTCTCTGGAAAAATATGTACGACCTGCATTCTTCCTTAGATAATAAGCAGGCCTATGTTTTAGTTGAGGCATTCAAGTTTTAGGGCAAAACTTCTTCACAACCCCAAAACCCTCCTCTTCCTTCTTCCCCGTCACATTCCTCTCATCCTTCCTCTCCCTCCACTCCACCACCGACCTTCCTGAAACCCTCCTCATTCCCCAAACCCCATCGCCATATTTCTCGGCCTTGTCTTCCTTCGCCTGTACTGGCTCCACAACAAAGTGGTTTTAGTATGAGGTTTAAATCCTGATGACCAGGCCCATTTGTCTACGTGGCCGATTACATTTTAAACTGCAGTTTTTTATGTTTAGTATAAATATTTTTTATTTAAAAATGTATTAAAATAATATTTTTTTTATTTTTTAAATTTTATTTCAGACATAAACACATCAAAACAAAAAAAAAATCAAAAAAATTAATTAAAAAAAATCAAATTTTTAACAAACGGACAGCAGCCACGTTGCCAAATAGATTATAAGAAGGTACACACAACTTTGATTAAAAGAAATCTATGTTTATACTTAACACCGAAGCATGCGCAATATTAGATTGTAAAATAAGCAATTTATTGGAAACAGAGCAGCACTTGAAAATCTGTAGACTCCACTAGTAAAGCTGGCGAACAAGCAAAACCAAAATCTCAATAAATTTCTTCCAATAATATATTGGAAAAACCGTATTTTCTACACTGAGATTGTGTTCGAACCGTTTAACTCAATCAATTCTTAGGTTTGATGAAGCTCATAATAACCTTTCAGTTCATCAGCAACAATTCTGTAGTTTTGTTGAGCCAAAATCACAATTATAGGCAGGTGGCCATAGTCATGCAAAACGCATTCTCATTGCTTTCATAGACGGAACTGGTAGCGTGCTTGAAGATCTCATTTCCTTGACACTAGCTTGCTGTGTTTGACATCCATCGTCACTGTGCCACCTTTACTCCTATTCTTGAAAGCATTTGGTTTTGTGAATGGCGAGGAATTTGAGTCAGGATGAATCACTTCAGAGACAATCCTTCGTAGTTTTCTGGCCATTACATGGCTGGAGGTTTTTTTGCCATTATAAGGGTAAAGCTAAAAAGACAGTGCAGACTACTAGGCAAATACCTAAGTACCTTTTATCTCAGATAAATTTTATGAAGATCCGTCTTCGACGTCTCTTCTATCCATCCTTACACATTAATCAAACGCAAACTTATGGCTTTGTGGGAGTAAAGGGTATAGTCATAGACGTTGTGAAGGTTAAGAAAAACAAATGCAAGGAGGTAATGAAGAGAGAATGGCCTTTCTCTCTGTCATTGTCAACAAACTGGACACCATTTTATATCAAGAGTTGGAGACATACAACACAAAGAGCATGCATCAACTAAATACTCCATTAGGGCCGAGTATGTTTTAGATGATGAGTTGGTAGGTCATCCCCCCCTTTCTGCTTTCAGTGCTTAATCCTTCTTCATGTTCCTAAAAGAGGATCAAGGTGGGCCAACGGTACAATTGGCAGCCAATAGGTAAGGTCTTACATGCCAAAAGTTTGGGAACTTTTGTATGATAAAAAGACTTGTAGGCATAAGCTAGAGATTCAGTGCAAATTCATCAAGGTAACAAATCTCAATCATTTTACTCAACCTAATAATTTAATTTGGTCAAGATCTTATAGACCTTAAATAATGAAAACAAATCCAAAAAAATATCAATATAATGAAAAAAAAATATATAAATCATATCAAAATCTCAAAATAATTTCTATTGAATAATGCTTGAAGAATTTGTATACACTCAGTTCAGAGCAACTATTCAACTAAATTGCCTTGCACCCATGGACCATGGGGCAATAATAATAAAATTGAAAAACTCAAGTCTATATATGATACCCAAGTTGGATTCAGAAAAACTTGTAAATTCTTTCTGAAATAATCCCATCCCAGAAGAATCTTTCTTGCAATCTAGGGTATGGAGACCACCTGCTTTAACCCTATTAAAAACTCCGGTCTACTGTCTCTCCATACCGTCAATGGCAATTTATTTGTAGGATATCCTTCATATTCTTTAGTTTCCTTTTATTTACTGAATACCGGTGTTTTGTAAAATACTCTATGCTGCAGCTACTCCAGCAAAAAATAACAGAGGAGAGGAGCAGGGCGTTACAGAGCACTCTTGTTTCTTCCGAGCTTCAGACCCAGACTTCTCCTTGAAATCTTCAATTCTGATATGTTTATCGCGGCACTCTGGACTGCAAAATGCATTTTCACCCCTGCAAACAAGGACCCATTTCTGTTTTAGTAGCGCAAAAGGAGTGTGTGATATGAGATAAGAGAATGAGAACCGAAAGTTCTCAAGGCTCAAGTTAAAAAAAATATTCTAACAAAGCCTTCCTAAAAGAATCAGGAACCACATGCAGAAGCAAATGTCAATTATTAGGTGTTTATACTGCAGCACAATTCTCAAACAAAGTGAGAACTTGTTACTTATTTTCGGGAATGGAATAACAAAATGACATTTTACCAACTACAACTTTTCATCCAAACCCCCGCAAATTATAGTCCAACCTCAAATCTTTTTAAGGCTATATAGCACTTGTCTTTCTTGTTATAATTTGTTCGAATTATAGCATTTAATGCATTCTGAGGTGCTAAAGGGTTATAGCAATAGAACTAGACTTTCAAACACAGTTCAATTGCTATAGCCCTTTAGCACCAAACTTCTGCAACCAAACACAGTTCATTGTAAACAATCCCATGACATGACTCTATTACACAATTTCAAGTCCTGCAACGTAGGGATAAAGAGCCATCAAGGTGCTTTTGCAGTGATTTTTTTAATTTGAAAAGAAAAACCCATGTATATAGTTGACAAGGCATCAATGCTTCATTTGGTCACCAAGCTGGCAGCACAAAGGTTTCTTAGCCAGCACAAACTGTAATTGACTGTTCTAATTTTCACCAAGTTGCACCATCGTTCTTCTGCTCGGGAATTAGTTGGTCCTATTTCTATGGAATGGTCTCCTTAACTAAAATAGAAAAGTGCATCCAACTTGCTGTATACCCATTTCATACTGAATTGTGGTGTATATAATCATTTAGAGGTAGCTTAATAAGATAAAATGAACTAAACATTGCTTTATTTTATCATTTGCACTCATCGGATTGCAGTGTTCTATTTCAACATTTTTGTATGAATAAAATGAAATACAAAATGAGGTTGCAAAGTTCTATTCCAAACAGTCAGCGAGTCCAAATTCATGCACGAATTGAAAAGAGCATCACTTATGAACAATTCTTTCAGAATTCATGTATGCAGCCTAAAACATATGAGATTCAGGACAACAATGGAACCCCAAATAAGATGCTGGATAAACCACCTTGAATCAAATTCTTTGAGATAAAGTACATTGGCCCAAATCGCTAATTTTGAATGGCCTGATATTAAACATAAAAAGATAGAATTAACTGCTATTAAACCCCACAACGAAGCAGCTACAATTGAACTTGTTTAAACCAGTTAACTTTTATAACATCAAGTACTCAAAAGAGATAACGAGATCAATTAATGCTCTAATTGTACGGCATCTTTGATCGAATTACGATCATATTACCCTTTTCTAGTCCACATGTTTTTCAGAACAAAGAAATCCGAACATAAATATGTTCTACATAAATGGAACTTAACAGAAGACCCGATCGATTGTATGATCACATAAGCTATCCCGTGTCATGTCCACATTTTCCATGACAAAGTAATCCAAAATAATCATCTTTTAAGTGGAAGTTTTAAGTCAAAACTGGTAATCTACTTGAATAACAATGCAGCCATGACAGAAACAGCAAGAGCAAGCAATATTTCGTCCAAACACAGATTTGCCAACTAATCCATTGACGGTTAAGCCATCGACATCTATTAATCTATTTCCAATCAACAATTTGCACTTTCCAAACAAAAAATTTCATATCAATTCAAGGCCAAGCAACAATCCATGCTCAAAAAAGAAAAATCATCAGTCAATCAGAATTCACACAATTCCAAACAATTAAACCACTAAAATTAAAAAGAAAGCAATCCTTTATGTACCTGTACATGAAAATGTCCAGCCCCTCAAGCAGCTTCTTGCAGAGATGGCAAGTACTCAAGAAATCCTTGCTCCAAAACTCCCTCCTTTCAGCAGCAGCAACATCGATGGGCATCATCACAGGTGGTGAAGCAGCATAAAGCAGTCCAGAACCAACATCAAACCAACTCACTGAATCAACACAAACCTTATCATCATAATAAACACTCTTCTTAATAAAATTATTCCCAACATGAGAAATCACACAAGTATAACTCTCATCATTCTCATCAAAAACAACACCACCTTTATCAAAATTCCACACCCCAATGCCTCCTTCTTTGAAACATGAAGCAGGTTTCTTCAATGAAACAACAGGGACAGGACTGGATCTTGGTGACAAAGCAAAGTCAGAGACTTTATCAGACTCATCCATTGCAGCAACAATTCCCAACCCAACAGCACTACCACCATTCTTAAAATTCCTAGGTGATTTGTTAGCCATTGAAAAGGTCTCAGTTAAGGTTGTAAACAAAGAAAGACTGATTCTTGGCCTCTTTTTCTCCATTTTCAGACCAAACTGAGACATGGGCACCTCTCAAATCTTGAATTCTTCAAAATTCAAGACAAGGGTTTTCTCTTGTAAAGAGAAAGAAAGGGTTTGAAGTGTTTCCAGGTATATATGTCATGGAAGAGAGACTTAAATGGAGAGATATTAATTACAACAACTCAGAGTTTTTAGAGAGAGAAAAAGAGAGAGACACCACTGCTAAATTTAGAGTAGTGAAGAGCAAAAGAGAGAGATTCTATGAAGCTAGATTTATGGGGGAAGATTTTTTTAGAGAGAGAAAGAGAGCTCTCTGCTTACCTTGTAGAGAGAGGGGGGCTTCAATGCCTGTGATTTCAGTGGAGAGGGGAATATAAACAGTTTGTACTAATAATTATTTTGATTAATTAATTAATTATAATAATTTGTTTGTACTTAAACAACTTATTATTATTTAGTGATTATTGCTTTTAGGTCCTCCTACTTTTTTTTATTCTCTAATATTCCCTTAAATATTTTTCATTTTACTGTAATCCTTCTTTAATCCATCATTTTATTTTCTATTTTACTTAATTAATCATCATTATTATTCATCATATATAAAAACATATATATTCCACCAATACAGAATCCAATTATTGATAAATTAGTTATATATGCATGTTTAAAGAGATATTTATTCTTTGAGTCAAAATTTAAAAATCTTTGTGAATATAATCAAGAAAATATAAATTTAATAAATATAAAAATAACAAGGGTTGGACTCATACTTAAGGTTTAAAAATAAAAACTTTTATTTATTTATTTTCCAAAAGAAATTTTTTTTATATTATTTTAAAAGAACTGTTTGTTTGGTAATGCACTAATTTCTATTTTTTAAAATGTGTTTCATATTGCTTTAGATCTAAAAAAAATAAATTAATGTTTTTTAAGTATTTTTTAATTATTTTAATACGTTAACATCAAAAATAAAAAAAATAAAAATATTATTTTAATATATTTTTAATTAAAAAATACACCGCATCACATTATTAAATACACAAAATCTTGAGGCATACGTTGCATTGGTAAAAAACAAATACGGTTAATTAAGTGAAGATTTTAATAATTAGTATAGTCTAGTTATAAAGAAATTGGTAAACTATGAAAGTAGCTATGAGTACAATTTCTGAGCATTTTACGCTTGTTAATTTCAATATAAAATGAAGGGCAGCATGGACTTGCATTGACTTTGTCTTGACCTAACTCACAAAGCTCCAAACGTCAGTAATTTCATGACTCAGTATTACCTTCGACACGACACCTGATTTGTGATTCTTAAGACTGAAATCTTTTCAAACTTTACCCTAATTTCTCTGTGATTTTCTTCTTTTGAATTCTACTTGTTTTGTAACATTCGGCAATTTTTCAACATCAACAATAACAGTGATACATGTGATGGTGACAAATAAACCATTATATTACAGGAGATGGATTAAGAAGCCTCATTTGGATTTAATTTTTTTTTTT
>Ga0325403_1000462_pt1 | contig 28228 bp, 10 predicted proteins | sample PopdelMetagenome_19_FD_205665 | JGI IMG/M metagenome (GOLD analysis project Ga0325403, IMG submission 205665) | Populus deltoides microbial communities from Bellville, Georgia, United States - Xylem-PdKOR-R4 | ecosystem: Host-associated > Plants > Phyllosphere > Stem > Wood/Secondary xylem... | reverse complement strand
CGACAAGGTTAGGCCATGGATGGCCAGAATGGTGCAAGATACATTATAAAGGTTAGTTTGAAGACTGATTTTCAGTAGTATTATTTGGAGTATTTGGTTATTAAAAAACAAAATTGATTTTGATGAGTATTTGGTTATTAAAAAACAAAATTGATTTTGATGAGATAATTATAAATTTATTTGATTATTTCTCCATCATCTCTTGTCGAGTTGCTATTTGATTGCTTATTTTGAATTCAAACCTTATTTATACAAGAAATAATATCTTAAGATCTTCTGATGACATTAAATTGTGATGTAATAAAAAATCTTAAGTAATTTCTTTGTTTTTATTGAAACAAATCAGTTTTTTTTCTAAGTTTTTTTCTATGTCCCTGTATTTTATTTTGATTATTGATTTTATAGGCTTTTCAATATACTCTCTATTATTATTATTATTATTATTATTATTATTATTATTATATATATATATAAAAGGGTTAGGCCATGGACAAAATCAGATTGTGCAATTGAAAAATTAGCTTGGGTGAAATGTATACCTGCTTAGATGTCATTTACTAGTTTTCAAGTTAAACCCAACTCAGTGGACGCCTTTGATTTTCTAACACGCTTTTCATCCTGGCCAAATTTGAGATTACATTTCAAATAATAAAATCATGAATTAGAGTCTATCTATGATTTTTATTTTGAAAATTTAAGATTACTGACCGAATTTAAGATTACTTTTTTTCTAAATGTTTAAGATTACTGACCGAATTAATTTTTCTTTTGATAATAAAATCATGAATTGGAACACTTGTCAAACTGACCGAATTTAAGATTACTTATTTCTTAATGTTTTAGGCAACTTTTCAATTTGATTGCTTTCACTACGTGCCTTGTCATTTCAAACTTTTCAAAATATTTTATGAAGTATAAAAAAAAAATAAAGGATACGTGGAGATCATTGTTAAGTACTTAACATCTATTGGACCGTGGATTATATATAAAATAATTTATAGTATTTTATTTTTGTTTTTTGAATTTTTATTATAATACTTTTCTTTTTAAATTTATTTATATCGATTTTATCTTTTAAAAATAAAATTTTTAAAATTTAGTTTCGTAATTTATTTCTTTTTATTTTATTTTTATATAAGGTTAGTGTGGTTTTTGAATTTGTAAAGATAACTCAAATTATATCAATTTACAAGTTTAATGAGTTTCTTTTTTAATTAAACTTGAGTTTTTTATAATTTATTTTTTTCTCATGTTACAACTTCTCATAAACTTATGTTTCCAAGATTATACAAGATTTTAAGTGCATGAACAACAACAATAAATCATGGGTAAATGGTAATTGGGCGTAGAATGTAAACTAGATGAGAACACTATGAATTTTTGAAATTGAGCAAGAAATGTCTTTGCATCAGGTTCTTTAAGAGATGGAGCTTCATCATACTAAACCGGATTTGAAGGTGTGGACTCTTTGCAAAGATGAGAAATTTACAGTGAAATCTTGTACCACTTTAATTGATAGCATAGAGTGTAGCGGATCATGCTCTTTTCAAACACAGGTTTGAAAGTCTGCGGCTCCTCTAAAGATTCAAACTTTTTTTTGGTTGGCCATTCAATATAAATTGTGTACAAGATCTTTCTTATGTCATTGTCATCTCTTATCTTTGGTTTAGTCCTTTTGTCTATTTCGTACAATGGTTATAGAAAGCTCAAATCATATGTTGATTCATTGCCAATTTGCATGAAAATTATGGACCAAATTTTTTTCATAACGGGGGATCTATTGGTGTGTTCCACACACACTTGATGAGCTACTGCATCAATGGCCAATGATGATTAAAGGCGGGTTTCAGAGGAAGGCGTTAATCGCAACTACTCTCTTTTGGTATTCCTTGGAGCATGTAATTAACAAGAAATAATTTGGTTTTCAATGATGTTAAACCAGATTTGAACTTATGCTTTTCTCTGGCATTCTATCGTTTATCTACTTGGTTAAGAAATTGCGAGTCTTATTTTTCTTACACAGGTAATGATCTTCATAAACCCTATAAAGAGATGCCTTTTCTCCAGCCACCACAACACCCCACCTATACCACTACACAACCTCCTTTTCCCACCCAAAACTTCGCCTTCCATTATCATAACCCTTCCCAAAATCACCAAATATCAACTCGTCGACAGAGTTTAACCAAATCCACTGCAGGGGCATTGTAGATTTATTTTGAAAGGCTTCTTAGCTGATTGGATAATCGCTCTTTAAGGACTGCTTTCATAAAGTCTGGTGAAGTTGTTTCTCTTTTAATCATCAGGAAGAGCAACCGGGCTGCTAGAAGATAGGGTTTTTTTTTATCTATAAGATCAAATTATTTTGATGGTGTTTTTCTTGATAGGCTTAATGATTTATGATTTGGCTCTTATAAACTTATAGCCAATATTGATAAATATGATCTACGTGAGCTTAGAAGTAAAGTCATTAATTATGAAGAGGAATCCAAACATAACTAGAGTTCAGATACCAATCAAATTGAGAGATGATAGAAGCTATGCAAATGTTTTGAGTACTATGTCTGCCGATACTATTCCACTAGAACATTCTTTAGATAAGGTGCCTCTTGTTGCTAATCTTCCTGCTGTGAATCTGGTGATTCTTGGCTCAAAAGAGTACGATATTTTATGGCTTCGTAATAGCCTGGTTGGTTGGACTTATGATGGGGTAGATTATTCCCTGATACAGTCGGGGTTGCGACAAGATGATTTGCTTTTTCTGGACTTTGTTTTCTTGGGGCTTCACAAGTTCTAATTTTATTTGATGATTCTAATTCAATGATGGCAGCTTTGGATACTAATTTATCTTAGTGGAACAAGTTCTTTGACAAGGTTAGTCCATGGACAAAATCAGAATGTGCAATTGACAAATTAGCTTGGGTATCTATCATGAATTTTCCAATAGTTGGGTGAAATGTAGAATGTTTTTCAAAATTCTTACATGGTTATGGGAGAATTATTGGCTATGACAAAGTGAGCCTAATTTTTTTTTTTTTTTTAATCAATGTGGTGTCCAGGCCAGCTTGCAAGCATTTTAAATAATCTCACGGGCCCTAAAGTTAATAACCATGTAATCTTCCAGTGGCCCTGAAAGGACTCAAACTCGTTACCATCGGAGAACAAACCTAAAGTCTGACCAGTTAAACTACCTTTCAGATTAGCTTAAAGTTTTCTTCATTGTATGCTTTGTGTCTTCTCATTGGCACTATGTTTGTGGATGATCTCAATATGGTTGTTAATTTATGTTTGGATGGAGATGATTATTGTATCAAGGTCATGGAAATAGACTCCCTCTATTATCCATATGGTGCATCTATCTCATATACCATGGAGACCTTCATGCTATTGCTCAACCAAGATGACGATGATGAGTCAGCTGAGCTAGAGTCTGAACCAAGTGATGTGGCTACGAAATATGACATGGATAGGAATACTTTTATTGCTGCTGCTGATATGGACAACTTTGAGTTGCTATATGACTCTACAATGCACATATACAGATGGTATGACTCTTGAATATGCGGAATAAATGGACTACAACTTTTTATTTCTAGAGATCATGTGTTTGTCTATTGCGACTGTTTCCAGCATCAACACAAACTCTCCTGCTTCGGTGGATTATGAAGTGATTTCTTTTCAAGGATTAGGCCTTAGTCTTCTGGACTACAATAAAAACTCAGCAGACTCTAATGCAAGAGGTGATATGGACTGTCAGCTTCTTAATTCCAATGAGAAGTAGACTACTTAGAAGTCTCTAAAAGCGGTTTTAACTCTTTTAAAGTTAAATGGTGGGCAATTGATTCAGAAGGTCATTCGGGTGGTTTGCTTGCTCTTTGGGATAATTTTAAATTCAATGTTAAATATGTAGAATACGACTCTGGATGGATTGCTTTGTATGGACAACATGTGGCTACTAATTCAGCTACGTAGGCGTCTCTAGAGGGATTTAACTCTTTTACAGTCAGCTTTTGATGTCCCATGGTTCTTGATTAGGGATTTTAATAAAACTCTATTAACAGGAGACTGTAGTAGTAAATTCTTAAATATTGCAGGTTCAACTTCTTCAAATTGTTCTTACAAACTTGTGATTTAATTGGAGAAGTTTAATGTATGCATGTTTTTCTACTGATAAATTATCAGTTCTTGTTAAATGGGTCTCTTACTCTAGAGTTCCAAGTCACACAAGGAATTCATCAAGGTGATTCGTTATCCCCATTTTTGTTTAGCATTGCGGTAGAAGGATTAGCAGTCTTGTTTCACCATACATCAGAGGCTGGTTTATTCACAGGTCTAAAATTGCAATACGGAGAGTATTTCACTCACTTGTAGTACTATACTGATGATACCCTAGTGTTTATGCTTGCTAGCGAATTCTCTAATGGTTTGAATTGTGTTCTGGTCTCAAAATTAACTTTCATAAGATCAGTTAAGTTGTTGAGATTAATCTTGATGAAAACTATTGTTTAACTCTGGAAAACAATGCATTTTGTAGACAAGCATCTTTGCCTATATATATTGTATACCTTGGCATGCTGTTGGGAGCTAATCCTGTTAATAGACTATCTACCTGGCAACTACTCTCTTTTGGTATTTCTTGGAGCATGTGATTCACAAGAAATAATTTGGTTTTCAATGATGTCAAACCAAATTTGAACTTATGCTTTTCTCTGGCATTTTATCGTTTATCTACTTTGGTTAAGAAATTGCGAGTCTTATTTTTCTTACACAGGTAATGATCTCCATATTAGTGCTGACTGTATTTGAAGCTGGATAAATACCAGAAGACAATATTAAATATTTATATGGTACCATGTTGTAGGACCTCTTTTGTTTCTAATCCTTTTCTTTTTTGGTATTTTTATGCAAAAAAAACTTTATATTTTCATGGTGGCCATGAGATTTTAATAAATCTTTCGATTATTATAAAAAAAAAAACTAAATAAGCTAAAATTAATTACTGGTACTCGAATTTGTTTCATTAAAAAAAAGTTATCGAATACACGACCAAACTATACCTGCTTGCATGTCATTTCCTTCTTTTCAAGTTAAACCCAACTCAGTGTACGCCTTTCATTTTCGCACGCTTTTCAACCTGGCCAAATTTGAGATTACGTGCGGCTTTAGGCACCCTGTCATATTAAGCTTTTCAAAAGATTGACTTTAAAATAAATAAATTCATCATACATTAATGCACGCTAGCAGTATCATCGATCCTCATGATTCTTTGCGCAACTGTTAATTTTCAATAATGTTGTTTTAAAGTCAAAGAAGAGAGTTGGTATAACCACACAACCTCATAATTCTTAAAGAAAGAATAGCTCATGAAGTTGCAGTTTTATTAGTTTTCTAATTAATTTTGAATTTTTAGTTTTATTTTTGGATTACATGCTACTTTCTATTTGAATTAAAACTCTGACTATTTATGTTTTGTAAAGGTTAGTAAGAGAAAATAAAATCATGAATTAGAGTCTATCTATTATTTTTCTTTTGAAAATTCTGTTTTCTTTTAATTAATAGAATTGTAATTTTGTTTTGAGGATAGAATATTAAAAGAGAAAATAAAATCATGAATTAGAGTATATCTATTATTTTTCTTTTGAAAATTCTGTTTTCTTTTAATAGAATTGTAATTTTGTTTTGAGGATAGAATATTAAAAGAGAAAATAAAATCATCAATTAGAGTCTATCTATTATTTTTCTTTTGAAAATTCTCTTTTCTTTATTCTTACATTTCATTAGCTGCGTCACCAAAACGCTTGTCAAACTGACCGAATTTCAGATTACTTTTTTCTATATGTTTTAGGCAACTTTTCAATTTGATTTCTTTGACTACGTGCCTTGTCATATCAAACTTTTCAAAATATTGACGGTAAAAAAAATTATTATATTATATAAAAAGCTAAAAAAATGCGAGAAAAACACGTTTTCTTTGAAAAACCTGTGAATTGTTATAATATTTTTTATATTTTTTTAACATATATTTTTTTCTTTTCCTTTTCTTTTTTTTATTATAATTGTTTTAAAATTATTTTTGTTGATTTTATTTTTTAATATTGAAATGATTAAAAATTTAACTTTGTAATTTTTTCTTTTCATTTTGTCTTTCTATGATGTTAGCGTTTTGTTGAGGGAACCCAAGTTGGCCTAGTTTATATATTTGATGAGTTTTTTTTTATTAATTCAACTTGATTTTTTTATAATTTATTTTTTTTATATTGTTAAAAAATTAATTTTAGAGAAGAATTATGTTATTAAACTTTATGAAAAAATTAACGGATGTGGAGGAAATCATTGTTCACCCAAAATCCATTTCACTATGAATTACAATAGTAATCTACGGTGTTTTGTTTTTTTTTTTTTGAATTTTTTTTTTTGATTTTTTTTTGTCAATTTCATCTTTTAAATTTGAGATTGTTGAGAACTTTTTATTTTTCCTGTTTTACAAGTTTGCCAGTAACTCAGGTTACCTCGGTTTACGAGTTTAATGAGTTTTTTTTTTTATTTTTTAATTGAATTTGACTTTTTTGTAGTTTATTTTTTTCTCATATAATTAAAAAAATAGTTTTAGTGAAAAGCTATGTTATTAAACTTTATAAAATAACAAAAATTAAAGGGTGTGAGGAAATTATTGTTCACCTACATACATTGCACTGTCAATAACAATAGTAATCCACAGTGTTTTGCTTTCTTTCTTTTTTTCCTTTTATTTTTGAATTTTTGTTATGATTTTTTTTCAAATTTATTTTTGTTGATTTCATCCTTTAATATTGGAATGGTTGAGAATTTGACTTTATAATTTGTTTCTTTTTATTTTAATTTTCTATGAGGTTAGTATGATTTGCAGGTTTTCTATAGTACCCGGGTTGCCCTGGTTTTTATTGTTTGGTGGAGTGTTTTTTTTTAAAAAAATTAAACCTGACCTTTTTGTCACCTATTCTTTTCTCATATAGTAAAAAAAAATATATATAGTTTCATAAAAAAAGTTATGTTATTAAACTTTATAAAGTATATAGACCCATTCACAGGTTTGAATGATTGACTTGATTCGCGAGTCTGACAAGTTTAACGTTTTAAATTAGTTTTTTTATCCATCCTTAGATACTGAGTTAATTGAGAATTTAGTTTCATAATTAGTTTTATTTCGCCTTTTATGAGGTTATCACGATCTAACAAAACATCTCGGTATTGGGTTGGTTTTTGATTTCACAATCATCTATTTTTGTTATCATATAGTTAAATAAAAAATAATTTTTTTTCAAAAAATAAATTATAATCTCAATAGAGTCCATAACTCAGTTCATAGATTTGACATCCTAATTCGACTTACCCAATTCACAATGAGAAGTTTACCCACCAATAGGATACTTTTTTTTTTGTTTTTCATAATTTAATTGTTTTTAATTTATTATTTTTCAATTTTATCATTTAATATTGAATTAGTTCAGAAATGAATCGTATTATTGATTCTTGTTTACGTTCTAGGGATAATTGTCTCAAATAAATGTCTATTTTTAGGTTGGTACTCAAGTTTGTGAATATTTATTTTTATTATATAATTAAATAAAAAAAGTTATTAAATTTAATAGAGTCCATGACCCGAGGTGCGGGGGGATCGAGATCGATCCAATCTATCATTATCTTAATATTTTTTTAAAAAAATTATCATCTTAAAGTTTTTTTTATCGATTATCAAGGTTGCATTTAGACCTATGATTGATTGATTTAAGTCGAGCTATCTCTCACACGGTTTAATTAAAAACTTGAGTTAGACAAGAGTTGAGTCAGGAGGTTTCAAAATTAACCCACTTGGTCAAGTTTAATAACATTGTTAAAAATTTCTTTGTTCTCTTAATATTTTATTTACATTTAAAAAAAAAATTGATCTAACCCGTAATGGAGCACGTACCAATATACTAGTTTCAATTATACAATGCTAGCAATATCATACTTGCCTTATAATGGATTACTGTTCTTCAAAATATTGCTATAGTATTACTATATAGTTAATTTTCAATAATGCTGTTTTGGCTACACATATTTCTATTTTAAAGTTACTTTCAAGTGAAACCATATCAAGGTATTTGGGTAAACCGATCAAAACTTCAACATCTTGATTTTATCATTTTTATTTTTATTTTTATTTTTATTTTTATTTTTTATGGTTGATTGAACTTGAGGCTGCACAATGGAGGCAACTCTTTTTCATTATATAATAATTACCAAATAAACTAAAATTATGAGAACTCAAATTTGTTTTATTGAAGAAATCAATTGGATACATAAACTGCTAAACTATACCTGATTGTGTTCCATTTCTTACTTTTAAAATACATAAGTTTTGTTTTCAATTTTATCCATCTAATTTTCTTCATTAACTTTTTTTATAACGAAATTTGAACATGTCAACAAGATTTTTTAACAAAATCAACCATATTTAAAAATAAACAACCGTAAGATTAATTAATCAATCAGATTGATATAGTAAATTATATTTACTTTTTAAAAATTATTTTTAAATTTATTTTATAGTTAAGTTATAAGGTTTTAATTTAATTTTTTTTAGTTAGAAGTCGAATCTTATATAATTTAGGTTTTCCTAAATAGATTGGATTTAAGTTGATATATATAAACATCTTTATGTATTATTTGGAAGAGAGATATTATAAGAATAACATTATTAAATTTAAAAGTTTCATATTTCTATCTTCTCGCTATAAGTTGCATAAAAAATGTAGTAGTATATCTTGCACTATTCCTTAAAAAAAAAACATTGCCAAAAGAATCATGCTTCCTTTGTTACATAAGAGGAGTTTATTCCAGTATTCATGTTACTAAACAAAAGCTTATACATAATATACTTAATATAAATTATATCTTGGAATCTCACTTAATAACTCAAGCTTTTGGGTTGAGATGTTTCTTTGATTTAATTTTAAAATTTTATTGACTAAGTAGTCACGAGTTCAGATCCTGTCACCTCCATTCTAATTAATAAAATTATGTTCAAGGTAGATTGAGCCTGTACAAATTTCAAGTTCAAAGTACTTTTACTTAAGAAAATATATTAGACAATAATATAAATTATATATTATGATATTACCTAATTATTTACACTTTTGGGTTGAGATAATTCTTTAATAATACCAACATCATCTTTCTTTTATTTATTATAATTATAAATTACAATTATAATTATATTATAAAGAATACTAATAAAATATAGTGATTATAGCTACAACGTTTTACGATCTGATACTTGAAGTTTTTTGTTTTTTCATATTTATCCTTGCAGTTTTAGGTTAATATGTTTCATTCGTTAGATTCTCATAGATGAGAGAGAACGTTAATAATAAAGGAAGAGAAGAGAGAAAGATCACGACTAGCTATTTTGACCATAAAAAAATCAAATTTAGTGTCATGTTTATATTAGATCGGGAAGTTCAATGTAGGTGGTTTTATGCCCTAACAATGTTGAAAAAAACAATTAGGATTCATAAAGTTTTTTTTTTAATTCAGTTTATTTTCTATTTTTTAAGTGATTAAATGGTGTCTTTGGATTGAAAATGAGGTTTTGAGGTTCCTACGATGTTTTAAGGTGACAAGAAATTAAAAATTGAATTTTGAAGGTCAAATTGAGCATGAGCAACCAACACGTCACTTTAACTATTTAAAAATATTAGGGTACACAATATGTCATCCATCTATTTTTTCTAAAGTGAAAGCCAAAAGTGCGTGGACCTGGACTTTTAGGCTCATGTGTGCCTTGAGTTTGCAGTAACCTAATATGCATATTTATTATTCTTATATTATTTTTAATATAAATGTGTAAAAATAATAAATTCTTGGTATTTTTTTTATTAAAGCTTGTTTTCACCATCATAATAAATTTTATGCCACAAAAAAAAAAACTATGCTTCAGATAAAAAACATGTTTTCATAAAAAAAAAATACATGAATAAGGAAAGGGATTTTTCTTTATTAAAAATAATTATTTCCTTTTCAATTCAAATTATTATAATTTTTATGAATATTTTTAATTTCCATCAACTTTTATTCTATAAACTATACTGTTCATAAAAAAGATATGTTATTGTCAAAATAATTAAAAATACATAAACGAGAAAATGCAATTTTCACTAAAAAAAAAAAAAACTTTTTACAACAAAATTTTAACTATTATATTTCTTACTCATATCTTTTTTAATTGTCATAGAATTGAATTAAAATAGATTTGAAAAGTGCCACGTGACAGCACATGATCGCTATACTAGTTTTTATACTATTTGGTTCTGTCAAATTGAAACAATTTGAAATAAATTAAATAATTATTTCATACATGTGGATGTGTTGAGACAATAAAAAAAGCATTCACCTTAATTAGCACTTTCCAGTACCAAGACAAGAAGTTTGAAATGTCTTCCTGATCCCAGCCCTCATGCCCTTCCAAACAATTACCTTGATTTTACTAATGTTGAACTTTCCCAATAGTGACGCAGAAGTTTTTAATTTCCAAATGCAAATGTTATGTTTAATTAATTAAAACATTTAATTTCCAAAAAGTCTGACGTGAATGATTAAAAATCTATAAGAGAACACCTTGAGATTTCAGTTCTTGAAGACAAGCCAGAGAAGCAAGAAACCAGGCAAAATGGTGCCTCCATGTTCTCCCTTACTTTCAATATTACTTCTGATCCTACTCCTGTCTCCATTTATGGTTTCACTTCCAATTCAGGATAGGTTACTAAAATGTCTCCCAAAATATTCAGAGTCATCCTTTTCTTTTTCCACTATCTTGTATACACAAAAAAACTCTTCCTTCACTAGTGTTTTACAATCTTCTGCTCAAAACGTCAGGTTCACCTTGTCTTCAGTACCGAAACCCGAGTTTATCCTCACTCCTTTACAAGAATCTCACATCCAAGCTGTTGTCATTTGCTCCAAGAAGCTTGGAATTCACCTTAGAGTCCGTAGCGGAGGCCATGATTTTGAGGGACTCTCGTATGTTTCAGAAATTGAGACACCTTTCATTGTTGTAGACCTTGCCAAGCTCCGGTCCATCAGCGTTGATATTGAGCATAACAGCGCATGGGTTCAGGTCGGTGCCACGAATGGTGAACTTTACTACAGAATTTCTGAGAAAAGCAAAACCCGTGGCTTCCCAGCTGGTACTTGCTCAAGTGTATGTATGGGGGGGCAAATTTCAGGAGGAGGATATGGTGCCATGTTGCGAAAATATGGCCTTGCAGCAGACAATGTCGTTGATGCACATATAATTGATGTTCATGGAAGACTTCTCGACCGAAAAGACATGGGCGAAGATCTTTTTTGGGCCATCAGAGGAGGTGCAGGTGGCAGCTTCGGAATCGTCACCGCCTGGAAGGTAAAATTAGTTCCTGTACCATCAGCTGTGACAGTATTTACCGTTACCAAGACGTTAGAACAAGGTGCAACTAAACTCCTCTATAGATGGCAACAAATTGTTGATCAACTAGACAAGGATCTTTTTATCAGAATACAGATTCAGACAGCTAATGTCAGTAGTCAAGGTAAAAGAACTATTACCACCTCATACAATGCCATGTTTCTTGGTGACGCCAACAGACTTCTCCAGGTAATGAAACACAGCTTCCCTGAATTGGGTTTAACAAGACAGGATTGTATCGAAACAAACTGGATAAATTCTACTGTATATATTGCTGGCTTTGCAAATAATACTCCTCCTGAAGTTTTCCTTCAAAGAACGTACCCGAACAGGGAGTATTTCAAAGCCAAATCGGACTATGCCAAAAAACCCGTTTCTGAAAAGGCACTTGAAGGGTTATGGGAGAAGTTATTTGAAGTAGAGAGTCCTCTAGTAGTGTTTACTCCTTATGGTGGAATGATGAGCCAAATTTCAGAATCTCAGACTCCTTTCCCTCATAGAAAAGGTACCAAGTTCATGATTCTGTACTATACCGGTTGGCAAGATGCAAAGGAAGACGTTGCAAAGCATATAGATTGGACAAGGATGGTTTACAATTACATGACACCTTACGTCTCAAAGAACCCAAGGGAAGCATATGCGAATTACAGGGATCTTGATTTGGGCATGAACAACAATTCTAACGCAAGTTTTGTGGAAGCAAGTGTTTTTGGTACCAACTACTTCAAGGATAACTTCTACAGGTTGGTGCATGTGAAGACCAAAGTTGATCCTGATAATTTCTTCAGGCACGAACAAAGCATTCCACCACTTCCACTACACATGAGATAAAGAAATTGAAGTGGAATTCATCTCCAGCAATGCTTAGTTGGATCACTATTTTCACAAGTCTTGATCGATTTTTTTTTAATACTTTAGCTAAATAAAGAAATGCCATGTTATGCAATCATGCCGTCTGGGGTTTATTTATTATAAATAAAAACTTTGCATTGAATAGTCCAATTTGTTGAAGAAGAATGATGGAAAAATGTTTAGAATTAAAATGGTCGACTAGAAAACACCCTTCTTGAGGTTTGTTGATTTTTCCACTGCTCTCATCAAACTTTTTTTCTTTTTCTAAGTATCCCTTAGCTTGTGAATTTTATCCTTCTATCTCTCTGGTTTTTTTTTTTTTTTAAATCTTTCTTTATTATTTTCAAACTTTGTGCTAACTTCTTGAATATCTTTTGAATATTATTTTAAGCACATGTATAGGAACTGTTAAAGAATAATATAAATCATATCTTGAGATCTCATATAATAGTTTAAGTTATTAGGTTGTGATAGTTCTTTGACATGATATCAGAGTCTTGATGACCAAACGGTCTTAAGTTTGAATCTCACCATCTCTATTTATTTGATAAAAATTAAGCACAAGGTAATGTGGTCTGTGTAAACTTCAAGCCCAAAGAGCTTTCACTTGAAAGAGTGTGTTAGAGAATAATATAAATCATATCTTAGAACCTAACCTAACAACTTAAACTATTATATTGAAATAATTCTTTGACAAAAAGTACTAGTATTAATTTAACATTTTAATTCCAATAATAGCCATCAAACCTTATGACATATGATTGAGTTTGTTCACGTATCAATTGAATGTTTGGGTACGAATCAATCCAAGGTTTCCTGTGAGACTAAACTTAAAATCTTGCTTGCACATTCATTGTTTATGTCAGCAACCTTAGTCAAACCAAAAGTTTAAAAAATAAAAGAAAGAAAGAGAGTTGAACTATATGGATTAATTTAAAATAGATTAGATTGTCAAATTTTTTTGAATTTGAACTGGAGCAACTATTTCTCTTGTCATCCTTATTAGAATTAAAGAACATACTCTGCATTAGGTCGGACAAGAAGATCTGGACTCTCAATACAAATGGTTTTTTTTATAGTAAAATAGATTGTTTTTTTTAACACATGTTGCTTCCTCATCCATAGCTTCTAAGATTAGTTGGGTGATTTTTCAAGTACACCTTCACCGTCGAGCATATAAAAGGCAACAAGAACTTGATACAAGATATGCTTACTAGACTACCCAAATCATAAACATTACTCCTTCTCTTGATTCTTATGGCTTCCTCTTCCAATCCTCCTCCACCTGAACGAGACTTCCCAGCAAATGACATATCTCCTCTTGCTCAAGATATGGTTCTTAACCACACTTTTGACCTACAAGCAAAAAACAAACTATTTAGCCTCCAAGACTACCTTATTCTCAACTATGATATGACTTCCCTTTGTTTCCAAAACTTAGGCATCCATGTTGTTACCCATTTTTGGGTTCCCATAAAAAAAATGAGAAAATACAAAAAATATCAAAAAAATATTCAAAAGAAATCCAAAAAATAAAAGGAGCGAGAAAAGGATGCTGGAATGCCGAAAAAAATGCCAAAATTGGTTGAAGAAGTTCAAAAATGCAAAAGGTTAAAATTTGACAGTATATTTTTTGACAGATGAGAGCCCTGTTGACAAAGAAAATTTAAGTTGAGGAAGAAAAGTCTAAAATCAAATGTTTATGGACTCAATTAAATTTTATCTAAGGTTTAATTGAATTTATGGAGGGTTGGATTGTAAGAAAAATTGATTTTTAAGTCAATTTAGGTTTTTATTGGAAGAAATTAAAGTTCTGGGGTCCAATTATAATTTGGAAGAGTTGATTTGATCAAATCAGGGGTTTAATTGCATAATTATTGAAGTTTATTGGCCAATTAGGGACTTAATTGAAACAATCCGAAACCAAGGACCAAACCGGAAAAGACGCTACAATCAAGGGATCCAATTACAACTTTTCCGGGGGGCTTGATTACAAGATTGTAAAAATATCCAAGGACCAAATCAGAAATATCATTTAAAGTGGCAAAACGGTGCCGTTTCAGAGGCACTATTCATTGTCTTCTTCACCGATTCAGCAACAAATGCCGCTGATTATGGGGAACGTTTCACAGCTACTATCTCTCTACCGTTACCACTGCAATAATGGTCCCGAACGTTTTCATTATATAAAAAAAAACGCATGCAGTTTTGGCTATAAAAAGAGAGAAAAAGGACGAGACTAAGGAGGAGGAAGGGAGGAGACGGGGCAGAAGAGAGAAAGTAACGAGACAACGAGGGGAGAAAACAGAAAAGGCAACGAGAAAAAGAAATAAAAACTAGAGAGGAGTGTAAAGAAGAGAGAGGAGAGAAGGGAAAGGAAAACACAAAAAAACAGAGGAAGAACGAACAAGAAAAAGGAGGAACAGGGGCAACAGGAGGGAATAAAGTCTGGAAAATCACACAGGAACCAGACCAAGCAAGAAGAACCCGGCGGGAGAACGTCCACCCAGCAGAGAAAAATAAGAAGAAAAAAAATATCACCATCAGCTCCACCTTTTTACAACACCATCCACAAGAACCAAAGGCAGCATAACAAGGAATCGGTAACAAGAAAAGAGACGAAGAGAAGGTCAAGGAAGCAAGAAACCAGCAGACAAAACTCAGCATCACCATCGGCCTCTCCTTCTCCAGCACCAGAGGAGAGAAAGGAAAGAAACTAGATCGGAGCAGTAGAATAAGCGAAAAGCCAGAGGAAGAAGAAGCAGGGAGAAGCAGAGGAGAAAAATAAAAAAACAGCCACCGCAACGCCACCGCCTGTCGCTACCCAGCGCCACCGTGAGCAATCACAGGAGACAGCAGCACGATCACTCATTCCAGGTACCTCTCCCTTTCTCTGTCCCCTTTTCCCTGTTGTTTTCCTTTGCACGCAGAACGTGAGCAATTCACGTTCTGCAGCAAAGGAAATATAATTAGCTCAGCACAGTAACTAGTCAATTGTTCCTTAGGGCTGGACAGCCCAGCTCATATGGCTAGGCTGAGTCCAACCCTGTAGAAAGTAGGCCTGATTTCATTTTCAGCTGATTTCGGTCCAGTTTCCTTTTGAGTCGGATCTGGCCCAGCTACAAAAAAATTTCTTCAAAAATTATTTCAAAAAAATCTGTAATTTTTCTGAAAAAAATTATACTTCATTTTAATCAGTACCAGTTTGTATAAATCTGTGATTTTTCCGAAAAAAATTATACTTCATTTTAATCAGTACCAGTTTGTATTTTTATACTGTAAAGATACAAATCCGGTATTAAACCACCCGGTTTTCGTTAAGACATTAAAAAATAAAAAAAATATTTTTTGTTTTCATGCATATGGATAAGTCTCTCAAAAATATATATAAAAAATTCATATTGTATTTTCATATAACAAAGAAAATTTCAAAAATGTATATCAGCATGCATTTTGGCTTTAATAACCAGTTTATTAAAGTCACGAGAACTAGGCCAATATTCCAAAAATTTCAAAAAAAATATTTTGTTTTCTTTTAATATCTGGGGTTACGACCTTATACGTAAGACGTATTCTGGATATTAAATTCTTTGGTTTGTCATCAGAATTATCTGATAAGATAAGGATCTCCTTACCGAGAAGGACTTTTCTTAAACCATAAACGGACCAACAACTAGAAAACATGACAAGACCTTAGATTTTATCAGACAATAAAACAATGCAGCTTACCTTAGGTAGGGCGTATTTGGGGTGCTAATACCTTCTCTTCACTCAACTAGTCCCTGTACCCGATCTCTGAGACCAGTTAGGGTTCCTAGTGACCAAAATACTAGGTGACGACTCTCATTCCATTTTTCCATTAATAAAAGACAAGAATTCCTTGTCTTCACATATTTTTAGATGATACAGAATTTGAGGGTGAATGTTTTCACCGCGACGCCGCACACGTGCGACAATCCATCCCAAATATCATTTCATTCACCACTTCACCTTCAAACCTGTTGGATTGTTCCCCAAAGAACTCTATTTTTTCTTATGGTACTTCTGTCACCTGTACTATATTGCTATCGAGTTTCCCACTAATTTCTTTCTCTCTAGATTTCTCAAGACATCTTGGTCGGCAGATTCTTGGAAATATACTCTAAAGTTCCTCACTTGATTCTACAACCCCACACAATGGATCTCTCTTCTCCAACAGGAAAAATCCAAATGGCCTCATGCACCAACCTACTAGATTGAAGTACACTGCAGTACACTTTGTAACAAATTTGTTAAGCAAGTTTTTGCCTATCTATTCTCTGTTTTCATATTCCATAGACCTTTCAAAGCTTCAGCAGACAATCTGGTTATGAGTTTTCCACAGGCTGCAGTATAGAAAACCCATCCATACTCCCTGTATGAAAACCCCTTAGATAACCTTCCGGACATTAAGACCCTGCAAAAAACAGTATGACTTAAGAACAACATTATTCCTCATGAAATATGGCCTAGAGGAATAGATCCAGATGAAGAAATTAACTATGATTTGTATGACCCTCAATATTCTGCTCATCTTCATGACTTGAAGATACAGTACAGCAACAAAAAAAAAAACTCAAACATATCGTTTTGGGATTACCAAAGCTTCTGGAACCACATGAGATGGAAATGCTTGCAGAAGATGACTATGTGCTGGCCCTACAAGTCTAAACTATTCGGGATCAAGATAACCTGTCAGAATAGAATTTCTATCCAGATCATGAACCTATTATCGGTTGATATTAGTGTTGTACTAGCTTGTTGTTTGTGTTTAGTAATTGTTGAGTCATAAGTCATGTGAGTGTGCATTATTAAGTGTGCTTCAGTACTTTCTGATGTAGTGAGTGATGTAAGAAAAAGCCTCAAAGTTGTATATATAGAGGTTGTATGTAATGTTATAAGGCAGAACCTTAGAAGGGTAGACCTCGAAGGAGAAGCCTCTTCAATAAAGAATTTACTTTTCTAATTCTCTGTTCTTCAAGCCCTTTCTCCCTTCTCTCTCCTTACATTTTGAACTAGAAGCTTTTGTTATCATCTGAAGAGACATGACACTCCAGTTGAAGCATCTCAAGGTCTAAAATTTTGATTGATGCTTAGTGAAATCAGTATTGCCAAGGATTTAAGCTTATTGCATGCTAGCTACCTCACTAGGCATGGATCAATTTAATTGGATTGCCTTTGAAGTTTTAAGGTTAATTTTATTTTGCATCGTCAAGTTTATATAGTCAATTATTTAACATTTTCAAGTTTATTTTCTAATTACGAGAATAAAAAAAGTATATATTAAAGCTAGGTGTTTAATTATTTCAACTAAAAACTATTAAATTTAAAGTCAAAACTATCAAGTTTAATTCTACTTTTATGAAGGGTAATCAAAGTTGGCAATGAGATAATTCTTTATTTGTTTTGGTTTTACAATCCATGGTAAAAAGGGATCGAAAGAAGGATTTACTGCACTATTTTTCAAGATTTTAGTACTCTTTTTCATTTCGGTTTTTAGTGTTTTTCTCCATTATTTTAAGCCTTTTTTAAAACCCTCACAATCTAGAATTTAGATTTAGTCTTTGGAGAATGATATTTGATTTTTTGTTTTATGTTTATGAACCTTATTTTAGAAATGCATCTAAACAATGTGGTATTATTGAAATCTTGGGAGGCTTATTGTAAACATCTTATTTGGATCAAATAAGGAGCAATAAAACTTTAAGACTAAAGTATTTGTCGCACGTATGCGGCGTCGCGACAAAAAAATCCACTCTCATATAGTATCTATCTAGAAAACATCTCTTATTTGTGGAAAGTAGGAATGTGAGTCGCCACCTATTATTTGGTCACTAGGAACCCTAACTAGTCTTAGAGATCGGGTACGGGGGCTGGTTGCGTAAAAGAAAGATATTAGCACCCCTAATATACCCTACCTAAGGTAAGCTTCATTGTTTTATTGTCTGATAAAATCTAAGGTCTTGTCGTGCTTTCTAGTTGTTGGTCCGTCTATGGTTTAAGAAAAGTCTTCATCGATAAGGAAATCCTTATCTTATCGGGTAAAACCTAACCGTTCTAAAGTCAACAAAATAATTAATATCCGGAATACATCTTAGGTATAAGGTCGTAACCCCAGATACTAAAGAAAAAAAATTGGAATTTTTGAAATATTGGGCTAGTTCTCGTAACTTTAATAAACTGGTTATTAAAGCCAAAATGCATGTTAATACATATTTTTGAATTTTTGTTGTATGAAAATATATGATATGTTTTTTTTTAAGATACTTGGTCGTATACATGAAAATAAAAACATGTTTTTTTTTTTTTTAATTTTTCAATGTTTTGATGAAAACTTGGTATTTTAATACCGGATTTATATCTTTACGGTATAAAAATACAAATCAATATTTTGCAAAATTGATAGAAAAATATACGGGAAAACCACAAAAATTTTTGAGAAGATTTTTGAATTTTTTTTTTACTGGAACCAGCTCGGTTCATGTGGCTGAGTTGGACCCAGTATACCTAACCATGTCACTGGCCCAAGCCAATGACCTGGCTAGACAGACAAGAGGCACGTGTGAGCTTCCCCACGCGTGCATGTTGTTCAAGTGAATTATAATTCACTCGAACAGTAAAGAGCAACAATTACTGTTCAAGTAATTCAATTGAACAGTAAAACACAAATGAAAAAAAAATAAAATGCATGCAATGAAACAACAAATGCGACGTGAAGAGAATGTATGAAGCTTACCTGGTAACTGAGACAGACGAAGACAATGGCGATGAAACTTCTGCGCAGGATCGGTGGTGACTGGCTCTGGAGACGGTGGTGCTGACCTCCTTTGCTATCTGTGTTCTATGCTTCGCCATTCAGTTTTCTTTTGTTTATGTTCCTTTGCTCCTATTCCTATCTCCTTATTCGGCTTTTCTTTGCATTTCCTTCTGTGCTATCTACTCTTCTTCCTTTTCTCTCCCTTATGCTTTCTCCCTCTCTGTTTTTTCTCCTTTTTCTTTCTGCCTCCCCGTTTTTCTTTCTCTTCTTTTATAAGGCCAGAGAAGGTGACCGGCTTGATAATAGCCGTGAGACATGCCCCGTAAGTGAGACGATTTCTGCCTTTAATGATGAAACGTCTTCATTCATTTTATTGCTGAAACCGTTGTTGAGGAGAAGACGATGAACAGTTGTTCATGAAACGTCTCTGTTTCTCCAATTCAAATGGCCATTTTGATTTGGTCCTTGTGGTTTCACAATTTGTAATCAAACCCCTGGATAAATTATAATTGATTTTTGGCGCCATTTACAATTGTTTTTTTTTTTTGTATTTATGCGATCTGACTCTCAATTCATCAATAAACTTTTAATTTTTTCAATTTAGCTCTTGATTTGGTTAATTTCAGCGCCTCTATTTACGCGTCTTTTCCTGTTTGGTCCTTGGTTTTGGAATTTTTTCAATCAAGTCCCTAATTGGCCATCAAAATTCAATAAATATGCAATTAAGCCCTTAATTTGACTAAATCAACTCTTAAAAATTGTAATTTTACCCTAGAACTTTAATTTCTTCTAATAAAAGCCTAAATTAACTTAAAAATCATTTTTTCTTGTAATCAAACCCTTCATAAATTCAATTAAAGTACTTTAGATAAAATTTAATTGAGTCCACAAACATCTGATTTTGAATATATATTTTTTTCAAATTGAATTTTCTTTGTTAACAAGGCTCTTATCAGTTAACGATATACTGTTAAATTTCAATCTTTGCATTTTTGAACCTCCTCAATCCCCTTTTTTTTGTGCTCTGACATGTTTTCTCACTGCTATATTTTTTTTTCTTTTTTTTTTCCGAATTGTTTTTGGTATTTTCTCTTTTTTTTGTGGGGACCCAAAAATGGGTAATAACAGTATTGATCCTTGATAACAAAAGTTTTCAGCATGATAGCTTTTAAGTGCTTCAATAAGTATCCTAAACTAATTTTGTTTAAGTGTGTGTGTGTGTGTGTCTAAAAGCTCGTAATTTTAGTTTGATCATCACTTAAAAAACACAAAGAGAGAGAGGATTTTTATTTTGGTGAAACTAGATAAGTAGTTTGTGTGACGCCTCGGGCTAGACCATATATTTTTTTCAACCCTAAAAAAATTATTTAGGAGATGGTTGTGTTTTTAAAGAAGTAATAAAAATTCAATAACCGGATTAAAACTTGATTAATATGAAAGATGACAAAAAATCAGGCAACAACAACTACAAATAAATTTAAAAAATATTATCTCGAGTAAAGTTGAGTTAACACGAGAAACTCGGGATTTAGCACATGAGATCAGGATAATCTTATAGAAGGATAGTATCATAAAATATCATTTTATAAAAAATAACTTGAAAAAAAAAAGATTTGAGCCAACAAGGTCCAATCTTTCAAACTTATGACCCAAAAGGTTAACAAAATCTTGATTAATAAAATATTGATGAATGAAATAAAAAAAGAAAGTTCAAATAAAAAAGAATTAGAAACAAAAAATAATTTTAATAAAAAAAACAAGTATCAAATCTTCAATTGAAATAAAATGAACTAAAATGTTAAAAAAAGGTGAAGGATGCAATTAAAAAAAGAATGATATAAAATATTGAGGGATGCAATTGAAAAGATAATTTAATTAAGAGAATACTTATAAAAAAATCAAAATCAAAAGAATGGTGACCAAATCTAAAAGGTGAAAAAAAAGATTAAATTAAAATAAAATAAATAACAATAAAATAATAGATACTAAATATAAAAGAAAAATAAATTGAATGTGTACTTTGAAAATGTGCAGTTGTAGGCTCTGAAATTAAGGGGGAGAGAGGAAGGAAGGAAGGAAAAAACAAAACGGTCACCATGCAAAACTTGATATATTTTTTCCACACCCGTCATTCAAGAATGGAGGCAAAACCATAAGGCTTAAAATGACATTGTGAAAGCTGGAGTTTGGCCGTTAAATGGTGCTATACATGCCATCCAGACAACACAATGTTTACACTAGTTTAAAGTGGAACAAATTTTTTCAAATTAAATAATATTTTTTATACCAAAATATTAGAATCTTCAACATTATTTTCCTTTTGAAAGATTGCAATTTTCTCATAGAGTAAAATATAAATAAATAAGGACGTTATTCACGTTTTAAGTTCATGACATGATTATGCCGGCCGGCCCTAAATATTGACCATCTATATGATTGTTCAAGCCTGTTTATTTTATATTGTGGTGGTGTGTTTGCTGTGTAGGCACGTGAAAAATTGTTTAAACTTTTTTTTTTTTTTTAAATCATTTGAGTATTTACACCAACACAAAGCTATAAGGATATTTTTATGCCATAACATTATTTTTATTAAATGTAATAATTTTATTCAAAAAATTTATCACTCCAATCCTTATCTAAGCTAAGTTTTAATTTAAACAAAAAAAAAATATATATATATATATTTTTAGCTAAACTCGGTAACTATTCCAGTGATTAATTGTGAGTTTATTCGAGAACTTAAAAATCCAACATTTTTTCTAGTTAAATCTCAAACCTAACCACAAGGACAGATTTTGAAAGACAACACGTTCAGCCATCAAAATAACGTGCAATAACGCACCATGTACGTTGGTGCCTGCAGGGAGACAGACAGAATCGTGGCTTAGCTTGCAACTAATCAGATAATTTCACATGCATGACCCAACACCCAATACTCCACTTATCATTTGAGTATTTATTTATTTATTTTTGTCATTATTTGAGTATTTGATTAAACAGTTTTTGTTTTTTGGTTATGCACTATATATGCAGGTATTGAAATCATCTAACTTTTTGGTGATATATTATTACTATTTATATTTGAATTAAAATTATTATTTAGGATGTAATTAAATTTCAAGATTCTCAGTAAATAATTAAATTGCTTGAAAATGTAAATTATTTTATCAATAAAACGAAAATCTTTGACCAAAGTTAATAAAAAATGAAATTCCTACCGAATACTTATTTGGTAGTTTTAATTGGTTACTTTTAGCTAAAAAAACGAATATAATGTCAAACAAGCTGTATAAAGATTAATAAGAATTTTATTTTTAACACTCTAACATGAAATTTAAATTCTAATAACACTTAAGAGTTCTAATAAATTATTTAGGCAATATTGTAGCAATTTTGTTATTCTTAAATCCCGATCACATCCCTCTTAAAGTGTGACCTTGAGTTCTACTATTGAAGTTTCATTTTGCAAGAAAGGGTGTTAGGATTTAATTTTAAAAAATATAATTAATAAGCATATTTAAGATTAAATTAAAAGTGAAGTACACTAACTTTTATAGGTGAAGACTTTGTTAAAAATTATGTTGGGAATGAAACTTTCAATGAAATTGAGATATTAGAAGATCTGTATTGGTCCAACTTGAAAGTTTAATAAAGAACCTTAAGCACATTCATTTACACAAATATTAAAAAAATAATCAGAAAATCTTGATTTTAGATAGCAAAAAATCTAACCTAGTCAAGTCATGCTGTATAAAAGCAGACAACATAAAAGGAAGATACACTGTTTTGTATTTTATATATATATATATATATATATATATATATATATATAAAATTTATTGATAAAAAGAAGATACACATGCAATGACAGCTAACAAAAACCTATAGACAAGAACACTGTTTTCTATTTGTAATTATCGCCCAATCAAATATTAATTATATATATCAAAAAATTATATTAACCTAGTAGAAATAAAATTTTAAAATATAATTTATATTGTTTTTTAATACATTCTTTCAAGTAAAAATATTTTGAACTTTAAATTTATATAGACCCATGTTACCTTGTACTTAATTTTTATCAAATAAATAAGAATGCTGAAATTCAAACTCGTGACCGCTTAATCATTAAATCTCTGATACCATATCAAAGAATCATATTAATCAATAATTTAATTAAATAAAATTTCAAAACATAATTTATAATTTATATCTTTATTTAATCATATATCAATCGTTTAGAATCACGATTCAATTCTAATGTCATAATTAAACAATTTACTGCAAAGAATTCAGAGTAATATTATATTTCTAGGATAATGTAATGATTATACCAATTTACGATCAACTCCTCACAGCTCCTCTATAAGAGCACCTTGAGACTTCAATTCTTGAAGACAAGCCAAAGAAGCAAGAAAGCCAGCAAAATGGTGCCTTCAAGTTCTTCGATACTTTCAGTGCTTCTGGTCCTACTCCTATATATCTCCATTTATAGTTTCACATGCACTTCAGGATAGGTTTCTGAAATGTGTCTCAAGAAATTCAGAATCATCCTTTCCTTTTTCCACTGTCTTGTATACTCCAAAAAACTCTTCTTTCACTAGTGTTTTACAATTTTCTGCTCAAAACCTCAGGTTCACCTTGCCTTCAGTACCGAAACCCGAGTTTATCTTCACTCCTTTACAAGAATCTCACATCCAAGCTGTTGTTATTTGCTCCAAGAAGCTTGGAATTCACCTTAGAGTCCGTAGCGGAGGCCATGATTTTGAGGGACTCTCTTATGTTTCAGAAATTGAGACACCTTTCATTGTTGTGGATCTTGCCAAGCTCCGGTCCATCAGCGTTGATATTGAGCACAACAGCGCGTGGGTTCAGGCGGGCGCCACGAATGGTGAACTTTACTACAGAATTTCTGAGAAAAGCAAAACTCATGGCTTCCCATCTGGCACTTGCCCAACTGTATGTATGGGCGGGCTAATTTCAGGAGGTGGATATGGTTCCATGTTGCGAAAATATGGCCTTGCAGCCGACAATGTCGTTGATGTTCATATAATTGATGTTCATGGAAGACTTCTAGACCGAAAATCCATGGGCGAAGATCTTTTTTGGGCCATCAGAGGAGGTGCAGGTGGCAGCTTCGGAATCGTCACCGCGTGGAAGGTAAAATTAGTTCCTGTACCATCAGCTGTGACAGTATTCACAGTTACCAAGACGTTAGAACAAGGTGCAACTAAACTCCTCTATAGATGGCAACAAATTGCTGATCAACTAGACAAGGATCTTTTCATCAGAGTTCAAATTCAGACAGCTAATGTCAGTAGCCACGGTAAAAGAACTATTACCACCTCTTACAATGCCCTGTTTCTTGGTGACGCCAACAGGCTTCTCGAGGTAATGAAACACAGATTCCCTGAATTGGGTTTGACACGACAGGATTGTATCGAAACAAACTGGATCAATTCTACTGTATATATGGCAGGCTTGAGTAATAATACTCCTCCTGAGTTTTTCCTTCAAAGAACGAACCCGGACAGGGCCTACTTCAAAGGCAAATCTGACTATGCCAGAAAACCCATACCTGAAAAGGCACTTGAAGGGTTATGGGAGAAGTTTTTTGATGTAGAGAGTCCTCTAGTTGTGTTCACTCCTTATGGTGGCATGATGAGCCAAATTTCAGAATCTCAGACTCCTTTCCCTCATAGAAAAGGTACCAAGTTCATGATCCTTTACTGGTCCAGTTGGCAAGATGCAACGGAAAACGTTGCAAAGCATATAAATTGGACTAGGAAGGTTTACAGTTACATGACACCTTATGTCTCAAAGAATCCTAGGGAAGCATATGCTAATTACAGGGATCTTGATTTGGGCATGAACAGAAATTCTAACACAAGTTTTGTCGAAGCGAGTGCTTTTGGTACCAACTACTTCAAGGATAACTTCTACAGGTTGGTGCATGTGAAGACCAAAGTTGATCCTGATAATTTCTTCAGGCACGAACAAAGCATACCACCTCTTTCACCCCACATGAGATAAAGAAATTGAAGTGGAATTCATCTCCAGCAAAGCTTAGTTGGATCACTATTTTCACAAGTCATGATTGGAGCAGGGACCCTTTTTTTTATTATTATTACTTTAGCTAAATAAAGAAATGTCAGGCTGTACAATCATTCTCTCTTGCGGTTGTTTTTTATTATAAATAAAAGCTTTGCATTAAGTAGTCCAATTTGTTGAAAAAATGTTTTTTTAAAAAATTATCAACAAGGAAACACCATTCTCGAGGTTTGGCAGTTTTGCCACTGTTTCCATCAAACTTTTTTTTTTCGCTTGTCTAATTATCCCTTAACATTTCATTTTATTAATTCTTCCATCTGTTTTTTTTTTTAATTTTCTTTATTAATTTCATATTTTGTGTTCTTTAATTAGCATAATAAATATAATTCATTAAAGGTATTGGATTGATCTCTAAATTCATTACTTTCACTAATAGTACTTCCACCGTTGTCTATAATATAAATTATAGTTTAATTATTTTTTCATTTTATTTTTATTTTTTAAAAAACTACACTTTACATTTTTGGCCAATTCAAAACAGAAAATAAAATAAAAATATGAATACACTCTCATATATATATATATATATATACACAACACAAGCAAACAACTTCCCCTTTCTACATCCATTATATCCCTTCCCTTCTTTTTTTTCATTTTGTTTTGTCTAAACAATCAACAATCAAAGTCCAATCTAATTAAACTGAAAAATTAAATTTTAAAACACAAAATCAAAATTAATGTTTTTTACTCTAAATGAATTTGATGAATTAGAATATCAAATTAAATTGTCTGGTAAGGATGAACCCTTGATCTTGATGATGATGATGATGATGATTTTACAACTGGAATCGCGAATACATTGTATTTTCAATCAAATATTTAGGACTTTCTTTGGATACAAATCTTGTGGGGTATTATATAATTGGAATATAGTGTCTTATCACAGACAAACAACTAAAGTTCCAGTATTCTCAGACCTTTTTCTTTCAAAACTGGGTTACTTCAAGTTATAGGATCAATTTTCGTACATTAAGTCACATTGAAATATTTTCTTGCAGTCTTCTTGAATTCGAATCCAAAAACATAACATGAGGAGTAAACCTCAATATCTATTAGACCAATTATTACAAAGTTAAAGTTAAAATTAAAATTAAAAAATTAAATTGAGAGAGAGAGAGAGAGAGAGAGAGATTCACGGTCCATTACTGTCACTCTTGAACAGTTCACTATTGCTACTGTTCATTGAATATTTAGTTACTAACACCTATATATTTTCACTCTTCATAGACTCTAAGAATTATAATGTAGACATTGAGAGAGATCGAGCATGATTAACTAGAGTACTGAATTAATTAAATCATTTTTATCTAGCTAGCTACCTCATATTTTTATCATTGAATTGAATGTGTATTTCAGGACAGGCAAGACCCTAGTTTTCAATATTTTTCTGCAACACACTCCTCGTCCCTCCACTGGAATGGTTTAAGCTGAGTTTTTATTTTTCTGTAAAAGAATATTTATCTAGTAATTTGTGGCAGCATATAGTATGTTTTTCTATTGCCTAGTGCTGTGGTTATTTTTTTTTCTATAGTATTATTATCATCCAGAACTCCCTTCTTAGTTTTCCTTAGAAAACTGTAAAAACAGAAAAAAAAAATCTTATGAGTGCACCATTGAAATTTTGAATGGATTAATTGTCATAAACCAACTTTTCAATTTTCAAAAAAAAAAAGTAATATATAAATAAATAAATAATTTGAAAATTGAGATCAAGACAATACAAGTTGAAAGTTTTGAGGACCAATAGGGATGAAATTATATATTTAAAAGTTAATTTTAAAAATTTAATTGAAGAATTGATAAGTCAAAGGACAGGAAAAGTGTGTTGGAAAGGTGTAAAAGTGATGTTTGTTTTTGATAAAATAATTTTGCTTTAGTTTTAGTTAACTTAAGCAATGCATGTTGAAAGAAGTTTGTTCATCCTATGCTTTCTAGGTCTTTTCATGACCGAAATATGTTTGAAAAATCAATTTTGAATCTAAATTGTATTAACATGTGTAGACTATTTTAAGTTAACAGTTTTTTAATTTAGAACCCCTTGCATGATTTTTATGTATTGATATTATTTGTTAGTTTTTTTATTCAAATATATTTGTTTATAGTAGTATGACTTGTTGAGATAAAGAATGCATGTTTTAGAGGTAAAAAATGCCAATTTCTAGAGGTTGACAGTGGTTGGGTTTTTTTTTGGGTATTTTACTGGGTTTAAGGCAGTGTTTTTCATGTTCTTAGGAAGAACATTGTCTTAGCCTCATGATTTGGACCAGTTTTGGTCCATTTCTTTGTGTTACATACTTATTTATGCTTGATTAGTTAATAATTTAACGTTTATTTGCATCAATAACAAGTTTTGATGGGTTATAATCTTATATATGATTTTGGTTTTAAACCGAAACTCATTTTGACAAAATTGTGATATTTGAGTAATAATCAAAGTAAATGGGTGCCAAATTATTGATCCTTATATGATTTACAATATATTTATGTCTTTGTTTTGATCGTATCTAGTCTAATTTGGGATCCATGTTGCTGAGTTCATAGTTGAATGTTCTTCGTGTTCTTTGTGTTTGATCTGTTTTATCCAAGAAATTTTAAATTTTCATTTTTTTTATGTTTAATCTGTTTTTTTATCTTTAATTTTGTTTTTGGATCAAATAAACAGTAATCTAGTGAGCACTTCATTCTAAAGTGTTAACTAGAGAAGAGGAGCGGATTAAAAACATCTTACATGAGTGATTCTTGTAGAGTTTTAGTACAAGAGAATAGCTAAATTGTAGTGCTTTCAAATTTCTAGATAATGATAGAAATATCAGATTATGTTATCTTTCTTAATCCTCTCCTGAGGTTCTCCGGTTGACAGCTAGTAGTTTATTTTATTGGTTTGTTATTCAACTCTACAGTTTTCTCTACGTTGCTCTACTATTCTCCCCTAAGCTCGTAAGACTTGTAATCTTGAGGTAAAGGGTTCAATTCACGTCTTCACAACATCTTACGTACGTGATCATTAATACCAGACTTAAGTG
>Ga0325403_1000460_pt1 | contig 28253 bp, 14 predicted proteins | sample PopdelMetagenome_19_FD_205665 | JGI IMG/M metagenome (GOLD analysis project Ga0325403, IMG submission 205665) | Populus deltoides microbial communities from Bellville, Georgia, United States - Xylem-PdKOR-R4 | ecosystem: Host-associated > Plants > Phyllosphere > Stem > Wood/Secondary xylem... | reverse complement strand
CCCTCCCCACTTTGTTGTTTCCCATTTTACCCCCCCTCCCCCCCCTCTTTTTCACTGACAATTATCGTTTTCGCCGTCGCAAAAAACCGAACAACACCGACGAACTCAGCGCCACCGATTTTTCGATGGCCTCAGCAATCTCCGAGCGAGTTGAGCTCGCTAAACTCTGTAGCTCTCGAGACTGGTCGAAAGCAATTCGAGTTCTCGACTCGCTCCTTGTTCAGTCTTGTGCTATTCAAGATATCTGGTCCGTCCGTTTAATTTGATTGATCTTCAATTTTCTTTGATCGATTTGTTAATTGTAAACGTGAATTTGATTTTTTTTTGTTTGGATACAGCAATAGAGCGTTTTGTTACAGTCAATTAGAGCTACACAAGCATGTGATTAAGGACTGTGATAGAGCGCTCCAGCTAGACCCTACGCTTCTTCAAGCTTATATTCTCAAAGGTGCTCTAATTCTCTTCTCCCTCCCTCCCTCTCTCTCTTGTTTAGATTAGATTAGATTAGATTGCATGAGATTGCTGAAGCAATTATTGCGTCTTATTTTTCTTTTTATTAATTTTATATTAAGGAATCCAGTTATCAGCTTGCATGATTGATTTTTATTACCGGAAAAGAATTTTGATTCTGCGTTTTTGAAGGGAGAAAAACAGTGATAACTGGTGTTGCTTGCTTGTTAGATATGCAAATAATTGGTTTATAATGTTGTCTTCTCTGTCTCTCTGAATTGGTAATGCTTTTTAGTGTCTTTATTCATCAGGTTTGTGGATTTCTGGCTGAGTGGTGTAGGAGTTGCTATTAAATTATGTCATGAACAGTTTAATGTGAAAACAAAATTTGAATTTAGTTAATGAAAAAATTAGTGGGCTATGGAAGTGGTAATGGTTTTCCAAATTCTGGGTGAAAACACCAGAATGACAATTGGTTCATTATTGTGGAAGAAACTAGGTGTATAATTAGCATTTATCAGATAGAAAATAAAGAGTGGATGACACGCAGGAGTATGAACATCATGTACCGTCTTCAAAGAATAATATAATTTGGAATGTAGATTCTCTTTTTTTCTCTCACATACTCCTGCTTCTCTTTCAGAAATGTAAATTGATCAAAAGTTAAAAACTTACTTTGCTTGCCTGTTTGAACAAGGAAATCATCATTTTGTTATCACATCCTTGTTTGGTTGTTTGGTGTAAGTGTGTAACTTCTGATCCATGCGAGAATAGATTGGATTGTCTTACCTTATTATCTTCGAAGAATGATAGAAAGTGATATAAATTGGTTTTGTGACTCTTATCAAATTTAATTGAGAAAATATTATGCATTGGGCTCATGTGTTCTATTCTGATGCTAGCCTCCTGCTCATTGTCATCTAGGTCGTGCATTTTCATCCCTAGGAAGGAAAGATGATGCTCTTTTGGTGTGGGAACAAGGCTATGAACATGCTCTGCATCAATCTGCAGATCTAAAGCAGTTGCTAGAACTGGAGGAGCTCTTGAAGTTTGCAAAACAAGACAGGAGTGCTGGTTGTGGAACCCATGTCGTTGAATCTAGATTGTCTATGTATGCATCTGAATCTCAACCTCATAGCAAATCAGATGAAACTTCTAAGCACCAAAATAAATTGAGTGACATCTCTAATTTATGCAGAGGGTCAAGGAATGTACTGGGGATCCATAGCAAGTCTGGAGATAATTTTGAGATACACAAGGGGATAAGTGATGAAGTTGGAAGGTCACTTCAGCTTGTTCCTGAATCAGGATGTCATACCAATGAAAAATCTAGTGAAACCAGTAAAAATCCCAGTAAAGCGAGTGATAAATCTGAGTTGTGCAGTGAGCTAAGGGATGCTCCTGAGATCTGCTGTAAATCTGGGGATAATTTTGACATGGATAATGGGCTAAGTGATAAAGCTGAAGGAAATCAAAAACCTGGTGTCCTAGAGAATGATAATCATGATATTCTTGATTTGCCAAATCATGTTTCTGAATCTTGTAGTGGTGTAAGCAATGCATCGGAACTATCCAGTAGGTTATCTATGATACCTGGCAACTTAGGAGATACAAGTGAAATTCTGAGCAAGTCAAGTAATAAAGTGAACATGCATAATGAAGTAACTGATGAAACCAAAGGAAATAAAAAATTATGTGTTACTAGGATTTCAAAGACCAAGTCCATAAGTGTAGATTTTCGACTGTCAAGGGGTATAGCACAGGTACTTGTTACATTTTCATCTTCTTATTTTCCTAAAATGTACAGTTGGTGCCTACATCATGCTCTTGATATTTTCATTCTTTTATCTTGTTTAAAAGCAGTAATCTACTCCCCTTGCAGGTTAATGAAGGAAAATATGCTACTGCCATATCTATTTTTGACCAGGTAATTTGTTTTGGCATGAGTGCATGCATCAATTTGATAATTTTCTGTCATCTGGGAATTTATCTTCATGGTCCGTTTTTCTGTTTTCAAAGAGTAGGTGGGTGTGGAAAAGTTGGAACTAATCCTCGTACTTTGGGGCCATTTTTGAAATTTGAATGAACCTTTTGTGATTTCTTTGGCACATTTTATACTCAGATACTGAAAGAGGACCCCACTTATCCTGAGGCACTTATAGGAAGAGGGACAGCACGTGCATTCAAAAGAGAACTAGGATCTGCTATTGCTGATTTTTCAAAGGTATCAAACTTCAGTTCTCTGCAGGCATATGAAAAAATTCCAGCTCTGATTTATAACTGGCTATATGATTTTTGACTTAGGCTATAGAATCAAACCCATCAGCTGGTGAGGCATGGAAGCGGAGAGGGCAGGCTCGAGCTGCCTTAGGGGAATCTGCAGAGGTCAGTGAGATCATTTTAAACTTCTTATGCAAAAAAAAAAAAAGAGAGAGAGAGAGAAAAAAGAAGAAGAAATGTTTGAAATGTCAGTGTCTTTTAATGTATAAAAGAGTTTGTCTTTATTCCCTTTGTCCATATGTTTTGAATCTTTGTTTTTGGTTTTTTAAATGACCATGCAAACAAGCTTATTAAGTTTCCCATAAAAATTATTCGGTTTTCTTAAAAATAAACTGCTTTCTTCCACTCTGCACAGAAACTTTTATTTGCATGTGGAGCGATATTGTATACTCATGGAGTGAAAAAAAAAGGCATCAAACAAACTGGATAGTAGATCTAAAACATTTTTATATTTTTCATATTTATAATTTATCAATATAAAACCATAATTGTTAGTGCCAGTTATTAGTTATTATGAAGTTGTTCCTAATGACTGCAAGCTCTAGGAGCTTGTGATAAGCTCCTACCGAATCACATTTGTGACATAATCATATTGTCTGTTAATACTAGGCCATTAACGACTTGACTAAGGCATTGGAGTTTGAGCCAAACTCTGCAGATATCTTGCATGAAAGAGGTAACTTCTGGAATCTAGATCTTTTCTTGGACTTGAATGTTTTGGTAATCTTCTCAATCAGATGCAGCAAGTGCTGCTCCTTTCACTTCTACTTCTTTGGACTAATTGCAGTAAGTCATGTGAAAAACTACTTGATGTGTCTATTGTATTGGAAGGATCCATAACTGAGTGTTATCTGCACCCTCCTGTAGTTTTTCAGGATTAAAAGTAGTGGTCTTTATTGTTAAATCTTAATATAATTCACTGTTAACATCTTGATATCACAAGTGGAACATTGGCAGACTTTTCTGATACGAGTTGAGTTCTAACTTCTAACCAACATGCTTCTTGATACTGTAACAGAGGTCTCTCTCTATTTTTCAATGAAGTTTTGCAATGAAACAGAATTGCTAATAATGCAGGAATTGTTAGTTACAAGTTTAAGGATTTTGATGCTGCTGTTGAAGACCTTTCTGCATGTGTGAAGCTTGATATGGATAACATGTCTGCCTACACATATTTAGTCAGTACCGATCATATGAAACTATGCTGATTCTACACTTGAGTTATATTATAGATTCTATTGATGATCATGCACTGACTGCATGTTTGACTTTAATAGGGTTTGGCATTATCTTCAATTGGAGAATATAAAAAGGCAGAGGAGGCACATCTAAAGGCAATCCAACTTGATCGCAATTTTCTTGAGGCATGGGCTCATCTAACCCAGGTATCTATGAGATACTATTATCTCTTATATGAGGGGCACAGTTTAGTTGATTTCTTAACTACGGATCGTCATGATAGTTATTGTTGTATTTCTAATGTCAATGCATGCAAGCATTAATTGGCAATAAGACACAGACCATCATGGAGTTGGGCTGATGAGAAAGTCTCTTTACAATTGGCAGGCTTGTACAAAGCATGTTTCCAATATTCTGAATCTACACATTTTTCATTAACATAAAATTATTTATGTTAAATTGCATTTTCTTTGAATTGATACAACATAACAGAAGATGTTGTAGAACACAAGATTAAGAAATTGCTTTGATGATGCATATGTGGATAGTGATTGCGTGAACAAAATAGAGGGGAGTAAAACAATAAATTAGACTTTTATGGATGCAGAGATGAGAGAAAGATGGGGGATGGAGAGACTCAAGTTATCAAACAATTGAAAATTGATGTTTGATCGAGGTATTAGTGAGATAGCAAGGTAGAATGGAGATGAATGAGCATAAAAAGAAAATGCAAGGAATTTGGGAATGGAAAATTAGCAGTTGATAATAGAGTCACTAGGTTATTTTCAATTTCACCCACATACACACATAAAGATTGTGCTATCAGTCTTTGATGTGATGATTCCTTTTTTCTTTTTTGTTTTGTTTTTTAAAATATCTACTTATTGCTTCTTCAAGACACAAGGCAAGTTTGTTAACATACTTCATATCTTACTATATCTGTCTTGATGGTAAACTTATTTCGTACTGAACTTGCTCAACATCTATATACAAATGGGTTCAGCTTCTTATTCTTTGTGGGTTTCCTGTGGTATTTAAATCTGAATGAAACACCTGTAAAGACTAAAATTTTTAGTTAATTGATTCAAAGTCTGAGAGCTTGGTGCACTCAAGGTTGTTAAAATCATTTTTTTTATAGAAAAAACTAGGATCGGTAGAGGGTTGGAAAAATCAAATTGTAAAATCAGAAGTTGTTATAAACTACTAAAATTATGTTTTATAACTACAAATATAACCAGAACAAGTAAAAAAGTGCTCCACTGTCCGTCACTTATCCCATCCCATCCCATCCCATCCCATCTTGATTTTATGTCCACACTTTTAATCTATTGTTTTTTATGAAGATTGAAACTACTAAATTCAAATATCCTTATCATTAAGCCACATAAATTACCAGGTTAATAAAACACACTTGTATAAAAGAAGTTATTGATCCAGACCGTCAAATAAAGACTTGATTTGGGCCATGTTCAAATCAAGCACTTGAAAGGACTTTTCTTCCGTGCAGAAAACTTTGTAATCATTTGGTCAAATATCCAACACAACAACATTATTAAACCATGTAGTTTCTTTCTTATCTACTCTATTTTTCTGTTTTCCATCTTTACTCCATTAAAGTGCCTGAAATCTTGTAAGAGTGATTCTAGTTTGTTTTCCTATACTTTATCAATCACTCTTCTTGCTCAATTGTTCTCATCCTTCTTCTTCATAGTTTTAAGTCACACATGTCAGAAGAAAATTAGTCAGAGGATGATTGAAAATAGTGACCAAACTCCATTAGAACACAGAAAATGGAAATGGGATGAAGGAGATAAGAGAGTAGGTAAAGAGAGTGTAAGTGACAACTATAGATTCAGTAAATAATAGTAAAAGGAGGCAGGCATGAGAGAAGGGTTAGTTTTGTCACTGTATCAAAAACTCCTAATCCCTTTCAATTTTGAACTCCTTAAAAATGCGGGTAAACTCGTGATTTTAAAGAGCTTGACGTTTCAATTACTGATCTCATTCTAGTAGGATTTTCTAGAGGAGTTAAATCATAGGTCAATTTTAAAATGTAAAACTTGAGAATCATACAATCCAAAATGTGATTTTGATAGCCTTGGGTATAATTGAACATTGATTCCTGTGTTTTTTAGAACTAACAAAATAGTCTCTTGTCATTTTATTTACAAGGTAAGGCTTTCGTGGCTTTGTAACTTCATTCCTTGTTAGTTATGCTTTATAGGGAATATGGTGTTGGTTTTAAAAGCACAAGGATTAAAATTTAACCCGCAACTTTAGGAATTTAAATTGCATTATTTAAAGTCTGTTCATGCTATCCTCACTAGAGGTTGGAAATAGTCATGATTCATTGTGTCTTCAGAGCACTATAGAACTATGCTGCACCAGGTAGCTCCCACCATTTTACTTAGTGTTAAAATTATAAAGAAAAAAACTGCATTGCTAGTTTTGAGTGAAGCAGTTCTGTACATGTTTGTATTTCAATTTGTCTTTTTGGCAGTTCTATCAAGATATGGCAAACTCAACAAAAGCTTTAGACTGCATCAATCAAGTTCTCCAAATTGACTCAAGGTAACTGTCATGTCTGTTCCATTCTGTTCCTCTTCTGGATGAGTATGCTTACCTTCTGGTATCTGGTTCTTCCGATCCATTTATAAGCTTTTTTGAATTATGATTGTTATTGTTACTGCTTTTAATAGGTTTGCAAAAGCATATCATTTGCGTGGGCTGCTGCTTTATGGAATGGGTGAACACAGGTATTTTATACCAAATAATTGATGCTCTGTGAATTATTTGAGTTTTTATTTAGTTGAGAGGTGGTTCTCACAATTAACTTTTGTTATCTTTGGGACCAATCCATTGATGATGCTATGAGAAATTGGGAAGAATAATTTACTGTAATAATAAAATGAGAGGGTTGTTCACAGTTCTTTGTGGATTTGCTTAACATGATGTTACCGTTTGCTACATGACAATAAAAACTGTAATGTCAAATAATAACTTGGTCTTCTGTCCTAGTTCCAGGGTGATGATCTAATAATAACCTCATCATCTGATTACATAGCTACTGATGCATTTAGTTTTCCTGTTCTCCTGATATTGTTATTTAACTGCCTCAGCATTCCCATTTTATGTGTGGATCCATGATTTTGATGCCCAATAACAACAAAATAAGTGTACGGCAAAGCATTTCCATTCATTTGTGTTCTTATGCTTGAAGAACATCCATTTTGTATGTCCTGTCTGAGTGCTGCATATTGTATAGTGAAACGTCTTCATGTTTGTCAGCAATAAGCCATTCTAAAGAGAAATCAAATCTTACAACACCAAGCAGTTACTTCTGATGCAATGTTAACTGATTTAGCCTTTTTTGTTTCTTTTGTAGTTTTATCTATTGAATTGCACTTCTGGTTGATGGTCCCTCATTTTAGCATGATTTTTGTATAGAAATTTGTAGAGCTTCCTTTAGTGTTATAAAATTGAGATACGACTAAGAGTTGGGTTTTGGATTGTGGTAATCATTTGCCAAGCCTTAATGGGATACTTTGACATTGCTTCATTGTATTCTTTTCATGCATTCTAAACTCTGTTTCTCCTTTTTTCCTCTCAAACCATAACACAAAGGCTATCAATTCTTCATAACATCTAATTTCTTGAATGTCTACCATAAGCATTGGAATTAAAGAATTTGAAGAAACTTACAAGGTTTATAATGCATCAAAATGTGGGAGTCTTTGAAAGTCCCTGTTTTATGAATCTTATGCTTTTGAGTATGAACAACTTACATAGCAGACTTTTAAATATTACAATCAATAATTTCTGTTTAATTTACACAGTATAGAACAATCAAAATGTGCAGTCTTTGAAAGTCCCTGTTTTATGAATCTTATGCTTTTGAGTATGAACAACTTACTTAGCGGACTTTTAAATATTACAATCAATAATTTCTGTTTAATTTACACGGTATAGAACAATAATTTCTATGATAGATGTGTAGTTCCATGAACGAACTTTACTGAGGAAGGCAGAAAGACTGTCATGCTAGCCTATTAAGGAGTAGTGAGAGAACATATTATGGATAAGGGGAATGGAGATAGTGAAATGAAGAATGAAATTTCTCCCTTGTAATGTAATATTCCAGCATTCTAGAATGGATAAGAAAAGAACAGAATTTCTACAGAAAAAAACGAAGACACTAATTACCTGACTGACAATTTTTAGCAACTTCCTCCAGTTTAGATGCAAGAACCTGGCCAATCTCCCATAAGAATGCACACATGAAATTGAGATAATCTCACATGGTAGTACTTGCATTAAACAGCGATGACTGTAGATTGCATGTGTGGATTTAGAATTGTTTCATCATCAGTGTTGGTGTTTTCTCACCAAGCAAATTGACTTTTGATTGTTGCAGGAAAGCCATCAAGGATTTATCAATTGGGCTGAGCATTGAAAATGCAAACATAGAGAGCTTATATTTACGAGCATCTTGCTACCATGCTATCGGAGAATATGGAGAGGCGGTAATGATTTTTTGTTTTTCTTCCATTTGTTCTCATTTCCCATAACAGAGTTGACCCCCTTAGATTACAGGTTCTTGAATAGCATTTATTTATTTAATGTTTCTACAAGCAATCGACTTTAATTTGTGGGTTATATTCAAATTCATAACTTGTATTTTTTTTCTTCAAATCTTTTAGGACATAATTTTCAATATAATTCAACAGTAGCAATTCACATACATTTGTCTTTTGGAAGTTTTTTATCCAATCCATTAGAAACTGTGAATATGTTCTCCTTTTACTTTTCTTTAGCATATATCACACTACTTCTATAATACATCTTGTTTGTGGATAATTTTTTTATATATGCTGAATTATCTATTTGTAGTTTGATATTTTAAACTTTTTTCTCGAAGCTCAATTTATATTTGATTTAGTTAGAATGCAAGCCGACATCTGAACAACTAAAATGAAGATATGTGAAGCTACTAAAAGAAAATGAGCATTCAACTTCTTTATATTTTGTTTATAAGTCTTTTATTACAGAGTACAGACCCCCTTTTTTTTTGTACTCACCATCTACACTTGGGAATTGACTGAAATTTTGGTCAGTCTCAATAACATGTTAAATCTCTACAACTATTTTTTCCATCAGTTTTCGTAACATTTATTTGATGGTAACAGGTTAAAGATTATGATGCTACACTTGATTTGGAACTAGACTCAATGGAGAAGTTTGTGCTCCAATGCTTGGCCTTCTATCAGGTAGGGTTTGACTTAATGGTATAGCTTATTACTTGTTAGACATGTGCCCTGTAGTGCTCTTCTTTTGAATATTTAAATTATTCCAGGTATTCAAGAATGCAACTGGTAGCCATAACCACCATTTGCACTGTATATGATTATATATGCAGGGTTGCTAACTTGCCCAATCCTTGAGCAAGTTGGCCTTGTGCCACTTTTATTGAATTTAAATTACCCCTAAATATAGTGTTTTTGAGCTTTTAAATGTCAAATCAGTGAAAATGAGGAAAACCCTTCAACTCTCTCCCATCAAAGCATGGTTCTCTCTCCGTAGCTCTTGTTTTCTATGCTTTGATTGCTGAACAAAAAATTTTCACATCTGAAAAGTTTGGAGAAATCTATGATGATTTTTGTTACTGAAATCACTGCTTTTGATATGGAAGAAATATATATATATATATATATATATATATATATATATATATATATATATATATATTTAATTTCTATCTGATTGTTTGCTCACAATATAATGATTAGATTATATTTATAATCTTGACGCATTTAAAACTTGTGTCATACTAGAAGACAGGAAAAGGTTCAAACTTGACTTTCAAAAGAAAAGAAGTTCAACCCTGTAGTGTACACAGTTTTTTCAATTTTCAAAGTTCGTTATTTAATTGCGTAAAGATTGGCATGTGGGTTCCTATTGGTTGATTAAAAAATTGAAGTGGTAAGTGAATTCAATTATCTCTTATAAATTGATCATGAAAGGCCTTTCTGTTTGTTTGATTAGTTCAAAAACTGCAGTGAAGAGAGAAAAGATGTGAAGGGAGAATAAGTGAGATGAAGGTTTTTGTTAGCTTGACATGTATCCGTAAAACCCTCTTTCTAAGGGTAAACTAAGTCTGGGAAAAATAGGCACAAGGGGTGCACAAGTTAGCACCCCCTATATGTAATATAAACATTTTAAGTTTTGAAACTTATTTTGGACTTTGTTTCAGCATAAGATTGGAATTACCTGGTCACCATGTTGAATAAGATGTTCTTACTTCCCTTTTTCATAATACAATTGTTTGGCTCGTGAGTTGAATATGCAGAATACAGGTGGCCTCTACTGTACCTTCTTTCGCATTCCAGCAGCAATGCCTTTTAAAGAATATTAGGTTTTCTTTTCTATGAATTTTGAAACATTACAAAGAAGTATCATAACTGCAACATTTTATTTAGCCACTTATTTCCTTTTTTATTTTAACTGAAAGCTTTATGTTTTAAGCGCCATTTGTTTTTTCAACTGATATCATAATGTAGTCAATCCACATGTAATTTAGAGTGACATGGTTTATTACGACAATGCCTTTGCTTTTACTGAGGCATTGGAGACAGCCCCGTACTATTTAATAAACCAATTGGGTAGTTATCACATTTAAACCCAAGGAAGTGTACAACTGACCCTAATTTTTGAAGAAAGGGGGTTCTAAATTAAACTCTTTTATTTTGCAGAAAGAAATTGCTTTGTACACAGCTTCAAAAATCAACAGTGAGTTCTGCTGGTTTGACATTGATGGAGATATTGATCCTCTGTTTAAGGTGATAGTTATTGAGAAATTTACTTATTCCACAATCTCATACTCTTTGCTATTACTGCTTTACATCTCATGCCTTAATTTTAGGGTTTTTGTTTTTGGTATTTTATTTTATTTTATTTTATTGTGTACATGCTTGTGGACTCCATGAATATTTTGTTTTGAGAGCTCACTATAGCGTTTTAGACTTTTCTTTCAGATATAATATCATATTGTGTGATTTACTATTCATCCATCAACTTGCATGTTATTAACTTAATTGGAAAAGCACTTTGGTCTGAATTCCAACAGCCTTGATAAAATTGGGAAGAAATAGCAAAACACTTCCTCAGTGCAATTTAGACAAGTACCAACTGGCTTGTTTACATTAAAATCTCTCAATGCTTTCATGGACTATTCTGATGAAGCAAAGTGCTTTATAATTGAAATAACTTTCTTTTAGGCGTGTTCTTCATGCCCATATTTACATTGAGTTATGTCATGATGGAATTTTCAGGAGTACTGGTGCAAAAGATTGCACCCTAAGAATGTGTGTGAAAAAGTTTATAGACAACCTCCTCTGCGGGATTCTCTGAAAAAGGGTAAACTTAGAAAGCAAGATTTTGCCACAACAAAGCAGAAGATTGCTCTATTAGCAGCTGCAGATTCGATTGGCCAGAAGATTCAATATGATTGTTACGGCTTCTTATCCAATAGACGACAGGTAACTGATTTTGCGAACATATTTAAATTAATCTTTTTCTTATAGTGTTTCTATGGTTTCTTCATTTTCTTTTTATGTTCTCAGTATTTGTCCATGTAAAATCATTTTGCATCTTTCTTGTTTCCAGAATGATTGTTATATGTGAAGTTTCCATATTATTTTAATGTTTTTTCCATGTAGTTTTGAAATTGAAACAAGTTGATATCATGTTGCACTAGTTCTTGTGGTCGAAGTGACTAATTTGGATGCTAAAACTAAGAATTGATGTGATCAAGTTAGTTACTTGAAACAAAGAATGAATTTCACCTCTGATACACTTGTAGTTTTTGTAATGCTTGTGAATTTTATTGTTTTATTTTCATCTGTTTGGTTCAAATTGAAGATTATAAAACCATTGAGATGTGTTCTTCTCTAACCTTTATTTTTTTGCAGGGTGCTTTGCTTTGTATTTCATCTTACAGTATGGAGCTAGAAAATCCTTATTCTGAGTGTTAGGTTGGCAGACAAAATAGATAGAACAAACATTGTTATGGCATTTAAACGGTTAATGACTGTTAATTCTTAGCTAATGTCAGAAATATAGACCATTTGAAATGGATTTAGGACTTTAAATAATTACAATTTTATTGGAGATTTTATGGATGTGAACATTAAGTATTTCTGATCTACTTCTGCTAGTGTATCAGAGTTTCCTGCTGCTGTTTCAGTTAAAATTGTCTCCATATGTTCCTAAGTGATGTGTCAGACAATCTTGTTAGCCTTGTCATTTCAAACTACACTCGCGAAGCACTATCTAGATTTCTGGTGTTCACATTCTAATAAATGATCCGGTCATTTCTAGAGAATTTCTCACTTATCTGAAGAGGCCTGCTAATAGTCTTATCAGGGTTCACCACAGTTTTTCAATTCTCTTTCAAGAAGTAGATTTATTTTTTTTATTTCCTGTCAATTGTCAAAGAATTTGAGTATATTAATAGATTCATTTTCTGTTACATGTCAGCATCGTATGGCAGGATTAGCCATTATTGAAATTGCACAAAAGGTTGCAAAAGCATGGCGTTCTTTACAAAATGAATGGAAGCATTCTAATAAAAGCACATCAAAATATGGTAAACGTGTCCGGAGAAGAATCAACATACCCAGCCAGAATAGAGGTGGGGCAGGTTGTAGTACGAGTAGTTCCTCTGAAACGACAACCTCATATGGTGTTCTTGAAGATAGATCATCTGGCCGTTCTACGATGTCATGGAAAGATGTTTACTCGATGGCTGTCAAATGGAGGCAGATATCTGAACCTTGTGACCCAGTTGTTTGGGTTAACAAGCTAAGGTATCCTCTTCATCTACCAAATTGAGTAAAATCTGTTGGGATTGCATACGTTTTGTAACAGTGCTATTTACCGGTTGTGTGATTTTCATTGCTGCCTTGTTACTTTGTTTGGAATAGAATGACTGAAAACTATGGTTTTAACTATTTTTGGTTATTTTTTTCTTTTTAATGTGAAACATGGCCATCATTTTTATTCTTCATAAAACATTAAACTCAAGCAAAAGCAGTACTGTCAAATCAAGACAACTCCTTTACTATCTCTTACCTTATTCGCATGTGAGTTCCCATTCAAACCTGCACTTTCTGCTACTAGTCGACTCCATATGTAGATCTCACCTTTGTTGAGTTGCTAGAGTTATTCATGTGATGCCGAATCCAAACAATTCAGAAAAAAATTTCTACTTTTGTTTTATGTTTTTGAAAGTTTCAGATGAATGGTTTAATATGCTCTTCCTTTCTCCCATTGTTTGTTTTCGTGTTAATTCGGTATCCTTGCAATTCAGTGAGGAATTCAATTCTGGATTTGGGTCTCACACACCAATGATTCTTGGACAAGCGAAAGTTATTCGCTACTATCAAAATTTTGAAAGGTGATACCTGGTTCTGATTTCTTTTAGATCAATATTGTCTCTATAAATGCTCACTACTGGTTGGCACTGCAGAACATTTGATGTTGCAAAAACAATCATGAAGGATAAACTCTTTGTGCACAACAAGTCAGACAACATCATTGATTTGCCCAAAGATAAAATTCAAGCTGTGAGCATTTCAACTCTGTTTCCATAGATGATCTCCCTCCATTTTTTTCTTTCCATGATGCTCAAAATAGGATGTTGTGTGTATAATTTTTTTGTAATGTGAATCATCTAAAATGTACAAGTGAAAGCTACTTAAATAGTAAGCTATGAAAGAGGTCAACTAGTTCCTGAAAGACAACAATTCAGGTGTTGATCGGCTCTTGCTTGATTTTAACTGTTTGAAAGTCTTCGTCTTCGTCATCTTCTTCTTCTTTATTTTGAATGGCTGTACTGTTTAAAAGCCTATGAAATGAATAACATCCATAATTTATGAATTCATTATTACATTCTGATAAGGCATTCCAGTTGATCAAATATTGTCTCAATTGATGTTGTTGGGTATTGGTTAAGAAAAAAGAATGGTTTATGCACAAGGCTAATGTTGAGATGCCATGTGCAGATTATAGATGCTAAAAACTGTTCTGATCTATACAACGTAGTTGGTGAGGACTTCTGGTTGGCTACATTGTGCAGCAGCACAGCATTTGAAGAGTAATTATCTTTTTAATTCAAAGTGCAATGCAGTGAGCATATAAAGTTTCTTTCATTAACATTATTCTTGGCTTTTCACAATCATTTCAGGAAGCAACTTGAGGGCACGAGGATTACTCTAGTGAAGATGTAAATACCTTTATTATTATTGTTGTTGTTGTTGCTGTTGCTACTCATTGTTTCTTTCTTCTTTTATTTGATAATATACACTCTTCTAATTCTTTTTTTTTTTTTTGTGGAAATATTAAATGATTCTTTCAGGGGTGAAGGTGGATTTGACTTTGCAATCAGAACACCTTGTATGCCATCTAGATGGGATGACTTTGATGCAGAAATGACAATGGCATGGGAAGTAAGTCAACCAAGTCCTCAAAATAGTAGACCAAAACTCTAGGCATGTTTACTATCGTGCTTTCGTTTCTCTATTAAATTTTTTTCTGTTCTGATTAGCTCATCTGTATTTTTTTAAAATGATCCTTCAGTGTGTCATTTCTGACGTTCTAACTGAGCTTATGCTATTTCAATTGATTCCAAATAGAAACAGAAGATGTGCTAGCCATTTAAAAATGGAGTAGAAGAAGCTATGTCTGTTTCCCTTTAGGTTCTTATCTACCTGTGGTGTTTATCACAAGGTAGCTTTGAGAACTTCGTGTGCTTAATTGACAATTATAATGGATGCTTTAGTGGTTGAGTGACAAAGGAGGACTTCAAGATTTGGGTTTGACTTAGGAGTGATCTTTTTACCACCGAGACGTCAATGTAACTGTACTTCAAGCCTTTGTACCATCCATTCTGGCTATTTTTTGATATTGTAACTCTTCTGGTTGGAGCTAGACCTGATGGATGATCAAGTTTAATAAATTCTGTACATGAGTTTATACATGCCCTACTTGATAAGGTCCTAAAATTAGCAACAAAACTGTACGAACCCACAACTTGGTGAAATTGCAATTACTTTCCTCAGCGGATCTGTGCTCTTTCCTTGGACTCTAGCCCCCATAAGCAGACTGGTAGCTCATTGTTATATCATGAAGTTTTGCTCATGTGTCAGAGTCATGGTGTTGCTATTTAACACACCCACCTGCATTTTGCATTTTCTGCTGATGTTTGTTCTTTCTATTAAGACTGAGTAGTGGGTTTGGATTTGTAGGCTGTGTGCAATGCTTATTGCGGTGAAACTTATGGGTCAACTGATTTTGATGTCCTTGAAAATGTTAGAGATGCAATTCTAAGGATGACTTATTACTGGTATGATACATTTATGTTAATTGTGTTGAAATAATTGATCTTGGATAAGTTAAGGCTCTGTTTAATGATTTCTGGAATGTTTTTTAGGTACAATTTTATGCCATTGTCTAGAGGCTCTGCTGTTGTTGGGTTTACCGTTCTGCTTGGATTACTTCTTGCTGCAAATATGGAGTTTACCGGGAAAATCCCAAAGGGTATGCAGGTGGACTGGGAAGCCATTCTGAATTTTGATCCTAACTCCTTTGCAGAATCCGTTAAGAGGTGGTTGTATCCTTCTCTAAAGATTACGACATCTTGGAAAGATTATCCAGATGTCGCATCGACTTTGGCAACAACAGGATCTGTAGTTGCTGCTCTGAGCTCCTATGATGATTGACCTCCTATGAATACAGAGCAGGTAAGTTAGATGCATTATATGTTTGAGGGGTAATTCATGATTGAGCTCCTATGAATTGTTGATCCATAATTCTTATAAATGGTGTGGTATTTTTACCATGAGAACTAGGAGTAACTATTAATGCTTTGCAAAACTCAAAAAACGTAATAGCATCTTGTTTCTGAGCATACAAATGGTTCTAACAAGCGTTCTGACTATGCAACTTCAACCTCAATGCAGTGAGCAAAGCGATGTGTTGCTCTTCCCTTGAATGGAGTCCTCTCTTCATGTGGACCAGAATCTCGCCCATTTAGACAACAGATGCCTCCGTTCCATACCACACCAATTTAGCAATCTTGCAGGCATTATGTGTTGTACAACATCTTAGAATAATATAGTCGCAAAGCTTTAACCGTTGCAGATCTCCATATATTCAAAAATAAATGCTCATGTTTGCAGAAGTCTGTTCATTAGGATAAATAAACAACATATCATTAGCTTTGTCGTTGTGTTTCATTTGGCTTGGTAATGATTGTATTTGATCGACATTTTCCTTTGCTGGTTTTGAGCACCTGCTTGCATCCATTGGTTGTGTGCTGCATCTTCCCGCCGGAAACTGTGCCAACGCCCGCACTCTATTGTCCTTCCATCTAGATAACAACCATGTGGAAAGTTGAATACAAGGTGTAGCTCATTTTATATGCTTGGTTTATGTAATGTTTGTTTTTTATGCATTGATTTGTCTATGTATGTGAAGCTTAAGATTCTTCATCGCTTTTTCTGTCCCCCCCCGGTAGAATGTATATGAGGTCACTAAACTGGGTCCGTAATGGAAGGCTCGTTGTGAATGCACGCACCCACCCACCCACCCACCCACCCACCATCCTCGATAGAGCCAGCTAACGTTAATGCACGATAAAACACTCTTTTATTAACGGGAGATGAACAATATTAATAACCAATACCTCAATTTTCAACAGTAAAGAACAATTAGTGAGTTAGGTAAGATATCCCACATGCAAAATCTAGATTAGGTATTAGAAAAGATTTTGGTTAGATTTTCCAGTGGGAATTACGGTCTTCATTAGATAACAGGTCGTAATCCGTAAGCATCAATGTTTTTTGTGGGGAAATTTCAAGGTAGGTTTTCCGTTTGTCAGCTCGATAAAAGTTGTGGAGAAATGGTTAAGACAGAACTAAGGCAACAAGAGTATAAAATTTAAATGGCCTTCAGGTATCAACGAAGACAGCTTTGAAATCGTGAGCCGTGGCTAGATGACAGTGCTTTTAATTTATACTAGCTCTAGCTTGTTACAGTCATATAAGCGAGTCCATGTCTCTCTGTTTCTATTATTATTGTTATGGGCATGGCCATACAAGAGGACGTTGATCTGCCTTGAAGCTTCCAAATTCATTTCTCGGATTTACACAACTATTCAACACATCTCACTGCATCTTGAGCTGCCAATTCTGCAGCAATGGCCAGCAGCGTCTTTTCTCTGCCTTGGCCTACCTTGCTTGCTTCTACTTCTCCGTTCCCCTTCCATAAACGATCCATCTGGAACTGAATCTGGCAAAGAACAAAGCTAATTTATGCTTTATGGACATAATTCAATCAATAATGCAATCTCAATGATTATTTTGATTAAATAACTATCTAATCCTGTTAGTATTAAAAGCGGCTTAGAGAGCAAATTCTTCTTGCACAGTGGACATCCAATTAGACCCGCAGAAATGAAATGATAATAGAAAAAGAGTTTCATTTTTATGAATATTAAGGTTACCACTCACCATTTCTCTCTTTGATCTCTGTCACTTGGCATCGGTCCTCCCCATGCTCTAGTACTTTTGGTTTTTCTACTTCAGCTTCATATTTGTCTTTTGACTTGGCAACAGTTGCGAAAAGCCATGTTGCATTCATTTGCTTGTGAATCATACGTGCTGCGAAGTATGGGATCTTGGCATTCTTGGTTTTCTCAGCTTTCATGCGTCCATGGATGAACATTAAGCAGTCCATCAAACTCTCCTTAGCTAACCCTTTCATATCATAAGCCTGTGCCCTTCTCCAAAGGCTCTTCCTGTGAGGATTCGCAGTAGTGGATAGGCACAAGGCTCTAGTTGTGTCACTGATTACAGCTTCAGGGTTGTTAAGCAGCAAATAACCCTGAGCTCTATTACTATACAGAACTATCCTCTCCTTTCTCATCTTTGATGGGCACAAATCCAGGGCTTTTGTGTATCTGGTAACAGCTTTTTCAACGTGGCCAGACCAAAACTTTTTGTTTCCTTCTTGTTTCAGCATGCCTACCAAGTTTTTTCTCTCTTTCAGCTCTTCTTCAGACATTAGCTCCTCTCTCTTTCTTCTCTCTACCATCAAATCCCATGTCTCCTTTAATGCTCTCTCAGCATCTTGGCTACTCAACTTTAAGTCACCATATTTGATCTTATGGTAATCCTGTAAGAGTGCCTGTGTTATTGCTTCTCCGACTTTTTTTCTTTCATTAAGGCTTCTTAGCTCTACCAAATCAGCCAGAGATAAAGCTGCGGTGTTTATGACTATATATCTTGTATCTGTGTCTTTTAGAAGTAAGAGAAGACAATCAATAGCCATACACTGCCAATCATCAGAAGATCTTGAGATATTGCATAAAATCTCTATCACTTCTTTGGAATTCGCTAAACTCTCTCTTCCAGTCTTGAAGTTGCACAGAGTTCTGATGCATCCTATTCCACTAGGCGATGCGCAATTTGCCAAGCCACCCCACATGCCGCCCAACTCCTTCAGGAAGTGTTTGTTGCAGATAAGATTTAGTGATCTTCCTTTGCAAGCAAAGCAGTTTAAGAGATGCAAGGACCAGCACTGTAACTGACTAGCCCATTCCTCAGCCTTTCTGTTCTCTATCTCCAAGTCGCCAAGCCCAGTTGTAAGGAGGTCCGAATGGTACTTCACTCTCTTGCTATCTTTTACACCAATAAACCTTCTGTAGACGGTTTTAATGCAATTGCAAGCTATTTCCATGGCCAACTTTATGATTTCAACTTCATGCTCGGCAATGGCTTCAAAGGTTCTCGCATGGCTAGCCAAGTGGCCTAGTGATCGAACCGCAACTCTTTGCTCAACCCAACTGATTTTGCCTCTCAGAAGTTCTATTAGAGGCAGAACCACATTCGATTTAACTGCTTTCTCGGCAAATTGAACTTTGTTCATGGTGTATGAACCAATAATATGCGCTGCATAGTATGGGATGTAGATGTTTTGATCTCTAAGGAGCCATTCCTTATCGTTAACGGCTCTCTGGATCAGTTTTCCCATGCACTCAAAGACGCCAAGGGATGGGAACTCAGGATCATCAGGTTGAGTCATGGCAATGTTCCAGATCCCACGTAGGACCAAGACATGTTCTTGATCATCTCTCAGGGGCATTTCTTTGAAGCATCGAGCTAGTTTGGCTTTTCTGAGAGACGGGTCATGTTCATTCATGGTGCAAAAGAAACATGAAGGATTGGTGCATGCTGGTTCTTGGACCGAACTGATCCTGTCAAGTGACTTCTTTTGAGATTGTGACTCCATTGGAGGTTTGCGCAATGAGTAGAGTCGTCGAGTTTTTTGAATTCTCGTGGTGGGGTGATATACTTAACATGTAAGTTCAGTACTGCCTGTGAGAGGGGGGGGAGAGATAATTACACTTTAAGCAAGCAGCAGCCACTAATAAAGTAACGTCCAAAACTAGGCTGAATCATATTCACAGGTGGGCAGAAAGAGAGAGAAATATTTTAGTGGAAATGAAACCAAGTTGGAATTAACAAGTCTTGAACAGGAAACGAAGTATTTCCTCTGTAAAACATTCCTCGAAGCACTTTAGAGCAGCCGCACTCGAAGTCAATTATACTAGAAATGGTCAGTGGACCGGACTGGAATAGCATACACAGGCATCAACCCATTAGCTTCAAATAACAATATTCATGAAAAGCAGAGACTTCAAAGACTACAAGCATCCATATTAGCTGCAGATCAGGACTCAAGTCAGTCATGATGATCCCCATTTAGAATTAGATCCCTTTAGAGCCAAGAAACTTGCCCTGGTCCCCCCCATATGAAGCCAATCAAAGTGCTCTGTTTTCCAAATAATCTATTAACTAGCCATACGCACCACATTTCATAAACACTAAAGCCTGCTTCTCAGTTAGTTTCCAACTCAAAAAGTGCAGTAGAAATCCCAAAGTATGCTCATGCAAGTACAGCCGGGTTGGTCTCAAGAAAATGCGGCTACCAAAATGCAATCTCTAACTGCAGGAAAAGCATGATTAGTCCCATATTTTGACTATGTATGTATGGGAACTTGGTTTAATAATGTTCCTGCGCATATTAAAGTAGGCAAAGTGAGTCTTTCTTTTTTAGCATGATTATGAACACGGCCATGATCATGATCATATTATCCACATACAGTTGAGTTCAGATCTTGACGTGTGTGTGTGTGTGTGTCTGTATATAAATGCCATAGCTCTTTTAGTTTGTCGTTATGTGTGCACCAGCATGAATCTTAAGGCACATGATAAAAGATAGGCAACTTAGAGTGGACGAGAAGGCGTAATTCCTGGATAAAGTCTGCAGCAAGAATGAATGGAATATTTAATTTCAAAGAGTTCTTTAATTTTGCGAGCATACCACCAAATTAAGGTCATTACAACTTGAATTTTAAAATTAGATGGAAGAACATAAAATATGTTCATAGTAGTCTTTTTATTCTTTCATTTCAAAAGAATTTTTTTAAAATTAAATTTTTTTTCTTTACTTCAAATTAATTTTTTTAATGTTTTTAAATTGTTTTGATATATCAATTTAAATTTTTAAAAATAAAAAGAATATTATTTCAATACATCTTTATAAAAAATAAAAAAACAGCTTCTACAAATAAATTAAAATAAAATAAAATAATTATTTCAATGCTTGTTCTAGTAAAAATTATCCGTCATTATAATACCAAATATGCATTTAATTTCACTCCCATATAATGATGAGAACAGAATATACAGCTAATTAAATGTTAGTACGAAGAGCATTCTATTAATTATTCTCTTTCCTTTCATTTTGTCGCAATCTCTATGAAAAACAAGTTGCGAGAGGACCCTCCCTCCCTCCCTCCCTCCCTTGTCTTCTTCCCTCCTACGTACGGACTTCTTTTCTCCCCATTTCCTTTCTTTTCAAGTTTTAGTGATCAATGGTCCTCGATTCTTAATTCATATCACAACAACATCTATTTATGTCATTATGCTCACAGCGTTCTCGATCCTCCAAGATTCTTGCTATAAACATCAGCAAACATTTCAAATAGATGGACATGGTGGTGTGATATGGATAACGATGCAGAGCTTCTTGAAATGGACATGGTTGTCCACTATGCTGTTTGTTCCTCAATTGCATAGAATTTTGTTACAGAAATTTAAAAAAAACCTGTACATGCTGTTGTTTGCAAGAGGGTGATGACAACATACAGATCTAAGATATGATTTATATTATTCTTTAATATATTTTATCAAGTAAAAACTTTTTGAAGTTAAAATTTACACAGATTCATAGTACCTTGTGCTTGATTTTTATCAAATAAATAAAAATTGTGAGATTCGAACTCGTGATCGCTTGGTAAGGCTTCAATACTATATCAAAAAATCATCTCAAACCAATAATTTAAGTTGTTAAATAAAGTTTTAAAATATAATTTATATTATTGTATAACAATAATCATAACTAAATTACAAATAATGGATTCATGCTTGGTTTGAGTTATGAGATGAACATGTTTGCGTATTGTTTAGGTTATTTTTTTATTAACGTGGGTGTCCAGGCCAGCTTGCACGCACCTCGACTAATCCTACGGACTCTGAAGTTAATGATCATGTAAGCCTTCAATGACTATCATATTAGCAACTATAAGACTCGAACCTGAGATCACATGGTACTGTTATGGTTATTAATTCCAATAGTTTTTGTCATTAAGTCAAGCATCTTTGGAAGCTAGTGAAAGACGATAGAGACGGGTTTGTAGAAACTAAAGGTTTGGAATATTTGAATGAAGATATGATATTATTAAATTGAGATTTTACTTAATTATTCTACATGGATAAACTAATATATTTTATGTATCAGTAAAATAGATTTAAATTTAAAAAAAATATTTGGTCACACTAGACTAAATTACTATTTTGAAACTAAAATAATAAGAGATTCGACTATTGGACCAATATTAAATTTTTCAAGAAGATTCTACAAGCAATTTTTCTATAAGTAACTACTTTATTGCTTTTTGGGCCGTTAGATCTTCTAAAATTAGATCTAAAAGTTATTGTTTTGATTAATTTTGTTATTTTTTCTAGGTTTTTTTATATTTTTTTTATATTTTGCATTTTGTTTTAATTTTCTTAATGTGTTTTAACTTTAGGTTGTTTTTTAATGGAAATAAGTTTTCTTGATCTATTTAAAAATCTTGTAAATTTCTTTAAAAAACCATCATATATTTAAATTTCAGATAATAAAATTATAAATTTAGAATATATTTATATGCTATTAGATCTGTGCTGTTGAGATGATCAATGCTTAAAACTTTTGAGTTAAAATGATAAAGCTTTATATTTCTGTTTCATTCCTTTACCTTGTTACCAATTGACCATTGCATTAACTAATACATTCAAAGAATTGGGGTGTGCACTGCTCATATTTTTAAATAGCAAATATATTATTTTAAGTTATATGATAATGGTTTTATAGGTTGAGATATCTTTAGATTTGTATTTTTTTATATATAAATATAAAAGACTTTTGAGATATATAATTTGGTGATAAATTCAAGACTAATTTTGCAAACTAAAAGTTTATTGATAGTTAAAAATAAAAATTAAAAGAATATAGACTAATTTTAACAAACAAAACAAAATATAACCCATTTTGAAGTTTAAATTTTTTTAGTCCCTAAAATTTATGAAGAAAAGAGAGAGTCGCTAGAAAATATTGAGAAGAGAGAAAGTTATTAATTGTCGACATTTTAACTATATAAAAAGGTGATTTTAAAGTCAATGGGCTAAGTTTTTCTAGAGAAATTTGATAAAGGAGAAATTTTTACTCTTAGAAAAGATAAATCGAGATTGCTAATTTTTTTTATTTGGCTATTTATATTTTTTTAAAGAGATTATTTTTTGTTACAAATGGATTTTTATAGGTTCTGAAGTTTTTTTTTTCAATTGAAAACAAGTCGAGAAAGAGATTTTTTAAGGTTCCAAAACTCAAAACTTTTTTTTTTTTTTTGTCATCAAAGATAATCAAAACATGTTGTACATGATGACGTGTTGTATGTCAAAAAGGACGGCCTATAATCCAAGGTAAAATGAAGATCTCTTTTAATTATTGATGGATCAGCTATTTTAGTATGTTTGGTATTATGGTAGTTGTTATGATTGTGATTTGAAAAAAATTGTTTTATAAAAAATATTTTTAGTTGAGGTTAGTTTGAAAAAATATATGTTTGGTTAAAACTATGGTTGAAATTAAGGTTCAACAAAAAGTAGTTTAATGTGTCTGGTTAAAATAAAGCTTTTCAAATTGAGGTTATAAAATAATTAATATATATATATATATATATATATATATATATATATATATTGATGGTTTTTAATTTAAATATTTTAGATTAAACTACTATTATTACATCATGAAATAAATAATATTGATATCAAATATTTTTTATTATTTCATTAAACTATATGCAATTTCATTACGTACAAAAAATATCCAACAAGAACTATATTTTCCATGGTTTCTTAAGCGCGCAATAAGAAAAACTGAAGTTTTTGTTATGTCATCAAACGATCTCCTTCTAATTTTTTGAATAAAACACAATTACAAATAAAAATAAAAACTGAATTTTTTTTTAACTGGGTCGGACCAACAAGAACATAATTGGGTTTGCGATCAAATTCTGAAAATGCTGATCTCCTTCTAATTTATGTAGTGTTGTTAAATAATATTAAACACTAGTTTTTCAAGTAAAAAATAATTTTTAAAAAATAATTTTTTAATATAAATAGTTATTCACCTGGCACTGTTCACGCGAACAGTGTCCATGAGAATTAATTCATCTAGGCACTGTTCCCTTGGAGTGAACAGTGCCCAGGTGAATTATAATCACCTGGTTGCAGACGTGAGAAGTAGCTAAGAGCTGCCTCTCACGAAACGGTGTTTCATCAAAAAAAAATATGGGTCCCACATAAAAAGCCAATTGAATTTTTATGTTACCAAACTTGATGTTTACACGGTGAGCTTTAAAAACAGAAGCTACCGCGTAAACAAACATCCACTAAAAAAGTTAGCCCGAGCATGCATAGACTCTTGGTTTAGCTAGGCACGCAGGCCTAACTTGTTAGGCCCAACAACACTTAATCTTTTTGTTTTTGTTTTTTTAAAATTTTAATTATTTTTAAAATTTTTAATTTAATACCTTTCTTCTTTTTTATGTGTTTTTTTAATTTTTTATTTATTTTCATTGAAATTTAAATTAATATCCTCTTTCTTTGATTTTTTTAAAAAATTGTTTAGTTCATTTTTAAAAAAAGTAGTAATTTTTTTATAATACTTTAAAGAGATTATTTTAATTCATCTTTAAATTTGTTTCTTTTATATTTGATATAAATAAATTACATTTTCATGGTATGTTTATAAAAATAAAAATTATTAGTTATTGATAAGAAAAAAATAATCTTTAAGATAAAAAAACATAAAAAATTATAAATTAAAAAAAATTAAGGTTAAATATTTGTATGCATATAAGTTTTTGTATTTTTTTTTAAAAGAAAGATTAGCTTTTTATTTCAGTATTTAATTAACATGAACAATGTTTTCTTAGTTTATTATACATTTTGTTTTTGAATTAAATAATATCTTTTTATTTTTAAATTAAAAAATATTTTATATCAAAACACTTTTGTAACATTTATTATACATGTGCAATCATTCAACATAAAATTTAAAATTCATATTTTAAGCTCAAATAACACTCCAATCCAAATAAAAGTCCATTAAAAAAATATCCCATCCATATAAGTACAGACTATACATGGTTTTAATTCATACGCCTCATTATTCATGTAAAAATTGACGTAAGTTTCTTTTTTTTTTTTCTTTTAAATCTTATCTTTCAATATTTATTTAATTTTAAATTAATTTTCATAATTTATTTTGATTTCTTTTTAGTGAGGTTTTTGCATTCTCAAATAAATATCCCTATATTTAGTTTGTGCTCGATGTTATAAAAGTCTATTTTGTTATTGTATAATTAAGTAAAAAAAATAAAGTTATCAAACATATTGGATGACTTAGGTCACGAGTTTGAAGGATTAAACAATGAAGTGAAGTTGATCCAATATGTCATTGTTTCACTATTAAAAAAAAAAAAGGTCAACTTGAATTTTTTTTCTAAAGCCAAACCATGTTTTTTTACTTGTCATTTGTGTTGTCTTTAGATTCGTTACGTTAACTGGATCATGTCGGAGTAACTTTCATATAATATAATTTTAAACTTAAACTAGACAAGATTCAAGCCAGGAGATTTTAAGGTTAATCATCTGGGTTAAGTTTAATAACAATGACATATAGTTCTCTAAGACTTGAATATTTTTTCTATATTATTTTTTTTATCCAGCCTCCACTGTAGCACAAGCTTGCAAACTAATATTAAAATATTAAAGTTATTTTTAGTCTTGTAATAAAAAAGTTCATATGAATAAAAGATTTTAAAAAAAGAGTTACCATATAATTTTTGAAGAGACTAAGAAGTTTAAAGCATGCATCGTTGCATAAAAATATTTAATGAAGTGGTTATGTTCAATAGAATATAAAAATCACCAAAAATTATTATTAATTACCCTACATGTTTTTATTCATGAATTCATATCTTGAAAGTCACTATTTATCAAATTATTTTACAAGCCTATTTGTGAGTTGATTTTAAGCCAAGTTTATGTAAATTTGGAATTAATTAAGTCAAGTTTATTTTAAGTCAAGCCTATTTAGGACGGGAAAAATATAAAAGCATGAAGGATGTAGTCTACTTGACATGGATTGGATCCATTAATCAAGGCATGCAAATTAAAATAATAATTAAAACATGATTTTATAGCAAGCAAAGAAATCATTCAACCCTAATTACAAAATCACATTAATGGCAGATCCAAAGTTAGGAGAGTCTCATCAATTTGATGTCGGATTATCATACGTGGAAATTATGGCAAGCTAGCATAATTTATTTCTAAATTAATTATATGGAAATTAATTATGGTAAGCAAACAAGTGACAATAAATTAAATATGTCTAAATTAACGCAAACCCCACAAAGGAACAAGCATGGAATTACGGCAGATATGAATATGCAGCAAGAACACCCTCTTATATTTGTTTTTATATTTACATGACATGAATAGAATTGATATCACTTTATATATTCTTTTTATCAAATATGACAAACACTTTGTATGCTACTATCTATCTATATATATAGTTGATATCACTTTATATACTAAATTAAGAATATGTTAACTCAATCAATTAAAAAAGTTTAAAATATTATAGGTTTGTCATTATTATTAATTTAGTACCCAAAATATCCTTAGAAATATCTTTATAACTGAAATATTACATGTTTTCCACCACTCTTGCCCTTTATTCCCTCTTTTTTCCGTGGAAGCAAAAACAAAACGAGTTGTTTCTCGCTTCTTTTTTTTTTAAGAGGGTTTTGTTTCAATTTATTTCTCTCTCTTTATCTACAAAATAGTATATATAGTTTCAAGCTTTCTTATTGTATTTCATGGCCATCCTTTTTTGGTAAAGCTTAATGTAGCAAATGGTGGATAACCTCTCCTCACTTATCATATTTAGATGCTCATAACATAATTTGACTCATTTTGACTCTTATAACTCTGTCTTCATCGACATTCTCAAATAAAAAATTTTGAACTCCAGTGACGTTATGACTTCCATTCCATAGACCAATTAACATGGAATAACACCTATAGATTTTTTTTTACTATCATGCGATAAGCATAGAGGACATAACGAAACATTTTATGTTAGTCTTTATAGGTAACAATCGTCTTCTACATGATTTTCTTGATGTTGTTATTGACTACCTCTGCAACATCATTTATTATTTGTCTATATGGGAACGAGTTTAAGTGTTTAAATTTCCACTTCTCACAAAGTACAATAATCATTTTCTCATTAAAATTTCGAGCATTATTTGTTATCAATATCTTCAATGAACCATACCAACATGTTAGGTCTTTCTTAATGAATTGTCGGACTATTTTTTAGGTTATTTGAACATAAAAAGATGCTTCCACCTATTTGGTGAACTAGTCGATCGCCATTATAATAAAATGATGCCCATCGCTTTTCTTATAATTAATTAGACCGATAACATCCAATCTCTAGATGGAAAATGACCAAGAAGATATCATGTTGAACAAAGGTGTTTGAGGCGTATTGATCTTGTCAATATACACCTGACATTTATATATTTTCTAGCATATTCAGTGCAGTTCCTTTTTATAGTCAACTCAAAGTACCATGATCATAATATTTGTCTGGTCATCATATGCCTATTAGAGTGTGTAGCATAAATTTCTTCATGGACATCTTGTATAGTTTTCTTAGTTTATGCTGTGTTTAGAATTTATAACAAGGTTTCATCAAAAGCTCTTTTGTATAGGATTTTATCATCCAAGTAATAATCTACTTCCATCTTTCTTAAAGTTTCTTTGTCCATTTTAAATTCTCATAATGGGTATTCTTGGCATTTGATATATTGCTTAACATCATAGTATTATGGTTTTTCATCTACTTCCCCTTTGACTGAGCAACAATAAGCCGGTGAGTTTCTAATTTCAATGAAAATAGGTTGTACTTAAAATCAATTTTACCCATTAAAGTTAAAGTTATTAGATTTGTAAGTCGATTTTTATCTCGTCTTAATCTGCAAGTTTGGTGAGGTATTCTTGGTAAGGTTTTAACTTTTTATCTTTAGTCTGCCATTCACCTGTCACTTGATAAATTATCAACATTGAATCATCATATATGTCAATCTTGACTCGTATTTCTGAAACAACTTCTAAATCATGGATACAAGTCTTATACCGTGCCATATTGTTGGTAAATTTAAATTATAGCTTTATAGAGATGGGGTATTATCTCCTATTTAGGAAAATCATCGCTGTCCTAAACCATTCCCGAAGGCATTCACAACAACATCAAAGTACTGCTCTATCATTCATCTTTCATATCATCTATTTTTTCTTTTATCACCATGATATCCTTGTCTAGGAAATTAGAATTTAAAGGTGTATAGTCGTTAATTGCATTGTCTACTGGATGATCAACAATCACACCCCCTTTCAAATTTTTTTTATCTATATATAAATGATATCATATTCAGCCAACAACACTTGTCATCCTGCTATTTGACTTGATAGGTAAGGCTTCTAAAAAATGTACTTGAGAGTGTCCACCTTCAGGATTAGTCATGTGGT
>Ga0325403_1000459_pt1 | contig 28290 bp, 25 predicted proteins | sample PopdelMetagenome_19_FD_205665 | JGI IMG/M metagenome (GOLD analysis project Ga0325403, IMG submission 205665) | Populus deltoides microbial communities from Bellville, Georgia, United States - Xylem-PdKOR-R4 | ecosystem: Host-associated > Plants > Phyllosphere > Stem > Wood/Secondary xylem... | reverse complement strand
CGTTCTAAAAAAAGAAAGAAAGAAGAAGAAGAAAAGGCTTCAATTTCCCCCACTAATATTTTTGAGCATATAATTTCTCTTTAATCAGGTCCAGTATCTCAAAGCCCATTGAACAAAGAACTACCCCGATAACCTAGAGGACAAAATCGTCAACCACAAAATCCAATCACCACTATATATAGATCCATCCCAAACCCTAAATGACCCTGTGGTAACTCACCCATTGCAGCCGTTCATAACCCTAAAGAAGCGATACCTCTCTTCGAAAACCAAAAATGACAACCCGCTTCAAGAAGAACCGGAAGAAGAGAGGTCACGTGAGCGCTGGTCATGGTCGTATCGGAAAGCACAGGAAGCACCCTGGAGGTCGCGGAAATGCAGGAGGCATGCACCACCACAGGATCCTCTTCGACAAATACCATCCTGGTTACTTCGGTAAGGTCGGTATGCGCTACTTCCACAAGCTCCGCAACAAATTCCACTGTCCCATTGTCAACATCGACAAGCTCTGGTCCATGGTCCCACAAGATGTCAAAGACAAGGCAACCAAGGATACTGTGCCCATGATTGATGTCACTCAGTTTGGTTACTTCAAGGTTCTTGGTAAGGGGGTTTTGCCTGAGAAGCAACCCATTGTTGTCAAGGCCAAGCTTGTGTCAAAGATTGCTGAGAAGAAGATTAAGGAGGCTGGTGGAGCTGTTGTTCTTACAGCCTAGGTTATGTTCCTTTCCAAGATTTTGACTTGTCCTTAAATTAAACGTGTTTAGTGATACTTTTGGATCCTTTTATAATTTTTATGTTTTTTCTGTTGGTAAATTGGGATTTTGCTTATCACATGGCCCTGTCCTTTGGCTCTTTTTGATCCTTTCATTTGTTTAGTTGCTTGGATTGATGGTTTGATGACGCTTGTTATGCTGTGTTTCTTGAAAATGCTTGACTATGCTTGTTTTAGCAATGATGTGTTCTTGAAAATGCTTGAATATGCTTGTTTTAGAGATGATAGACATGGTTATGGGTGCTTTTTTGTCACTTGATGACCAAAGGTTAGGTGTACAAATCATAGTCCTGGAGTTGATTCGTCACTGAATTCCTCATGGTAATTTCATCACTGGGACAGTCAATTGGTATCGATTTCCTTATTCCGTGCTAACATGTAGCTAAACAAGCTTCTGTAATTCGGGCCTATTTGTCTTTGCACCAGTATCCCTTGAACATTTGTTTCATACTAGCTTGCTATCTTGCAATTTTAATGTTAATAGTTGTTAATTATTACATTTTTATTTTGCATTTTTCATGGACTCGTGTTTCACCCTTTGTATTCGATAAATGGAGATTGAGGGGTGGAAGTCGAGTAGAAGTTGCAATTTTTATAGCATTAGTTTTATTGGTTTTGTAAAAATTGTCCATTTTTGGTGGGAATGAGTTGTTGAAGTTGAAATCTCAAGTCCCCATTGCCCAGAGACTGAGGAGTAAAAGTTGCGAAGCTTTTAGTATTGGGTTTGTTAGGTTTATCAAAGGTTTTTGCTCATTACTGGGGTGGGAATGAGTGGTTGAAGTAGAAAATTTTACTATAGCCATTATTCATAAAATATTGAAGAGCTAGACTGAGGCAATGTGAAAAATTATCATGCTGGCTCGTTCAATTACAGCGCTCCAGTGATCAGGGATTCCTTAGTGTTTGTGGATGCTTTTCCTAGGAATCCACACATCACTTATCGATCCACCGCCCTAGGCAAAGAGTTCAACAAACTCATTTGCAAATCAATCTTCCACCCTTGGCATGGCTATTTCATGACTTGCACCTAGCAGGGCGTGTGTTTCATCTTTGTACTTATTTCTAATCCTGTTACATCCGAGTTAAGCATCTGTTGCAAGTTGCCACTGCAGAGATGGTGTGCCACGTTACTGATTTAAACGTCGCCCCTTAGAATTGTGTCACTGTTGTGAGCCATTTTTATCAGTGAATCCACTAGTAGTAACTCCCGCTATCCAGTTGACAACGATCTTGAGAGAGTTTGATGTCTACGAAACTGATAACAAGGCTAGAGGGTTCAGAAAACCATTAAGGACCAGCTTCCATAAGGCTAATTCAGGGATGTTTCCTTTCGAATATGTCTAATTGGTAAAACTCCATAAAAACATGAACATGTTTTAAAATGATAGGATTCCTCTCATGGCCTTAGATATTTATAGCTTATGTAACATCATTTTTATGATTTTTGATATGTTTTTTAAATATAAACTCAAAATATGATGTATATTGAATAATATATTTTTAAATAATTAATATTGACATATTGGATTAATTTAAATTATTCTTATAAATTTACAGTTAGGATTATGAGACTGGAATAATTTTATAAGAAGCAAATTAAAATAAATTATAGAGGTTAATTTATAATCAATTCAATATTAAAAAATAAAATTGAAAACAAAATTAAATGAAAAAAAACCCTTGTGAACTTGGGGTTCACATCTGCAACTTCTTTTGCTTATTTAAATTTATGTGTTTTTTTATTTATTGCTATCTTTAGCTTCTGCCTACATTAGTTGGTATTAGAACCCAACTATTCCAGGTTTATTACAAGTTGTGTGCTGCAATCTTGTGGAAGAGAATTTGTTTGCTGCTATGTACGCTAACAAATCATGGTGGAAAGAGGTCGTGGAATAGGACGTGGTCATAAAAGGAATAAGGAGCCCCCTTACTAGAGAGGAACATCTAGGAGCTCGTCATCGAAGACATGCAAAGGTAGATCGCAGAATTAAACTGTAGGTTGGAGGAGAGGGACCTGTAAGACCACTGACAGTGTGACCAGGACCAAGAGAGTGATCATGAGTCCCTGACCAGTATTGAAAATTTGAGACGGATTCAGAGGAGACCATCCTTTGAGCGAGAAGAGAACAAAAGTGGGGCTTTTGAATTTCATATCAAAATTCCCGAGTTTTCAGGGACTTTACTAGCAAAAGAATTCATTGACTGATTGAATGAGATTGAACAGATTTTAAAATACTTGGATGTGCTTGAACATCCACGAGTGAAGTTGTTTGTGATTAGATTAAAGAGTAGGGCATCTGCTTGGTGGGAGCAGTTAAAGAAGACAAGAGAGAGACAAGGGAAAGCTAGAATCAATGACTAGGACGAGATGAAGAAAAAGATGAGAGAACACTTTCTTCCTTTTGGCTTTTCACAAACTTTATATCAGAGGTTCCATATGTTGAAACAATGAGGTAAATTTATCCATTACTACACTGATGAGTTTTACCAATTGGTTTCAAGGAATGATTAGGCAGAAATAGAGGAGCAGTTGGTGGCACGGTACCTCAGTTGTTTGCATTTAGAATGTATTATGTCTTCGGTCTTTGTGAACAGTGTCAAAGGTGTATTGATGGCTTTAACAGTGGAGAAGCAACCTCGCCGAACCCGAGTCTAAACATTTCTTAGTTGTTTTGGATTATCTAGTTGTAATACATTTCAAACTATAAGATAAATTCTCTTTACCACCCATAACAAATTTGTCTCTGAAAGAAGCTATTTACTCTCGCAATAATGCAATTTTATCAATCGAATTTAGCTAGTTATCTAAGGAATTGCCATTGACAGTAATTATGCAAGAATTTTGCATTATCAATGATGCACGAGACTGAATCTATACCAGACCTGTACTGATCTCTAGAGTTCAATGTAAATGTATGTTAATTAAATGCTTTACTCTATTTGATCACTTTTGTTAGGTATATTAAGTTATTAAACTTAAACTCCTTTATCTATGCAATTCTTATTAAATTGTGATGAAGTGTATGGATGAGTATGCATTAAATATGGTAATGAATTCATAAAAATGACTCAAAGAGATGTATATACTGGTTATATATATGTTATGATTAATGATTGTGATTATGATCTAGATTTAGTAGATAACTTGGGACATTTTATTTCAGGAGAAACTTTGCTGAAATTTCTGTTGAACTTACTCTACTAAAAGAATTCCTAACTCATTATGGAATGTATAAACTATTGTCTCATTATGTTGTTCCTAATTAGATTTAAATTGTGTATGCTAAAGTTGGGGTGGTACGTGTTCCCTATATCAATAGATATAATATTGACGCAAGCATTACTATCAATAATTATATCATAAACTTTCATATTTGCACTAAAACAGGTGAAGAAAATGCTGCAACGAACCTAATCTTTACTCGTATCATGAACAACACTCAAACTTCTCCGAATAATAAATAATTCACCTTAATCAACATAAGTTACTTCACCTTCTTGATTTGGTTCATTCAATAAGTCTTCTTTATGAATAGTCTCTCCCTCTATAATAACAATAATTTTACGGTTTAGACAATCAGAAGCATTATATCCATATCCTTGACACTTGAAACACTTCTTTGAATTAAAGTTTGAAGAACCATCTCCTACATTACCTTTATTAGGAGCCATAAAAATAGAAGGTTTTGCTGTCGAAACTCCATTGGAGAATGCAGTACTACCCTGATTAGAAAAACCCTTCTTATATGCTAATTTCCATCCAGTATTTCTAACATTCTTCTGCTATTTTTCCATATTTAAAACAAGTCTTCTCACATTATTAAAAGTTCAATAAGGTTGCAACCGAACCACATTAGAAATTTCAAAGAACCCTCCTTATATGTTGATTTCCATCCAATATTTATAACCTTCTTCTGTTGCTTTTTCATATTCAAAACAAGTTTTTCTTCTGTTGCTTTTTCATATTCAAAATAAGTTTTCTCATATAATTAAAAGTCTAATAAGGCTGCAACCAAACCATATTAAAAATCTCTTCCTTTAACCTACCCAAGTATCGAGTTATTATTTGCTCTCTAGGCTCAACAATATCACATTTTAGCACGAGTAATTCAAGCTCCATCGTATGCTCCTCTACATACACATGGGGGTAATGATTTCATAGTACCCTAGGGGCAATGACTAAGGTCGGTTGACTAATTCTTTTAGCTCTGAAAGGCAGTTTAGCTATATACTCTTCTTGCTACAGACCATTTATAAAGGCCACCTCATCTATGGTTAGGGTGTTAGGTACATTGTCCTCAAGGGTTTGAGGCAACCTCTCTCTTCGATGGGGTTCCCTAAAGGTATCAGGGGAAGGACTTATTTAGTGTTAGGAACTACATTTCCCTTTCTAGTGGATGTTGGAGTTCAACCCCCTCTAGTCTTAAGACTTAGTTTCATGGACCTTTATCCCATACTATTTTCTCTTGTTTCTGGTTAGAAGCTAAACTCACACCGGAGGAAGCAACATCCTTACTCCCGGGTTGGATCTAACTCTTTTAGAGTCTATTTTTTCTAACAAGAAGAAAGAAGTTTAAGATGGGGAATACCTAAAATAACAAAGCTTCTTCTTAACACAACAAATCCCACTCAAAGCTTCTTCAACAATTAGTTTTTTACAGAGAAATTACAAGAGTAAAAGTAAAAGAAAAGAATGGAAGCGATAACAACTAAGGTTATAAGATAAATAACTTTTCATCCTCACTGTTAGATAAATAAATATAATGATTCCATAAATCTCTAAAAACTAACTCAATTACTATATTGATTACACGTTGTTGTTTTGTTTTCTAAGAGATTCTTTTTCAATAAGGACAAACCATTTGGCCATGAGAATCCCAACAATTCTACTTGGGACAATGTATCTCATATGGAACATAAATAATCTCTCATTAAAGCTGACAACCTTTCAAATCTTTGTGTATATAATACACAAAGACTTGAGAGGCTACTGATGAATCAATATATTTTTTAAAAATTAATTTTTAGCCTAAGTCCTTGTTTAAAAGGTCAAAAGCTATGGTGATGACTCAATGATATGTTGGTGAGGCTTACAACCATAACTAAAATACTCGAGCTTAGCAGAATGCCAAGCCCATATGATATAGATCTAGCTCATTTTTAGGCTCAATGCCTTTTGGGCGTGGTTAAGAGCATTGCCCAAGTGGGTATAGGTCTACCGAGTTGCTAAACCTAACATCCTTATATTCAGTTATACACCAAGCCCAAACAAACATGGGTCTAACAAGCTGCCAGACCCAATATCCGTGGGTTCAGCTACGTGCTTAACCTAAACAAACATGAGTCTGGTGAGTTATCAGATCCAATATCCTTGGTTTTAGCTAAACTATGAACCCGAATGGACATGGGTCTGCCGAGCTTCCAAACCCAACATCCTTGGTTTTATCTGCGTGCTGAGCCCAATTAGACATAGGTCTAGCAAGTTGTCAAACCGAATATTCTTGGATTTAACTACACACTAAGCCTAAATAAGCATGTGTCTAGTGAACTACTAGACCTAATATCATTAGGTTCAGCTACTCGCTAAGTCCAAATAGACAAGGGTTTGATGAGATGCAGACCTAACATCCTTTAGTTCAGCTATGTGCTGAGCACAAGTGAAAATGAGTCTGATAAACTGTCAGACCCAATGCTTGAGGGCTTGGCATCGTGCTAAGCCTAGGTGGGTATGGGTCTAGCGATCATTATAGATCTCATATTGGGTCATAAGACTTTGTTTGTTTATTCTTATGATTTTGAACATAAAATGTTAATATAAAGGATATTCAACTATCCACACCTCTTAATGTATAAAAGTCTTTTAAAGGCCTACCATATTTTCATCGTAATTAATATCGTGTAAGAGATATTTATCTTTAATTAATATGGTGTAAGAGATATTTGTCCCTAATTTAATGTTATATAAGAGATAACCCCTTTATTCCAATAACATGACAAGGTTTAGGGGTTATAAATACCCCTGAACCAACCAAGTAAAGGGTTTATAATTTTTATTCTTTAAGTATTAATACTTTTAAATTTTAGAGCATTTATCATACTAAAATAAGAACAAACATTCTTGTTCTTGGAATTTAATGCTTATTCTCTCATTTATTTCAATTGTTTTACTTAAAAGTCACTAACTTTATCATCTAAGGGTCTTTAAAACCTACCAAAATGGATTGTTTTGCAAGTGATGGGCCTTCTACCACCAATCATCTGCTTCTTGAGCTCTGGAGAAGGGAATATTGATATGAACATGTGATCATACATTGTCCAAACACTTAAAAATCTAATTCCTAAGCATATTGAATTTTCGAACATCATCACAAATATTGGCGTTTGAGGAACTCTTCAACTTAGACACTTGTAGACTTCAATACTCATTTAACCCCATTGTTACAGTGGATTTTGATACCTTTTTGAATTCTTAAGATCCACCGGTAGAGCATATTGGGATTAACAAAGGCTTGATTATTTCAACAAAATCTTTCATTTGAAATGTTACTAGTGGAAAAGTAGCAGATGTTTGGTTAACTTAAAAAGCATTATCTAGAATGATACTAGTGGAAAGTCAGTGGATGCTTAAATAACTTATAAAGCTTGCTTTAGAAATCTTAGTGTGTTTTGGACACATAAAAATGGTTTAATTTTTATGAGTAACTCGATTTTCTCTTACAATATTGATTTCATAGAAGTTCTTCCAGAGTGGGTTAGAATTGGATTCTCAGTTATAACAGGTCTGAGCATTCAACAAAATATTATTAAGAAAACTTGTTAGTAAGAAAGAAACAACAAGAGAGATGATTATAATAGTGGCTGACACTATTGGTTTCTCTATTTTGATGCTTGATGTAGCATCCAATTATTTTATGGTTAGATGGAGGAGAGCCAAGAATGCACAAAAAAATGTTGATGCAAAAGGAACAATTACAAATGCCTTTATGAATCTTGAAATTGGATTGATCTTTGTCAAAAATATTTCCTTACCAAGAATTAGTTATGGCTACCAATAACTTTTTTGATCATATGAGGCTAGGCCGAAGAGGATCTAAACATGTTTACAAGGGGATATTGATTGATCTAGCTAGCTAGTCTCATTATTGTGAAGAGAATTTTTTCAGAATCTGTAAATTGACAAAATCTTCATCAATAAAGTAAAGATTATTAGTCATTTAATACATAGAAACCTAGTGTAATTCATTGGATGGTGTCATGGTGAGATTGCGAGGAAAAGTGAAAATAATATGAATTATGAGTTAGAAAATAAAAGGGAAAAGTTTCAGCCACTGGGATAAGGGAAGAAAGTTTCGGACAAAATAAGAGAAAAAGGGTAGAAGTCGAGTATGGAGAGAAGAAAGAAAGGGTGAGAAAAGAAGAGTGTAATTTTTTTTTTGAAAAACACCTTAATTTCTTTGCAAAATCTGATGATATTAAACGTATTTTATTTTCTGAAATGCCTATAATTTTACTCTGATGACTTGAAATCTTGTGTTTCTAATGTTGCTAAATCTCTTTTAGAAGAATTTAATAATATCTTTCAAGGTGAAATTCCAAATGGATTGCCACCAATTAGGGGAATTGAGCATTAAATTGATTTTGTTACAGGAGCATCTATACCTAATCGACTAGCTTATATGAGTAACCTAAATGAGACTAAAAAACTCTAAAAACAAATGGATATGTTGATATCTAAAGGGTACATTAGAGAAAATATAAGCCTGGGTGCAATTCTAATACTTCTAGTACTAAAGAAGGATAATACTTGGCGTATGTTTGTTGATTATAAAGTAATCAATAATATCACTGTAAAGTATCGACATCCTACCTATAAATTAGATGATATGTTAGATGATTTACATAGTTCTGTCCTATTCTCTAAAATTTATTTAAAAAGTGGTTATAACAAATTAGGACGGGAGAAGGTGATGAATGAAAAACTACTTTTAAAACTAAATATGGTTTAAATGAGTGGTTAGTCATACCATTTAGACTTACTAATACAATACTTTTATGATATTAATGAATCATATTTTGCGTGCCTTCATTGATAAGTTTATTGTAGTACATTTTGATGATATCTTAATCTATAGTAAAGGATTAGATGAGTATATAAGACATTTGAGACAAGTTCTTGATGTGCTTAGAAATGAGTCCTTGTATGCTAATCTAAAAAAATATGACTTTTATATGGATAAAATTGTGTTTCTTGGATATGTTGTTAGTGTAAAGGGCATAAAAATGGATGAAGTAAGATTAAGGCTATATAAGAATGACCTACACCTAAATCAATTACATAAGTTAGAAGTTTTCATAGTTTAGCTAGTTTTTATTGCATGTTTGTTAAAGACTTTAGTACACTAGTCGCACCATTGACTGATATAGTTAAGAAATCAGTAGGATTCGAATGGAGTGACGAATAAGAGAATGTTTTTAACTTATTGAAAGCAAAATTAGTTATGACACCTTTGTTATCTTTACCTGATTTCGATAAAGCTTTTGAGATTGAATGTGATGATTTGGGAATAAGTATTGGAGTTGTTTTGACATAGGAGAAAAACCTATCATTTATTTTAGTGAGAAACTTAATGGTGCACTCTTAATTATCCAACTTGTGACAAAGATTTGTATACATTAGTGAAGGCTTTGAAAACTTGGCAACATTATATTTGGCTAAGAGAGTTTGTGATCCACATCGATCATTAGTCTTTAAGGCACTTGAAAAGCTAAGAGAAGTTGAATCGACAACATGTCAAGTGAATTGAATTCATTGAGTCATTTCCATATGTGATTAAATACAAGCAAGGTAAAAAGAATGTGGTTGTTGATGCTTTATCGTGAATGTATGTTCTTCTTAATACTCCAAATACTAAATTATTAGGATTTAAGTATATAAAGTAATTATATCATGATGATGTTGAATTTTGCACCATATATAAGGCATATAAAGTTTTGGCCAAAGATAATTTTTTTAGGGAAGAAGGATTTTTGTTTAAGGAAAATAAATTATGTGTGTGTAATTGTTCTATACATGAATTGCTTGTAAGAAAATCTCATGGAGGGGGATTAATGGGGCACTTTGGAATTGCTAAAACTTTAGACGTATTGTATGAATATTTTTATTAGCCTAATATGAAAAAAAATATGCAAAGAATATGTGATAGATACATTACATGTAAGCAAGCTAAGTCTAGGGTTATGCCTCATGATTTATACACACTTTTACCTGTACCTAAGGAACATTGAGTTGTTATTTCTATGAATTTTGTTTTAGGGTTGCTTGGGTCAAAAAAAGGAAGTGATTTGATTTTTGTTGTTGTTGATAGGTTTTCTAAGATGACTCATTTTATATCTTGTAATAAAATTGAAGATGCAATAAACATAACATATATTTTCTTTAAGGAAATTGTTTGACTATATAGTGTTCCTAGAAGCAATTTGTCATATTGAAATGTTAAATTTTGAAGTTTCTTTTGGAAGATATTACAGAGAAAAATGAGTACTAAGTTGATGTTTTCTACTACTTGTTATCCACAAACTAATGGACAAACTAAAATAGTGATTAAGACTTTAACTCAATTGTTAAGATCTATTATCTAAGAGAACTTGAAAAATTAGGAAGATTATTTGTAATTTATTGAATTTATATATCATTATAAATGTGCATTATACTACTGATTTTTCACCATTTGAGATTGTTTATGGTTTTAATCTTTTGACACCATTAGATTTGATTCATTTACCTGTTAATGAAAGAGTTTGTCTTGATGGTAATAGAAAAACATGAGTGGTGAAAGATTTGCATGCTACGGTACAACAATATATAAAGAAAAAGAATGAGCAATATCCATATAAAACAAATAATGGAAGGAAATTTGTGAGATTTGAACCAGAAGATTAGGTTTGAGTGTGTATTCGAAAAGAGAGGTTTCATAAGCAAATGAGATTTACGTTGATGCAAAAGGAATATGATCTTTTTGAGATCATTGAGAAGATTAATGACAATGATTATAAAGTGGATCTTTCAGGTGAATATGAAGTTAATGCTACTTTTAATGAGATTTTGCAATACACATGGCCTAAGGTGAACTACAAAAAGGCAACAACCTAAGAAGAACAAACCTTGATAAGTTTGATTCATATTCAAGATGGGCTTGAGGACCATGTGTTTCGATCAATAGAGTAATTTCAACATCCTAATCCAACAAGGTAATTATGAATTATCTAGGAAAAGAAAGCCTAATTTATTAAGTAGATTTAATTAAAAGGAAAACCCTACTCTACCATGGACACTAAGGTGGCGACAAACTAGGATTATTGGAACTGGAAAATTTCTTAGTCTATTTTTCAAAAAGAAATGACGGTATGAAAGGATTTTACATCAAAACAATTATTTCTCTTGTAATTTTTAGCTATTAGTTGCGGCACCATATGATAAAATTTCAAAAAATATTATTTTATTATTTTCATGTTATTTAGTTAGTTTTAGGGTTATTTAGAGCCTAATTTTAAATTGGATCATATGTGATAAGAACTGTTTTTTTTTTGTAAACCACAAGAGAGAATAAATACATTTATTGAATAGAAAAGCTGATTATTAAATAGCCTTACAAGCAACTGAAAAACTAAAAACAAACACACCGACAGTGAGCAAATTAAAGAATAAATCAACCTAAACAAACTATCCCTTAATAATAGGAATTATTGAATATATCCTAACTATCAAACCGAATTAGTGAAACAACTTTAACATCTTTTGTTAAAATGATTACTACCAGCAATCAGTTTACATTCTGCAGTGAACACACTCCCAGTCAGTTTGTTTCACAACCTTACAAAAGCATCCAACTTCAAAGGTTTTGTCATCACATCTGCAACTTGTTCCTGAGTATTGTAGTAAGCTAATTGCACAATCCTGTCTTGTGTGAGTTTAAGAAGAAAATGGAAACGCGCATCGACGTGTTTGCTGCATCCATGCATCACAGGATTTTTAGCAAGCTTGATTTCTGAACTATTGTCACAATGGACTGTTGTAGAGTTTCTTTGAGTATGACCAAATGTCTCCAAAATCCTTCTTAGCCAAACTGTTTGATGACCAAAATACTATACCCGAGCTCAATAGAAACATATATCATGAAGTACTTTTTCTATCATTCAAATCTCCTGCATAATCACTATCAATGCATACAACCAAATCTTCATTTCCTCCATTCTTGTAGAACACTCCATAATCAACTGTTCATTTTAAGTATCTTAAGATCTTTTTTTGTTGCCTGCAAGTGTATCTTCATAGGATGCTCCATATACCTATTAATAAGGCTTACAACAAACATAACATCTGGTCGTGTAGTAGTTAAATACTTAAGACTTCCTATGATTTGTTTATAATAAATGCTGTCAAATTTCACCCCTTCTTCATCCTTCTGAAGCTTTTCTCCAGGAACAATAGGATTATAAACAAAATTGATTTTGTCCATTTCAAATCTTTCCAATACTTTCATCACATATTTCTGCTAATTAATAAAGATGCCATCAGATTTTTGCATTACCTCAATACCAAGAAATTACCTCATCTTCCCCAAATTAGTCATATCAAACTCAACCAGTATGGATATTTTGAACTTAGCAAACATTGACTCAACATTGCCAGTAAATATGAGATCATTAACATATAAGCTTATAATCAAAATTTTACCTCTAACATTTGTCTTGATAAACATAATGTATTCATAAGGACACCTTACAAAGCCTTCTTTCACAAAATATGACTTTATATGATTGTACCAAGCATGTGGAGTTTGTTTCAGTCCATAGAGGGCCTTTTTTAGTTTGTACACCTTTTGCTCACTACCTTTGATTTCATATCCGCGAGGCTGTTCAGTGGACACTGTTTTACTAAGTTCACCATAGAGGAAAGCTAATTTTACGTCTAACTGATAAATACTCCATTTTTTTTTAGCTGCAAGTGCAATCACTAATCAAATTGTATCTAAACAAGCCATATGTGTAAACACTTCAGTGTAATCAACTCTATGTTGTTGAGCATAACCTTTTGTCACCAGTCTTGCCTTGTATTTGTCTACTTCTCCATTCTCATTATGCTTTGTTTTATACACCCATTTCACTCTAATTTTATTTTCGCTATTGGGCAGGTCTGCCAATTCCCATATGTTATTCTTCTTTGTTGCCTCTAATTCAAGATTCATAGCATATCTCCATTTTTTACTCTTCACGGCATCTTAAAAAAATTAGATTAACAACTACAAACATGTCCAAATTGGTTCTCTTTTTCTTCTCTATAAAGTCCATCTCCATTTTCATATTCCTTCATTCAGAAAGGTTGATTTCTGGTTCTTTTGTTAGGTATATTAACTGAAATTCTGTCAGTTGACTCATCAAAAGTAGAACTTTTAATTTTTCCTTCTGTTTCTATATTGATACCTGTTTCACTGTCTTTAACAATGACATCTTCATCTTGGTTGTCTCCCCATTCTAAATCAAATTCAATTTGTTCTTTATGTCTCTTATTTTAATTCCAGTGTTTATCTTTTTCAAATACAACATCTCTACTCACAATGATCTTTTGAGAAATTGGATCATACATTTTATATGCTTTTGATTTTTCATTGACGCCAAGCAGGACACAACTTATACTTTTGTTATCAAGCTTTGTTTTTTTACTATCGGGTATGTGGACATGAGATACACATCCAAAGACCCTAAAGTATTCAACTGATGGCTTAACTCCACTCCAAGCTTCTTCTGGTATTCTATCTTTCATTGCAAGTGTTGGACATCAATTTAACATATGTATAGTCCAATTGATTGCTTCAGGCTAAAAAAGTTCTTGGAATTTTTTTCTCAGAGAGCATATTACGAAACATGTTTATTATGGTTCTATCTTTTCTTTCCGTAACCTCATTTTGTTGTGGTGTATATGCAGTTGTCAATTGTCTGCTGATACCATTCCCATTAAAGAAAGCATTAAATTCTTGAGAAGTAAATTCACCACTACGATCAGTATGTGAAGTTTTTATACATAAGCCCATTTCTTTTTCTACGTGTTTCTTAAAGCTTTTGAAAGTATCAAGAGCTTGTGACTTCTTTACTAAGAAATAAACTCAAGTTTTGCGACTATAATCATAAAAAAATGATCAAATATCTTTTCTTGCTGTTTAAGATAGATATGATTGATCCACATGTTTGTATGTAGTAGTTGAAAAATCTGAGAAGCCCTCCAAATGCTTTTATTTGGGAATGGATCTCTTTGTTGCTTTCCTACTAGACAATCTTTATATAGCTCAGAAGGACTATTAAGTTGTGACAAACCATTCATCATTTTCTTCTGCTCGAGAGTCTTTAAGCCTTTAAAGCTTAGATGTCCATATCTATAGTGCCATAATTGAGTTGTGTCTTCTGTGGTTATTCTGAAACAACTTAACGTATTTGTCAGAAATGTTGTAAGCAATATAAACATCCTGTTGGAAGACATTACGGTCTCCATAATTAAACCTTTCTCATAATGATAAATTTTACATTTTCCATGTTGAACATAATTACTAGTCCCTTCTCTTGCAGCTGGCCAATACTCAGTAAGTTGTTCTTTAGTTTAGGTATATAAAATACTCCAGTGATGATTTGTGATATTCCATTTGACTGGAACCTCATGTTGCCTTTTCCCTTCACAACCATATTTGAGTTATTTCCCAGTTTTATTGATTGTCGGAAACTTTGATCAAGATCAATGAATAACTCCTTCTTGCCACACATATGATTGCTATAACCCGAGTCAAGAAACCACACATCTTTTCTTATTGCTTGATTGTTATCCATGTACGTCATTAAAAGCATCTCCTTTTGAGTTTCAGTAAAATTAGCCTTCTTCTATTTGCTTGGACATTCAAATTAATAATGTCCTAGCTTATGGTAGTAATAGCATTCCATATGCCTCTCCCTCTTCCTCTCAATGAAATCCACCACAGCCTCGTCCTCTTCCTCCTCTTGAACGATCTTTATAAGTCACTTTTAAAGCTTGCTCTTCAACCGCAGGGCCATTCATGCGTTGTTCATACACCAGAAGACTACTGTACAGCCGATCAATAGTTAAGATGTTAATGTCATTTGACTCCTCAATTGAGTAGACAACATAGTTAAATTTAGAAGTCATGGATCGTAAGATCTTCTTAATTACAACAACATCTCCAATGGTCTCACCATGAATTCTCATCATATTGACTATGGTGAGAGTTCGAGCAAAGTACTCATTTCATTGATTCTCCTTTTTTCATTTGAAGAACTTCAAAGTCCCTTCTAAGAGCTTGTAGATGTGCTCGTTTAACCCATGCTATCCTTGGTACTTCTGTTTCAAGGAATCCCAAATACTCTTTGCTATATCCTTGTTCAAGATAGTCTCTAAGATTGACCTATCAATCGCTTGAAATAGATAATTCTTAACCTTCAAATCCTTTAGCTTCTGATCTTCACTGGCCTTCCTTTGTCCTTTAGTGAGATCAACTTTCTGTGCTGTTGCAGGGATCCTATGGTCCACCAAGAGCCAATATTCCTTAGACCGCAGGAAGTTCTCTATGAGCATTACCCAATGATTATATTGACCATCAAGCTTTGGAATTGTTGGTTGCACAAAGTTGCTTTTTGTCGCCATCTACATATTAAAAAACTACTGTTTTTTAAGTCTCTCGGGCTCTGATACCAAATGATAAGAACTGTTTGTTTTTGGTAAACCACAAGAGATAATAAATACATTAATTGAATAAAAGAGCTAGCTATTAAATAGTCTTACAAGCAACTGAAAAACAAAAAATAAACACACTGACAATGAGCAAACTAAATAATAGATCAACCTAAACAAACCATCCCTTAACAATAGGAATTATTAAATATATCCCAACTATCAAACTGAAATCTTAGTGAAACAACTTTAACAATGTGAGCCTATTAAATTATCTTAGAGTTTTATTTCAAAGAGTATAAATATTTTTTTATAAGATAATTTTAAGATTGGAATACTAGTAAAGTTGCCGTATATTGTAGCATAGAAAATAGAGATTTTCTTGCTTGATTCTTGATTGAATTATGTTCTTCAAAGAATTGACTAATATTTATTGTGATTTTATACTTCTTGTGTTTATTTTTAGATAAAAATATTATATAAAAGATGTTTTTATATTCTCGGTGTATTGAAGTAAATTGTCTATTGTTTCAAGCTTAATTATCAATCTCAAGTCTAAACGAAATAGATCATAGATGTTGGTTCTGTGAATTCAATTAAAATTTCACTAGGTTCGCATCAATTTATCTCTATTTTTTTGGGCGAAGAACAATACGCAGGAAAGGCCAATCTCATTGCATTTTGTTTGGTGCTGCAAATACCTATGTTTATGGAACAAGAGGAATTTGAGCTACAGTGGGTGGCTTCTCTGCAACAAGGAATTAATGAAGATACAGAGTCTATAACACCAGAGTTGTTGATGTTACGGCAACAACGCGAATGCTTTCATCCTTTTCTTGTTCATAAAGTCGCTGCTGCAAAATTGATCTGTGTTTTCTGCACAATGTAAAGTTTTGGCACTGTGGGCGGCTTTGGAAATAGCAAGCTGTACAAGGACTCGTCATCGTGGGGACTGAAATGGGTCTGCCCCTGGCAACTCTACCTTGCAGGGAATACATTTAATGTTTAACAAACGACACGGCGTCTGATCTGGGCTCTAAAGAAACTATCTAAAGCCGACGACGTGTCAATTAATCTATTATATAACCAAACCAAAAAGAAAAAAGAAAAAAAACACAAACAGAGACCCTAAAAAGTAAACCTCCCCCTCCCTTCTCCCCCTCCCTGTGCAAATCAAATCAAAATCCTTGAGCGACTCATAAACCATTGAATTCAAAAACCCTAAAATTTCTAAACTACGAATTAATGGTTTCCCTAACCTGACCACCTAAAAAAACATTCCTAGAGAAAGTATGGGTCGACCCGAACCCAGCGTCTTGTTCTCTCAAACTTTCGTTCATCCTCAACTGGATGAGTACGTCGACGAGGTAACTTACTAACCAATCCATCCTCTTCTTCACCGTATTACCTTCATTCTATGCTCTTCTCTTCTGAGGGTTCATATTTTGAATTAATTTGTGTGCAGGTATTGTTCGCCGAACCAATTGTGATTACTGCGTGTGAGTTTCTTGAACAGAATGCTTCTTCTGCGTCACAAGCAGTGTCGGTACTGGGGTATGCCATCCATTCATGTCCTCATTCGCCCCCTTCAATTTCACTATAAAATTACAATCTTTAGTATAGTATTGATATTGTGCCTATGCTTAGTGCAGTTGGTTTTTGACCTTTTTTTATATTAATTATTAAGATAAGTAGCAATAATGCATGTTGGGTTTTGTAATTCGAATCTCATTTGCCAATGTTAGAAGTTGAAACCTGTAAGGATTGTCATTTTTGGTGAAATTAGTCAATTTATAAAGTAGAAAGAGTTTGCTGAAATTTGTTTACAAATCATGGTAGTCACGGTGTCATCATTATCTGATGCTACGACTACCTTCACAAGTGCAATATAAAACTGTGCTTCATGCAATTACACGGAAGGGTAGAAATTGTATTTGTACTTTCTTTAGGTGGTGCCCTTTTTTGTTTAAAATTTTCCAATTTCCATCTTGGGATTCTTTCAGAATATATCCTGTATGTATTGTATCACCTATAATTTTTACTAGAAGATGAAAAGATGGAGTTATTTTAAAATGATATCAGGATAGATAATAATAGTGATGAAAATTGAATGCAAGTTTCACAGTTGTTCATTGAATAGCATTTGGTCGGCACTCATGGTCAGTGGTTCAAATAGTGGGCATGTGGAATCAAATGCTATATTGGGTTTGGGTTTTTTTGTTAAATTACTAACATATTCTAAATCCTACAAGGTTTTGTTAATCATGTATTTATTGGGGGTTGGATGAAAATTGGTGCACAAGTTACCTGCAAAAAAGGTTGTCATCCCTAAGTTTGTGTACTGAATTTTGCTTAGAGATATGCCATATTGGTGCATGGCTTGAATTAGTCAGAAGCTTAAAATGGAACATATCATATAATCTCTCTTAATCATATCCTAAAGTGTAGTTGTATCATGCAGGGCTACGTCACCTCCTTCATTTGCTTTGGAGGTGTTTGTTAAGTGTGAGGGGGAGACAAGATTTAGACGACTCTGCCAGCCATTCCTCTATTCCCATTCGTCATCACATGTGCTAGAAGTTGAGGTGGTTAGCTTTTGATTTTCACCGCTTATTCACCCAATTTTTTGATTGCCCAATTATAGTGTGCTTTACATTCATTCAACTTTTTTGTTATTATCATTTCTTTTTAATCATGCCTTTCCCCCTCTGTTTTTTTTTTTTCCTGCACTTCTTTCTTTAACTTTCAATAGGGAAGCTATGATTAAGCTTAAGTTTCCCGGCATGTATTTTGCTGCAGGCTGTTGTAACTAACCATCTGGTTGTGAGGGGCAGCTATCGCAGTCTAAGTTTGGTCATATATGGGAACACAGCAGAGGATCTGGGGCAGTTCAGCATTGAATTTGATGATAGCTCTTTAACTAATCTTGTTAGTTCTGCTGAGGGAAAGCTCGAGGATCTCCCTTTGGCATTACATTCAACTAATCGTACTGTTGAGGATTCTCTATCCTCTCTGAATGTATTATCTTTACCTGTTGCTGCTTCACATATATCTGCTGAGGTTAAGCAATTTTTGCAGCTGATTTTGAAGCTGCTGGAGCTCCCGAACCTTAGTGATTCTGTACATAGAGTTCTTACTACTGTAGTGAAAGCTGTTTGTTCCTTTGTCACCCGTGATTTGTGTTGTGAAACAGTAAATCAGAAGCACATTAAAATGTGTGGATCCAAAAACATTGAAGAGTTTCACCATGTTATCAATGAGGCTAGAAATGAGCTTCTCCAAGTGCTTGGACAAGTCTTAGGAGATGAATCGGCTGAACTTTTGGCAGACTGCACATTTCTTGAGTCGGAGGCTGACTTGGCTACTTCTAAACAGCTGGTGGACATGTTAAGCCAGTATTTCTCTTTTGAAAGGAACTCCACAAATGTTGGAGCTTGCCAGCTTTCACAGGTGACTGTGCTACTGCTTGCTTAATAAATTCTTCTAAAGAATCTATTTATTGAATCTAATTCAAAAAAACATATACTCTCTCTCTCTCTCAGTCTGCTTGCATGCAGAAACACATGAGGCATCTTTCTATCTCTTATCATTTTGCTAAATCTTGTCCATTTGTGATCTTGTGTCTTGATCATCAGAACAAGAGTGTCATTCTGGGTCTGAGCTTGGCTCTTTTATTGTGCTCTGGTAAAGAAAGCTGCTTTCACTTCGTCAATAGTGGGGGAATGGAGCAGCTTGCACATATTTTTTCTAATGAGGTGCAGAATTCTTCCGCCATAATTTTACTATCACTTGGAGTTGTTGAGCAGGCAACAAGGCATCCAATTGGCTGTGAAGGATTTTTAGGTTGGTGGCCTCGTGAAGATGAAAATATCCCATCTGGTACTAGCAAAGGTTATAGTCAATTGTTGAAGTTGTTCCTACAGAGACCTCAGCATGATGTTGCTTCTCTTGCAACCTATGTCCTTCATCGGTTACGATTTTATGAAGTTGTTTCTAGATATGAGGTATGCTACCAGTTTGTGTGTTTAAGTGGCCCAGGTTGTTCCCTAAATTACAATGGTTCTAACTAGTGGTAATTTCATTCTCTTCCAGTTTTCTGTTCTTTCTGCTCTAGGGGGACTTTCTGCACTTGGAAGAGTTAAAAGTGTTACGTCAGCAATGCTTAACAGTGCTAAATCTCAACTTAAGATGCTCTTGGTCAGTTCTAAATTTTCAATTGCATTTGTTTTGGCAGCATGCCAAACCATAATTCTTAGTTCTTATTTAGTGAAAAGTGTTATGCAGAAATTGATAAATTTGCGTGGTCCAATTGAAGATCCTTCTATAGCAGCCTCTGCAAGTAGGTCATTGATCATTGGTCAAACAGAAGGATTATTGTCATATAAAGCAACCAGTAACTTGGTTGGTTCATCACATTGCTGCTTTTCAAACTGGGATATTGATTCCCATTTGCTGGCACTTCTCAAGGTATGCTACTTTCAGGCGACATAGATACAAGTTCTTGTTCTCATATGTGACTTTTCATTTTATCTATGATGTTTCTTTTAAAGTAAATATTGCTTTTGCTTATTTCAAGTGATGAAGTCTTATAAACTTTATATCACTCACAAAGAGGTTTTGTGCCATCATATGTTATTTTGGGGAGTGATAGCTTACATGCTGATGAACATGAAACGCTATCATACACTATTATACTGAACTCATGTTTGCTTTCATTGCTGGGCTGAGCTATTCCTGAATATTTTTCATTTGTGACATTTCTTAGTGAAATCAAAATCACTGACTAGATTTAGGTTCCGATAGTGAAATCAAAATAAATTGATGACTTTCTTAGTGAAATCAAAATCACCTTTTCCAATTGATTTAAGTTGTTCATAAACTTTTGACTCAAAGAAAGTCATAAATTTATTTGCTTAGAAATAACTGTTGACTTGAACAAAAAAGTTGTTACTAATTGAACCCAAACTTTGCTTTAATCGAAAGTTAAAATTTTTATATTTTAACTTATGGATTCTAACTAAACTACTTTCCTTATTCAAAAAAGTTACTTTGTGTCATATTTTGGCAAATTTTCATGTAATTCAACTCATTTCTGCTCAAGTTATGTATAACTTTTGATTTAAATCAAAAGTTATTTTTCTACATAACTTGTGCAGAAATGAGTTGAATTACATTAAAATTTGCTAAATCAAAAGTTATTTTTCATAAGTCATACCAAATGAACTCTTAATATACTCATTTATGCATTGTGTGTGATGAGTTATTGGTCTTCAACTGTATTATAATTAGAATCATCACTTTTATAGACATGAGCACAAAGCCTCAAATGACTTATATGGAGCAGGTAGGTGTGTTTCATTTTCCTTCCTGTATCCATTTCTATGCTTGATGGTGCCATGAGCTATTATCATGCAGCTTTCAGCTGGCAAGTGATGTGAAGCCTATGGATTTTACTTTTTGTTAGCTAAGGTTGTTAAATTGCACTTTTAACTAGGATTTGTAGTGGGTCTGCTGCTTGAATTTGATATGATCTTGTCTTATTTATCAGAGTATGATTAAGTGAACGATTAGAATCTTTAGATAAAAGAAAATTTTATTAATTGGCTTAATCTAGATACTAAAGCATGATAACGAATAAGTCATCCTCTGAAATATGGAAACAAAAAACATGTCATAAAAGAGAAGCCAATCTTGGTGGGTATTAGCTGAGGAACCTGAAGCATGGGACCTCCAAGAAGAAAGGAAAACTATCCTATCACTCAACAATTGTCTTGAAGTGTATTGGTTTTAAAAATTCTAGCATTTCTTTCCTACCAGGTACATCATAGGAAGACAAATGATACAAAACTACAATCTTTCCTCCTTATGAAACCCACAAAAGAGATTATAATGAAATCCACTGCCATAGATGAACAATCTGAACCACATGTCCCTCGTAAATGGGTGATGTAAAAATGGTCACAGTGAGACTCATCATTTTGATGACAAATAACACAATTTTGGGATTCTAAGGCTCTAGTAATATTTCCTTACAATTCAAGTTTACCCTCTAATTACTCAGTATGAATTTTTTTTTTCAAATCAATCAAAATGAAAATGGAGAGTAGTCAGATTAAGGAAATTTTGTGGTTAATATCAGTTTTTGATTTTTCTGGGTTCATATTAATATGATAAAGAAAGGATTAATTGCTTCTTGATCGAATAAATTGAATTAAAAAACTTCAAGCTCATTATCTTAGTCAATCCAGACAAAAATGTTTAGTGGGAACTTTATTTTTGTTATTATAGATTCACCAATGTTCTAACTCTAGTCGGACAATATAAATTTTTTTAAAGTCACCCTTCTAGTTCTAAAAGCTCTATTGTTACACTTGGGGATTAAATAGCCTACTTTTTGAATTTGGTTTTATGTTCTTAACTGTTTTTGTGTGACATGATAATATATATGGAGACTTGAGAGGAAAAAATCAGAGAAAAAGCAAGAAAAGATAAAATAAAAATATAAAAGTCAGCTTTTTATTAGCTATTTACTTTGTAAAATGTAAAAACTTAAACTTATTAGCACCACAGGGATAACTTTGGGAAATTTTAAACTGTGGGCATAGCAGCGGAACACTGATGAATCTATAAGAGCAAGAATGTGGTTTACTCAAATTTCTACTAGATATGAAATGTTTTGAAACTAAGTTCCGCATAAAGATGTAGGAGCTATATAATTGCAGAATATGGGATATTTCATATCATCATTCATTGAATATGGGAAACAGTTTGTCCCTTTCACAGTAAGATTTATAGTATAAAATACTTAAAACAAGCAAGCCAGGCTTTTTAATAGTTGGTCATAGAACCAGGGAGATATATAACAGAAATAGAGGGATGTGAGGTGGAAGAGAGAATGGAAATGAAATGTCCTAAAACCTGATAAAGACAGGTTAATGTTTTTTATCAACCATTCTGTTTTACTCTTCTATCACTATCTTATTGAAGTTTAATCTGTTCAAGTTGGTCATTAACTTTATGAGGCTCAATACAAGAAGCAATTTAGAAATGCCAGAAAACATGTTTTAATGTGTGATTTCATGCTTTAATATGTTTTTATGCTAGTTGATACATGCAGCCCACTCAAGCCAGAAGAACAAATTATTTTACACAATATACTTTCTTTCCAACAATGTTGTTAGCTAGATGATATATCTTGTAGAGATTTTTATATCCTAGATGGGCAGCAGAATTTCTTAGAAACCACTTTTTGTGCTAGCAGTCACGTCAGGATAAAGCATCCTCACTTTGAGCGCCTCCCCCCCTCAAAAAAAAAAAAAAAAAACCCTCTGAATTCTTAATTGATATCTTGAGAGGTTCATGAGCTCTTGTAGTAGTGCTGTTTTTGTTGGCTTGTATGATGCTTTAATCTTCAAATTACCAGCTGTTTCATCATATTCAAAATGTCTTCTTGGAAGCAGGAGAGAGGCTTTCTTCCTTTGTCAGCTGCACTGTTGTCGTCCCCCATATTGCGTTCAGAAGCTGTAGATGCCATGGATACATTTGTTGATATCGCATCAACTATTGGGGCCATACTTCTTTCACTTCTTATGTGTCGCTCAGGTTTAATTCTTGAAGTCCAATTTACTTTTTTCACAGGAAGTGAGATTGGTTTAATAAATATTGGTTTCTTTTCCAGGTTTAATTTTTCTCTTAAATTACCCTGAGCTTTGCACTACACTAATTGATGCTTTAAGGGGTGTGGGTGGTATGAATAGGGAAGAATGTGTTCCTCTACGTTATGCATCTGTTTTATTGTCCAAGGGTTTCGTTTGCAGTCCACATGAAGTTGGAGTGATTGTTGAGACGCATTTGAGAGTGGTTAGTTCCCTTACTTGAGTTCATGGTTTCTGTTTTATCTGGATTTAACTTTCATTTGAACCTCACATCCAAGTATTTAATTTATCTAGATTTTCTCTTTCTTGCAGGTTAATGCTATTGATCGTTTGCTAATATCAACTCCACATCCTGAAGAGTTTCTATGGGTATTGTGGGAGCTTTGTGGCCTTTCCAGGTGGAACTGCATGGCTTTTCTAGCTTAGAAAACTTTTATCTTCAAATACACTGTTCATGGTTTTAATACATTATTGTTTGTGATGTACAGGTCAGATTGTGGGCGCCAGGCTTTGTTGGTTCTGGGATATTTTCCTGAGGTATGATAACTATGTGATGTCAACTTGCCTTGCAGCAAGTAGTTCCAATTCCATTTAAATTGCATAGACACTAAATCAGAAGTGTTAAGGCAGCATGCGTGCATGATTTAAATGTTGGAGATGCAATAATATCAAGTGATGTTGAAATTTAACTCCTTCATTCCATGAAATGTCATAGGTTGAATCTTTATATATAAAAACTTTTGTGCGATAACTTTAGTTTAGTGAATAGATGTCTTAGTTTTTCCTTAGACTAATATTCAAATTTGTTTTTTGGTTAGGCCATTTCAATCTTGATTGAAGCCTTACATTCTGTCAAGGAGTCAGAGCCAGTTGCTAGTGGTAGTCCAGAACTCTTACAATTAATTTTTAAATTGTTGGGGGTTTTACTTGTTTACCTGTATAACGGGCATGGATTGGTTGGGATTTTGTGTCTGCAGGAGCTTCTCCAATAAATCTTGCGATTTTTCACTCGGCTGCAGAGATTTTTGAAGTCATTGTCACTGATTCAACTGCATCTTCCCTTGATTCTTGGATTGGACATGCTATGGAACTTCATAAAGCGTTACATTCTTCTTCCCCTGGTTCCAATCGGAAAGATACTCCAACTAGACTGTTGGAGTGGTTTGATGCTGGTGTAGTTTATCATAAAAACGGGGCTATTGGTCTTCTACGGTATTCTGCTGTGTTGGCTTCTGGTGGAGATGCCCATTTAACCTCCACCAGCATTTTGGTGGCTGATTTGACAGATGTTGAGCAAGTTGTTGGAGATGCATTGGGTGGTTCGGACATAAATGTTATGGATAATCTTGGAAAGTTGATCTCTGATAAGTCTTTTGAGGATAATCCTCTTCGTGACTCATCCATAACACAGATGACAACAGCCATTCGGATACTGGCCTTTGTGTCAGAAAACTCAGTATGTAACTGTACTTTTCATCCATAATACCATGATGAATTTGTGAGTTATCTCATTGCAGTTCTTTTGTTAGACTGTTGCTGCTGCTCTGTATGATGAAGGTGCTCTCATAGTTAGTCATGCAATTCTGATCAAGTGCAGCTTGATGCTTGAAAGGTCATCAAACAGTTATGGTTAGTTACTAAATTTGTTTTCAGTATGTTTATTATATGAGCGAAATATGTATGTAAGAGTTTATAAAAATGATTTTGTATGATCTGGGTATTTTGTGGCTTCTTTATGATGCCTTGCTTTAGCTTTTAGGAGAGCTATTTTTTATTAATATGTTTGGAGGATGCATTATCCACCTTTTCTTCCTGCTGTTATAGTCTCTCCTCTTGGTTTTTTAGAAGAAATTTCTTGTTTTATCTTAAAACCAATTAAAAGCTTATAAAAGGGAATATAACCGGTTTAATCTTCTGTTCATTTTTTTTTTAATTTCTAATGATTAGCTATTTTATTTATGAGACATGAACTCCATGTTGCCTTGAACAGATTACCTTGTTGATGAGGGTACAGAACGCAATTCTACATCTGATTTGCTATTGGAACGTAATCGTGAGCAGAGCTTGGTTGATCTTTTGGTACCTACTCTGGTATTGCTGATCAATCTTTTGCAGAAATTACAAGTGAGTTGCTTTTTTTGATGACTCTCTTGATAGATCTCTTACTTTTCCACCTTGATCTTCTTTGAAAGGAAATTTTATTTGAAGTAGACATGCAGATGAATGACGATGAACACTTATTTAGGGTACAAATCTATTTGTGAAATTATGAACTGGGTTAACTTGAGATGAGTCTAACTGAATGGCACAGCAACCTTGAGCTACATTCTTGGCAGAAGTCTAGGTGTTTGCTTGGTGTGTTGGTTTATATTATGATATAATACAGCTTTGCCCTTGCTAATTCTTTGCCTGGACATAATGCGATTGAAAAATATCGGGCCCTAAGAGCTGCTAATGGGCATGTAGGTTTATGTATTTTTCTAGAACACTTTTTACTGATCACAAGGAGGTGAAAAAGAGTGCAAATTGTTCTGTGACAGTATATTATAAGTGTCTAATTCAAAATCTGTGTTTTGTAGTTGGTTTTTTTTTTCACTTTGTTTTTAGTTAATTTTGTTTAAGTTAAATGACTTTTCAAGTCTTTGCTAATGGAGTTGATTTTCTGTAATGTTCATAGGAAGCTAAAGAGCAGCACAGGAATACAAAACTAATGAATGCCCTTTTGCGACTGCACAGAGAAGTTAGGTAACTTGGCATTTTCTCATGTTTGCCTATAGTTGTGTTTCCATTGTCTGCATATTTCAACTGAATCATGGTGCTCGCAGTCCAAAGCTAGCTGCAAGTGCTGCAGACTTATCATCTCCCTATCCTGATTCTGCACTTGGTTTTGGAGCTGTCTGCCATCTTGTTGTATCAGCACTTACTTGTTGGCCCTTATATGGCTGGACTCCTGGCCTTTTCCACTCTCTTCTTGCAAATGTTCAAGCTACTTCACTGTTGGCCTTGGGTCCAAAGGAAACCTGCAGTTTGCTGTGTCTTCTGGTAAGAAAGTTATCATTATATACCACTTCACTTAATCAATTTTGTGATGTTAAACAATTCCATGATTGGGCCTAATGTTCAAGGGCTTGCTTGAGTTGTGGATCAGTCACATATCTCTAGTTTACTTCTCAGCTCTGCTAGGTGTGAACAGTTGCACATTTGGGTCATGCATGTTGACTTCTGTCCGAGTACTTGTATTTGGTTCAGATTACGCTTATATTTTTCCATCTTAAAGTCAATGATCAATGTTGTGTTTTCGACACTATTTAGTTGTGAGGAGTTGTCATGGATCTCTAATTGCATTGTTTGAATGATAAGAAATAATTCTATTTAGTGATCATTTTGAAGTGAATTATTTTCCAAGTAGTGTCCATTTTTATGCAAGTGTTTGACTAGTTTTTCCCTCTAATTTTATTGCAAGAATGATTTATTTCCTGAAGAAGGTGTCTGGCTTTGGAAAAATGGAATGCCCATGTTAAGTGCGCTAAGAAAATTGGCTGTTGGGACATTATTGGGGCCACAGAAGGAGAAACAGGTTGACTGGTATCTGGAGACTTCACACCGTGAGAAACTGCTTAACCAACTGACACCACATCTCGATAAAATTGCACAGATTATCGAACATTATGCTATATCTGTATGTATTCCTTCTTAGTGTACCTCTGAAGTAACAATTTCCATTTTTGAATAAAAACAAGTGCCTCTATACGCGACTTCAACTTACTTTTTAATTTCTTTTGGAATTTTTTTTGAGCAGGCATTGGTGGTCATTCAAGACATGCTTCGGGTTTTCATAATTCGAATTGCTTGCCAAAAGATTGAGTATGCTTCTTTGCTTCTGCAGCCCATTTTATGCTGCATCCGCAATCATCTTTCTGACTTGACTACATCAGAGATTGATGCTTACAAGGTTCTTGTGTCTGCAACTACCAAATTTTTATTTTTCACTTGTATCTTTTATTTATTTCTGTTCTCTCTTTCAGGTTTACAGATATCTTGATTTTCTTGCGAGCATATTGGAACATCCATGTGCAAAGGTTTGTTACTTCTGTGGTGTACCAATTAGTTTTTGGCATCTGCTTTTAATCCTCCCTCCCTTACCCCTTCCTCTCTCTCTCTCTCTCTCTCACACACACACACACACACACACACACACACCCACACGCGCGCGCGCACACATACGAACACATATATGTAAACCTCATATCAGCAACTTGTTTCACTCACTGATTTTCATTGTTATTAGGAACTGTTATTGGAGGAAGGCATTGCTGAGATGCTAACACAAGTGCTGGAAAGGTGTTTAGTTGCTATCGGTTCAGATGGAAAACAGATCTCAGATAGTAAAATTTCAGCCAAGTCTGGGTTTACTTTGATCAGTTGGTGCTGTCCCGTGTTCAAGTCCTTCTCACTTCTTTGTGTTCCTCGAACACCTTTACCATACCCCGTGAGACATGATTTGTGAGTAAACATAAGATAATATTTATGTGCATTCTCTGTTCCGCCTCCCCCCCTGACATGATGGGATTTGACATTATGTTTACTAAACTTCTTGGTGGTGTATTAGGCACAGTTCTGCAAGTTTAAGTGCTAAAGACTGTTCATTGATTCTACCATATCTGCTTAAGTTCTGCCAGGTAACTCTTTGTTCCTTTCTATACATTGAGGAAGTGCTAACAGACGAACTCTTTGTGTCAATTGGTTCGTCGTCTTCTTTGCTAAGGAAGTGTATTTCTGATATTTATGTTGCGAGTGTCTGAGAACTTGAAAAAACTTTAAGGATGTGTAAGACTGAGAATCTTTGGAGCTTGTGGTTTGGAAAGGGAAAGGGTTAGATTCTTGCTCTTAATTATTTTGGATCACCTTGATGTTTCTGGTCCAGAAAGATTTTGAGAGGAACTTGTGTCTTGCTTCATTTGAGTCTACCAATAACTGGGAATGCCCTCATTTTTCAGGTCTTACCGGTTGGAAAAGAGTTGCTTTCTTGCCTTGCATTCTTTAAAGATTTAGGTTCCTGCAATGAAGGTCAAAGTGCTTGTGTGACGACTTTGCATCACATCAACACCAGCATTGAGGAACATGAATCTGGA
>Ga0325403_1000456_pt1 | contig 28310 bp, 15 predicted proteins | sample PopdelMetagenome_19_FD_205665 | JGI IMG/M metagenome (GOLD analysis project Ga0325403, IMG submission 205665) | Populus deltoides microbial communities from Bellville, Georgia, United States - Xylem-PdKOR-R4 | ecosystem: Host-associated > Plants > Phyllosphere > Stem > Wood/Secondary xylem... | reverse complement strand
AGTGGAGGAAGCATAGCCCTTGGAGAAAACCACTATAGAAATCTTGGATTCTTGTATTGCTTTGGGGAGTTGTAAGGAGATTTCTTCACCTATACGAAGTTCGTCGTCATCTCGAAATGTACGGATTCCTGCTTTTTGTAAAGCAGTGAAAAGATGATCCGTAAAATTTTTGCGAGTATCTTCACCTCTAAAACTTAGAAATACATCGTAATCCCAACCAGGTCTAGATGAAGAAGAAGAAGACGCCATGAACATCTGGTAGTGGTTGCTGCACGTAGGCGAGAGAGGTGGGGAAGTAAAGTTATAATGAATGTCGCCTTCGCTCTTTCTTATGAAGCGCTTTTAGTATTGCGTTTCGAATTTAGTTTTTTAATAAAAAATTGAATTTTTTTATATTTTAAAATTATTTTAATATATGATATTAAAAATTATTTTTAACAAAAAAAAACATTTTATGCATTGATTATGAGGACTTCCATCGTAAAATATTATGTTTTTTTTTTATGTTTTGTTAAAAAAAAATTATGCATTGATTATGAGGACTTCTTGGATATTCAAGGGAAGTGGCCTAAAGCTACTTCCCAGGAATATCTCTTTGTATACTCGAGGGCTAAAGCAATGTAAACAGTAACTTCTTTTATAAATTTTAAAAACACTTTACATGCAAACTTAGAATAAAAAACAGAGAGCAGGTGATGCATAAAAGTGAGAGATGTAGTTTATTTGCTGAAAAGTAATTTTTAAAAAAAAATAAATTTTTAGAAAGTAAATTTTAAGAAAATGAATTATTTTTTGATATTGGTAGTATAATAAAAAAGAAGTTAGAAAATATTTTCCAGTGTTTGGTTATGTCATAGAAAATAAGCTGGAAAATAACTTATTAATGTTGTATTTTTTTTAATTTATTAAAATAATAAGGAACAAATCTTACAAACTAAAAAGTTAAATGAAAATGAAATTGAAAAAAATATATAATTTCATAAATTATCTCAAATAAAATAAATAATAGAGATCAAATCTAAAAAAAAAGATGAAGAAATTAAAATGATAATAATTATCATTTTATAAATTATTTCAAATAAAATAAGTAACAATCAAAAGAATGAATATCAAATTTGATAGATAAAAAATTTCAATTAAAAAATGATAAAGAAAAAGCAAATAACAATTATAAAAATGAGGATTAAAGTTAAAATAAAAATTAAATTGGAAGGGATGAAACTGAAAAATAAATATTCAAAACAAAATATATATAGTAATCACAAGTTTGAGGACCAAATTTGATATAATCAGCAAATAATATGACATTTCTAAATTTTTCACAACTTCCGGAAAGTGTTTTCTGCTCAAAATAAAAGGAAAATACTTTTCTTGAAATCAAGCCAAATTTTTTTTTAACTGTAAAGTATTTTCTGTTGACCAACTTTTCTAATGGCAACCAAACACAAGAAAAATTGAAAAGTGATTTTCCGGAAACCACTTTCCATAAAATAAACGCCTAGAGTTCAAATAAGAGGTTCCTACTATTAAGACCATACAAAAAGTAGTATTATTAATGCTTTGTTTATTTGTTTGGTGGAAAGTGGTTTTTTTAAAAAAAAAAATTAAATTTTTTTTGTATTTATATGTCATTAGAAAAATTAATCAACAAAAAAATTTAGTTTGGTTTCCAGAAAAGTATTTTCTTTTTTTGGCAGAAAATACTTTTCAAAAGTTGTGAAAAAAATTAAAAACATCATATTATTTGATATTGTATTAATAGTTGATTTTTAAAGTGTTTCAAAAAATTGAGTTTGAAACGCAGTTTTTGTGCAGCAGTTTTTACCTTTGAAATTTTTTTGTTTTCTCTTTACTTCAAATTAATATTTTTTAGATATTTTTATATTATTTTGATATACTGATATAAAAAATAATTATAATTTTTTTAACATAGTTGTATTTTAAAAAAAATCTTTTAAAATGATACCGTTATAAATTTAGTAACTTACAAAAAAAAAAAAAAAAGGGAAAACAAATATGACTGTTAGTCAATCCCTGCAAGACATTTACCTTTAATCATGCAGCAACAGCGAACTTTAATGCGGTTGCAGTTACATTTTGCCAATAAAAACATAAAACATGATTTTTTTATTGTGGTGTAAAGCATTGTCAAATGAGATCTAAAGAAATGTAAAAGCTACTATGAAGAATTTATAAAATATTTAGGGGTGTTTAACAGTGTATTAGTGGTTGATTTTTAAAATGTTTTTTTATAAATATATTAAAATAATATTTTTTTAAAAAAAATATTATTTTTAATACTAACCCGTTAAAACAATATTGCAAAAAAGTTTAGTGTAAAGAACTCGCAAAAAGTTTCTCTTCTCTCTCTCGGCTCTGTAATAACTGGTAACATGTTATGCTCTGGACTCCATTTTACTCGGTTTGTCTTTGATTTATTTACCTCGAGATTCCATCTTTTAAAATGCCAAGCTTTTCACGTGATGATGTGATCATTCAGCTGGAGACTTTATTTCTTTTCTCTCCTTCCTCCAATAGCTCCACCTCAGTGTTTTAGATGACAAACATTCTGAGTGGGACACGTTGCTTACCCCCCCCCCTGAAGTACGGAGCACAAGGGAGTGTGATTCTTGTCACAACACGCGGTGAAAGTGAAAGTTTAGAGTGATTATGTTATTGAGGTAACTTTTATAGATGTAGATTGAAAAAACTTATTTTGTTAAATAAAAATTAATTTAATTTGTTTAGTTAAAATAATATTTTTTAAATTAAGGTTATAAAATAATTATATATATAGATGATTTTTAATTTAAATATTATAGATTTAACTATTGTTATTATATTATGAAATAAATAATACTTATATAAAATATTTTTTTATTGTTTCCTTAAATTATCTATAATTTCATTACGTACGAAATACATCCGACAAGAACTACAGTTTTCTTGATTTCTTAAGTGCGCCACAACATCAGGAACAAAACTGAGATTATGATCAAATTCTGCAAATGTTACGTCATCAAGCGATCTCCATCTAATTTTTTGAATGAAACACAATTAAAAATAAAAATAAAAGTTGATTTTTTTTAACTGAGTCGGATCTGGTTCAATATATTTAGCTTTGGACCGGACCCGATCCGGTCGGAACAATGAAAAGTGACTCCACTATTCACGTAATTCACTCTCCATTATCCGCAGGATGCGGGGAAACAGCTCTTAGCTGCTTTCCACAAACCTGCAGATCAAACCCATTTTATATGGGTCCCACACCAACAATAAAGTGTGTTTTAGCAAACCTGCGGTCTCATGTATTACTAGATAAGCATTTTCAAAGAAAAAAAACAGAGACTCGGTTGATTTACTTGAATGAGTTTAGAAATTTCATGTAATTTTAATAAAATAAATTAAAAAATACAAGGACAAGAAAAAACTAAGAAAAAAAATGATAGAAAAAAAGGTAAAAACACACTACTCAAGTCCATCCAAGTCACCGTGTCAAATCTGAGACTTGATCGTTATATTGGAGCAACCCTGTCGAAAGAAATTAAATAAATTAATAAACCTCAATTATCAAATAACTCAATGTTAAAGGAAAAAAATTAGAAAAAAATTATTTTTTCTAAAAAAAACAATGGGAAAAAATGATATAAGTCAAAATGGGTTAACGCGTTGACCCCATAGAAGATAAAAAAAAAAACATAAAGACCAATTCTCTATAAATCAAACATTGAATGATAAGATGGGAAAAAGAATCGAATTTAAACCTACAAAAAGATCAAAGTCAATCTGTGTTAATATTTGAAACTCATGACTTTAATCATGAACTTAAGAGTCAAGACTAATTTCATAGAAGATAAACTCTAAAAAATAATGAAGTTAAATTCTTCTTCACAAAATAATAAGGGATAAAATTGAAAAAAAAATGGCAACTAAAAAATGATATAAAATAAAACAAATAATAAAAAAAATTAATCGAATTGGACATTAAAATAAATGGAAATCAAGTGTTGATGTATGGAATTAAAAAGAAAATTCAATTAGAAAAAAATAGTAATTAAAAGAATAAGGATAAAATTTGATGTAAAAATTAAATAAAATCAAATAATGAAAGATAAAATTAAAGGAAAAAATTTATAAAAGATAAAAAAATAACAATAAAAAAAGAATTAAATTGTTTAAAAAAATAAAAGGAAACTTTTGTATATGAGGAGAGGAGAAAGAAAAGAAGATGGGAAAAAAAAAACCAAAAAAAGAAGGTGAAGAAGAAAATCATCAATGGACTAGTAATAGTAATAATAATAAAATTTGATTTAAATTTGGTTAGATTAACATCAAGAAATTTTTTTAATAAAATAAACAAAAGGTCATTTTAATAAAATGATTCATCAGTGACCTGCTGATTAATTAAATTACTTAATAACCTAAGATGTCAAAAAGATCACAGACATGATCAAAAAGTGAATAGCATGACCTCTTGCGGCCAGAAACTAGCATCATTCTTTAAAATGTCTGGCCACGCAAATTTCTTAACAAAATTATTGAAATTTTCTTTAAGAAATATTTTATTAATTGTAAAATATTTTTGTAAAATCATATTCATTGCATTATCAAACATATACAGCATGGTTTTTAACACGATCCAGAGAAGAATGGGGTGGGTTGATTGGAAGGAATTATTTGGTATACTCAGAAATTTGGGATTATTTCTGAACCATCAATATTATATTTGATATTTCATTTTATGTATGCACATTCTAAAAATTTTACTATATAAATATATTAAAAATCATAATAAATAATAAAAACGTGATTTCCTAATACATTTATCAGTAACTTGGACTCAATTAACTTGTTTGAATATGGAGGTGGAAGTGACATTCTCCAACTTGATTTACCTCCGTATCCAAATTTATATATGTAAATGATTTATAAATTTTAAATATATATCTAAAATCAAGGAGTCAGTAACAAATTCAGGCAATGCTTGTCATTCAGAAACAGCACCGACAACTTGTTCATAAAAAACGTTCCAAGAAAATTAAATTCTTTGATGTTGATGGGTTTGTAAAGATTGTAAGTTATGTTCGGTTATACGAGAGATTTATCCTAAACATTCTGTGTAAATCCTATGTAAATGATCTTGTAAATGTTTTTATAGATTATTGAAACAAGTTTAAGTTCAAAAAAAAAAAATCATATCAGGTTAAGATAGTGGATTACAACGATGATAACAAGGTTTTTAACCGTTAGATTAAGCTTAAAATATTAATTTAAAATAAAAAAATATAATTTTTTTTAAAATTTTTTAAAAATATAAAAACAAACACTTGAATATTCTAATAGCTAATATGTTTGGAATTTAGCAGCAAAACCGTGCTTGGGATGGTTTTAAGGTCCGGCATGGTTCAAGGTTTGGGATTATCCTGATCAAAAAATATTTTAAAATAATTAAAATAATATTATTTAAATAAAAAAAATTAATAGATTAGAACCAGGTTTTACCGGATGGCCAAATTAACCTATTAAATTGTCAAGTTAACGCTGCACCGAATTTTAAAAATATATCTTGTTTTCTACCGTGTCCAAGTGTTTGTGGTGCAAAGAGAGAATGAGCGAAGAAAAGTGACAAATTGCACAAAAAGTAATTAAAAATAATTTGATTGGTGGTTGAAGTCTTTCTGTCAAGTGCCAACAACATAGTTGGGACCAGCACAGAAATTTCTTAGTTGGTTCCTACTTTTCTCAATTACATCCCTCTGACATCAATATTCCATTTCCCACGAAATTTTTTTAATATTAAACTTATTTTTTATTCTATTATGCAGCAGATTAACCCAGTTAATTTTTATTTATTTTTAATTAATTTTTTTAAAATTTTATTATTTAATGTTATATTTCATTGAAAATTAAATTTTTTATTTTATTTTAATTTTATTTTATTAAATTATTTAGATCTCATTACCTATAAATAATGCTTAACAGATTAAGCGGGGTTGATCTGATTTATTTTTTATATTAATTTTTTAATAATTATTTTTTATAAATCACATCATTTAAAATTATAGTTGATATTATTGAATGAGAATTATATTTTATAATTTATTTTTATTTATTTTTTATAAAGTTATTTTTATTTCATAAGCATAATCATGATTTTATAAGTTAAATTAAATTATTTTTTAACTTTTTAAATGAGGGTTTAATTATAAGTTATTGAGTTATATATATAAGTAGATGTGTTTGTGTATGTGTGAACTGCGCGTGCCAGGAAAGTGGAGTTAGGTCCCACATCTTCCTCGATCGGTCCTTGCTTTATTCGACAAGAGATCCCATAGGTTGAAAAAGGGGGTTTGATTGGAATAACTTTTATTATATGCGCAATATAATCTTTCTTTTCACATGATGTGCTAATAATGCAAAAGAAGACTTTACTTTATTTCTTCTTCTTCTTCTTCTTTTTTTATCCATAGTTATTAAACCCGGACCAACCCAGTGGATTGACTCAGGACCCAGGGGCTGGATTGATCCGGGTTTGTCAAAAGACTGGGCAATGCAACTACCCGGTTGACCGGCCGGCGACCCGAGCGAACCCGGACGAGACCATGTTTTTTTTATTAAATGTGGTATTTTAAACCCATTAGTATATATACACTCTATGTTTTTAAGAAAAAAATTATGTTTTTTCAATGTGAGATAAAAAACTTTTTGATTTAAATACTTAAACTTAAAAGGATAACATAATATCTTTTCAATGTGGGATTTAAAGCCCTTTTGTATATATATTATATGTTCACAAGAAAAAAGTTATGTTTTTTCAATGTGGGATTTGAAACCCATTAATATATATACCGTATGTTCCCAAGAAAAAAAGTTATTTTTTCAATGTGGAATAAAAAACGTTTTTGGTTTAAATACTTCAACTTAAAAGGTTAACATAATATCTTTTTAATGTAGGATAAAAAACTTTTTAAAATATTTTTTTAAACTTCATTATTTACAATAAGTATAACCTATATTTACATGGGTTTTTTTCTTAATTTTTACATATAAAATATTAAAACTTTAAATATATATTTTTAATTTTTCTGGGTTAATCTGAGTTGACCCATGAAATCCGGGAGCCGCGTTTAATATCTATGCTTCTATCACTTTTCATTAATAAAGTAGATGAATAAATTATAAATTAGCTGGTGACCATTACTATGAATATTGTCAAAACTTAATTGCACATTTTAGAATGTTGCCTAGTATTTGTTTAACTCAAAAAGATTTGTAGAGCAAATTATATATAAAAAAATATTTTATTATTTAAAGACCCGTAATTTTAGATAAATGGATATGATTTTTTCAAAAAATATAAAAACAATCAATATAGTAACTCTTCACAAAAAATGAAATTATTATGAGACATAATTGGTTTTATCTTCCACCGTTTGACCCTTTACCTTGTTTTATATATAAAATACCCATATCATCCCACAGAAAGTTGGTGGTGGCAATTACGCTCAAACTGATGAAAAGGTACCAATTCAAGGCCTATATAAATTAATATTTGAAATGTAATTACTGACAAAGCTAAAAATAAAAAAAATATAAATTATTTGACAAAATAAATAATTTTTTCCTTATCTCCTAGAAAGTACAATAGCACGCATCAACAACACGAACCCATGAAACACAAACATCAAATTACATTCTGGTTATTAAATTTTAGGATGATGCGGCAGGACAAATAAGCAACCTTCCTCGTTGATTTGTTTGCAAATCAAAGAAAAGCTTAATTAATTTTAAAAAAATTCAGAATTGTTTTTTTCTTTAAATCTTAAAATAACATCGGTACTATAATCTTAAAAAAAATGAGAAAGGTTTATGAGTTGTTTAAAAATATGATTGTAATTGTTTTTTAAAGTGTTTTTTATTCGAAAAAATATTAAAATAATATTTTTTATTTTTAAAAATTATTTTTGGTATTTTATATTAAAATATCTAAAAATATTAATTTAAAGTAAAAAAAATAAAAATTATTTAAAAAAAAATTTTAAAATATAAAAATAAAAGATGATTAACAACTATACTCTTCTCTGGAGGCACTGGAACAGAAATATCAAATTAATTTGAGTGTGATAGACAGACACTTGCTGGGAGTTATTCTGGTGGACGGGTTCACGTGCAGCCATTGTAGTAAATCAACACCGGGCAAGATATCAATCCCGTAAGATCCGTTATGGCATGATCTTCTAGAAGCAAGAAACAACCATGAAAAAACATCTAGATAGTATTTCAGTGGTAAGAACTTGGAATCAAGAGGTTTGCTTTTTTTGTGGTTGCTCATATGATCACCACTGGAGGCTTACATGGTCGTTAACTTCAGGGTCTGTGGAATTAGTCGAGGTACGCACAAGCTGCACGATCATTGCTTTTTTCGAGAGTTTTGTAAGAAAATTAATTTAAAATTTTTAAAAATATACAGAACTCGCAAAAACCTTTTCTCTCTCGGCCCTTTTTATGCTCTGCACTCCATTTTCCGAGAAATTCCATCTTTGAAAATAGCGGGTTTGATTGGAAAATCTTTATTAAAAATATATTTGGCAACGCGGTGTAAATTATATTTTTAAAAAATTTAATATTTTTTTATTAAAATTTAATATGATTTGTATGTTTTTGATCGTTTTGATGTACTGATATCAAAAATAATTTTTAAAAAATAAAAAAATTATTAACATGTATTTCAGCACAAAAATTATTTGAAAAGCAACCGCTATCATACCGTAAAACACACTCTAAATGCCAAGCTTTTCACTTGACGTGATCATGCAGCAGAAGACCTCCTTCCATCACGAATTATAAATCTAACAGGTGAACTTAGTTGAACCAATTTAATATAAAACTTTGTTAGTATTAAATTAAAAAAATAACATTTTAAAATCTTTTCTAAATTAAAGTATATTTTTACGGGATGTTAATTAATTTTATGAATATTATTCCGGATGTGTTTGTGATGCGTGAATTGCGCGGGCCAGGAAAATGGAGTTAGGGAGCGCGTCAACTCGGTATGTCCTTGCTTTATTTGCCAAGACACCCCATCGGTTGAAAAAGTGAGAGGAAAATGGAGTAACATGGTTTGTCCTTGCTTTATTTGATCGGAATAACTTTTATTATATGCGAATCTTTCTTTTCAAGTGATGTGCTAATAATGCAGAAGAAGACTTCACTTTATTTCTTCTCTCCTTTTCTTTTATCATTTTTCATTAATTGATAAAGTAGATAAATAAATTATAAATTAGCTGATGAGTACCATTGCTATGAATATTATAAAAACTTCATTACACATTCTAGAATGTTGCGTAGTATTTGTTTAACTCTAAAATAATTGTGGAGCAAATTATAATAGAAAAAATCATTATATTAGAAATTACAGTTGAATTGCGAAAATAAAAATATCCTTAATCAGTATTAAAGATACTGATTGTTTGCTTTGAATATTGTTTGCTTTGAATAACAAGATGCAGTTCAATAGGATTAGGTCTTATTGGTTTTATCTTCCACCTGTAAAAATGACCTTGTTTTTCATGTAGATGGATCATTTTATTCCAAAACTTCTTTATAAATATAATTATTCATCGATTAATGTTTTTTTAATTAAAAGATAGTTAAGAAAACAACTTGAAAACATGTTCATCGATCAAATGTGTTTGTTTTTTAGCAGTTTTTGCTTTTTAAATGCAGATAACAAAAACAAGATGTTTAGTTATATGTGAATTTTACAGCAAAACCGTGTTTATGGTGCAAAGAGAGAAAGAGCGAAGGAAAGTGACAAACAGCACAAAAGGTCAATAAAAATAATTTGATCGGTGGTTGAAGTCTCTCTATCCAGAGTCAGCAACATAGCTGCGACCACCACAGAAAAATATACAGAACTCGCAAAAGCCTTTTCTCTGGATCACACATTTTCCGAGAAATTCCATCTTTGAAAAAAGTGGGTTTGATCGGAAAAACATCACTAAATGCCAAGCTCTTCACGTGATGTGATCAGGCAGCAGAAGACTTCACTTTATTTCTTCTCTCTCCCTCCTTCCATCACTTTTCATTGATAAAGCAAATAAATAAATTATAAATTATATCATTATATTTTATACATTATATTTTGTTTTCTTTTTTTAATTTAATTTTTAAGGTATTTCACTTGCATAACCTCTGCGTTTGGCTATATTCAAAGGTTTAAGCCGAAATAAATTATATTAGTAAATTTGTATTGAATTGCTTAAGTATATCATGAATTAACATGTCTGGTATCAATGTCAATAGAAAGAATTGAATTGACGCAATTAATTAATTCTTGATAGCAGTTTTAAAGGTAAATGCAAGACAAGACAAATTACCTTTAATCGTGTAGCAACAACGGACTTTATTGTGGTGTTCCGTATTCTCAAATGTGATCTAAAGAAATGTAAAAGCGAATGTAGAGAATTTAGAAGGGTTCTTTAATATTATTGTTTTTTAAAGTATTTTTTATTTAAAAATATATTAAAATAGTATTTTTTATTTTTAAAAAATTATTTTTCATATAAAAATGATATAAAAATATAAAAATAATAATTTAAAATAAAAAAATTATAAAACATAAATTACAAGTGAATCATAGGTTTGTGATTGTGGGACCCATTACAATTTACGGGCCAACCATGAGCTAATAAAAAGTAACATCAACATGTTTTTATTAAGCTACAAACTCAGTATTTTCTCTTCCACACCGACAACTTTATATAAAAAAAAATCAATTGTTTTTACAATTAATAAGATACCCAATCATTTTTAAACATCCACCACCACAATAGCTATCACGAGAACAAAGACACTCAGAAAAACAAACACTCCATTTTTAAAACAATGAAAACGCGGCTATCTTTCTTCGTACTGGAGACCAGCTGTCTCCCACTCATGGCAACGTGCCACTATCCCTTGAGTGATTGGATTTCAGCCGCTGACTTGAGTCATGGTCTTCTGAAATTACGTTTCCCTGTCTGCCTCTGACATCAACCCATTTCCCACGAAATTTCTTCTGTGTAGATTCAGGGCTCATTACAGCCTCGGTTTGTACGCCTAATTTAAAGAGCATAGAAATTTCCTAGATATTACAGGGTTCCTACTTTTCTTTATTTCGCTGTCAAGTAATTATACCATAAGTTTTAATTGAATGTAGATATTGTTTAATTGGGTATTCATTGTTGAAATTTAAAGCGTCAGATGCAATGTTGACAATATAGTAATGTTTGTTTTTTTAATATTTTAAAAAAATATATTTTACTTAAAAATATATTAAAAAGCATAACCGGTAAAGATCAGGCTACACTATTTAAGATACCTATATGAATGGTTTAGAACAGGAACATGGAGCCACAGGAAGGTGGGTGGCAACAATGCTCAAAATGAATAATTTAAGATACCTAAACTTGATTTCCTAGTACATTTATCGATAACTTGGGCTCAATTAATTTTAGAAATGATAATTGAACCCGTTCACATCCATTTACCTGAATAAAAGTGAATAGGAGGGATTTTTGTTTTCATAATGATGGATAAAAAAAAAACCTTACTTGTTTGAAAATGGAGGTGGAAGTGATATTCTCCAACTTGATTAACCTCGGTATTCAAATTTATATATGTAAATGATTTATAATTTTTAAATATATACCTGAAGTAAAGGAGGCAATAACACATTTAGCAATGCTTGTCATAGAAACAGCAATGGGAGCTTGTTCATAAAAAAACAGAACGCAAAAGCAACAAAATATAAAGTAATAAATTATAGAAAGTGAATACATATCGCAAAAACTAAATAAATATTTTTTTAAAATTATACGATTATTTCAAAACATAACAAAAATTATAAAAACTGAATTCAAATATTAAATTGTAGAAGCTAAAGGAAAGATTAAATTTTACAGAATTAAAAGATAAAATATCTATAAAAAAAAATTAATTATAATTTATTTGCCAAGAGACCCCATCGGTCGAAAAAGAGGGTTTGGTTGGAATAACTTTATTATATGCCCAAGATAATCTTTCTTTTCACTTGTGCTAATAATGCAGAAGAACCCTTCACTTCATGCTTTCACCGGTGGACACTAGACCTTGAGGGTTTTTTATATATATATGGATCATTTTATTTCAAAATCTTTTTTCTATATATAATATAGTTTTTAAACTCCTTCCTGCATACTGATTTCATATAGAAAGCACATCCTCCAGATTTTGATATAAACCAGGTTTAAAATTGAATTAGAAAAAATGATGATATGATAAAATCTTATTATCTCAATTGAATTTTTAATGATTTATTTGACCTGATAAAAATCTGATTTAAACTTGATTAAATAAATATTAAGGAATTTGTTTAAAAAAAAACAAAAAATCATTTTAATAAAATGATTCATCGACCAAATAATCCAAATTCATCGACCAAAATGATTTCAAAGAATAATAACAGTTCTGCACAAAATTACCGATAATGACTCACGCAATTTAACAAGGCACCTGCACAAAAGGGTAGGAAAGGAAACTGACCTGTTTACATCAAGCTATGGTCCAGGTCACATCCACAGCATCCAGTCATCTAGGACGTGTCATGGCAGTAGAGGATGATGAAATGCAAAGAGTTCAAACACAATTCACCATCACTGCTAGCTTGTGACTTCAAATTTATACTTCTAATCATAACTTAAGAGAGAAACTATTCTTAGGCATAAGCGTAGATACAGGCCCCGCACCGTTCCAGGCTTAAATGCATTTCCCCTGAACTTGCAGTTAAAAGCTCTGAAACAATCTGCTTATGAATGTTGCTTAATTTTATGTGTTATTAGACTCCACCAAAATTAAATCTTGTGGATCTCAATGGAGCATTGAGCTAATTTCTGGGAAGAGGGAGGCCTGTGAATGTGAAACGAAATGAGTGCTAGTTAAATCCACACGAGGATGCTGAAAGCAAGAATATGTCCCTTTTATAATGTTATTCATCTTATACTTATCCACCAGTTGTTGCTTCTGCTCAGCAGGTAGTATGTCCAGCTTCGGCTGCAGAACATGCTTGGTAATGCTCACCAGCAGGTCAGTGATCCATATAAATGCAAATCAAACCATCGATTGATTGTCAAAAACTTAAATGGGAGATAAAATGATAATTTATACGCATTTCCATTAGCTTTGATGGAGAAAGAGCATTCAATAAATATACGACGGATTTTACTATATAAATATATTAAAAATCATAATAAATAAATAAAAACTTGATTTCCTAATACATTTATCGATAACTTGGCCTCAATTAATTTTAAAAATGACAATTGAACCCGTTCACATCCATTTACTTAATAAAACTGAATATGGAGGGATTTTTGTTTTCATAATGACGGATAAAAAAAACCTTATTTGAAAATGGTGGTGGAAGTGATATTCTCCAACTTGATTAACCTCGGTATCCAAATTTATATATGTAATTGATTTATAATTTTTAAATATATATCTAAAATCTGTTGGGTTTGTTGCCATTAATGTGCAGCAAATGGACGGCACCAACCATTGACTATTGGCAGCCACCATTGTTGAAGATGAGCTGGAGTTGGTGGCCACCATTGTTGACAAAGAGTAAGAGGAGCTGCTGCCATGGATGCCTATAAAAGAGGCATGATTTTGTGAGAGCAAGATATGAGAGAACGTGAGTGTGTGCAAAAGAGTAGAGAGAAAGAGAGAGCTGCAATGACAGCAACCTTGCTGCTATTGCAGCAGCTGTAAGTGCAGCAAAGAAAACTGGGAGTAGAGTAGAGTGAAGTGATCCTCCTCCTCCATGTATTTGTTTTGTATCCTTTCTCTATCTCTAATAATATGGACTCTCTCCCGTGGATGTAGGCGGTTTTGTCGAACCACGTTAAATATTGTGTCAGTGTGCTTAGCCTCCAATGAGCAACTATCAGTACACCACCGGTCCGCGTATGGGGGAGCCGGAATCCCTAACAATTGGTATCAGAGCAAATGGTTTAAAGTGGTGTTTGATTTTGCTCAAAAATAAAAGTTGTCAAAATTGTGTTTTGACCATACCACTGTGTAGAGGAGGAAGAGACGAAGCTACTGGTGAAAACCAAGAAGAAATCAGACGTCGAAAACGGCTATCACGCGCCGTCGCGCACCAATTGGGTGGCTAGCCACGAGCACAGACGCTCGCCATGCGTCGCACGCATCTTTTTCGCCCAGATGGGCTGACTCGACCCGAATGCCAGATGACCCAACCCAAGTGCCAGACCCGGATAAGGATGACGTCATCATGACGTAAGCATGACGCCAGCATGCATAGTTGGCATGCCAAGTCAGTGTCCAGTCAGTAGACACGTCAGCACTGTGGGACCCACCTGTCACGTCATCAGCCGCGAGTCGAGCTATTTGCGAGCCGAGCCGCGAGCCAAGGGAGAAGATTCTGTGCAGTGGAATCTACGTGCAACTGGATCTGATATTGAATCTGGGCCGTTCATCAGGCCAGAATTGTTTTGATCAATTCTTAGCCGTCTGAAATGCGATTTGGACGATTTCAGACTTGTTTCCAGCTAATTTGATCGTTCCGGATGCAATGGTACGGTCTAATCATTGAGATTGAGACCAGAAATGGTGGTGGTGAATTATTAAGAGAGATTGCCCGATCAGGAGGCATCTGAAGGTCATCGTGGTGGTCGATGGAGATGAAAAAGAAGAAGGTGAACATGTTTACCCAATCACATGTGCTGAACTGCTAAGTGGGGAGAATTTTAATTGCCTTGAGGGAAGGCAAAATTGGGACGCTCTGGACACCCGATCATGTGAGGGAAGGCAAAATTGGGACGCTCTGGACACCCGATCATGTGGACAATTAGAGGTGTAGAGTAAAAATTGACGAAGACCAATCTTAACAAATCTAAGCACTAGTAGTCTTGCCAGATGTTGAGAAATCATGTTTAAAACCAGTATATTCCAGATCACTTGTAAAGGAAAGCCGCAATAAAGCTAGCAAATGGTTGTATATACGAAAAGACAGTACGATGGATAGATATGGCCTAAGAAGTTCTGTTTAGGAGATTGGGTTTTAAGCGGGACCGGTGTGACCCCTCCAATCTTTACTGGGAACTTGCTTAGTGGAAGTATTATCCATACAGTACTATTTTTGTATATATAGCAGTTTGTAATGAAACGGTTGAAGATTAGCAAGATGACGGCACAAGGAAACAGTTGGGTTTCGTATGTTCAAAGATCTGATGGAGTGATGATTTCTCCAAAGAAGTTAGATTTGGTGACTGATTTATCGAGGGGAGAATTGATGAAGACCCTAATAATGGAAGAGGAATACAGCAAGGGGATAAAGATTGGCACCCTATTTTGACTTGGACAGGTGTTGTGACAGGATGAGCTTCTGTCAAACATAAGCAAGGAATAGGAAGAAATCTGGAGAACAGAAATTACACGATAGCACACGGAGATTGTGCAAGAGTACCCGCAGGATCTAACGAGGTACTGTAATGAGACAACAGGTGCAAGGAGAAGAAGAGTTCCTAGATGAAGCTCAGAGCAGAGAAGAAAAGTTGTATAACAGGAAGTCTCTTGTGCTCTTGATGAAGACAACAGGCAAAGACCTTTCCAATGCATGCAATGATGGAAAGAGAGCTGTTGTGGAGGCACCTAATTGAGGGGGTGCAAACGTCTGCTATAAAAGGCGACCGCCTATGATGAAAGGCGAAGACACCAAAGAGAGTTGGTGTAGGTGGAGCTGTTAAACGCAATGATGAAAGACGTAGAAGCTCCAAACATAGAAATCGAGGTGGAGGATTGCGAGGAGTATATCACAACTTTTTCTTTCTATGTAAATAGTGGCAGTGATCTCCCATAGTCCACATGGTGGTAGAGAATTTTGGAGCCACTTTGAAGTATCTCAGTTGTAGGAGGATGCGACCACCTATAAAAGGTGAAGACACCTTAGATGGAAGGTGTGTGAGGGCCGTGATAGGAGCCCGGATCAGACTGCCCCATGACAACGGGCGAAGACACCTTAGAGAAGGTGTGTGGGTCGTGATAGGAGCCCCTGATCAGACCACCCCATGACAACGGGCGAAGACACCTTAGAGAAGGTGTGAGGGCCGTGATAGGAGCCCCAGTTCAGAACACCCCAGAGCCAATGTGATGGCTGGATATAAGTTGACAGGTGTATGGATAACCAATAAAGTGGCTATGATGAGTATGGAGACAAATGCAAGATTGACTTTCATGGATATTGCCCCCATGCTAAAGATCAATGAGCTAGAAGACATTTGCCTTGGACAATAAGTGGGTGACTTGTAGAGCATTAAAACACGGCTGCTATGAAGGAGCAGAGGGCATGCGCAGGATCCGGAAACAAGTTGACTCTTGTCAAGGTGGTGAGCTCGGTAAAGGCATTGTAATACTCAAAGTATCAAGACATATATGGATCAACCTTTAATGGGTTGCCCCCATGATTAAAGGTGGAAAGCTGTATGGACTCTTGAGACTAAGAGCGAGAGACTCACGGAGAAGTAAGGCGTGGTTCCTAGGGTGGAATAGAGGGCAGACGCAACTCCGGGATAAGTAGACTCTTGCAAGAGTGGTGAGCTCGTGATCATATTAAGATACTCAGATAATGACTGTCGCACTTAGAAATGAAAATTTCTGTTTAAGGGGGTGTTGAAAGCCTTGATGTAAGGCTTGATGAATCATTCCAGACCGAGCATGGTTGATACACTCGAAGGGGAATGTTGTGTCCCAGAGACAAGCGTTAACACTCTTCAGATGTGAAATGGCAGATCATCTGGTTGAAGTGATCCTTTTGTGTGAGAAAAGGTGTGCTTTGGTGACTCTAGTGATTGAAAGGTGTGGCAAGTACCATGTAAACTTGGCCGGAGACGTTCTCAGAATGGTAAGCTTGGAAGAGCTGCGAGATGCAAGCTTGTGCTGAAGAAGCAAGCGAACAGTTGCCCCACATGAATGGCAAAGGGGGTGATTGTTGGGTTTGTTGCCATTAATATACAGCAAATGGACGGCACCAACCATTGACTATTCGCAGCCACCATTGTTGAAGATGAGCTGGAGTTGGTGGCCACCATTGTTGACAAAAGAGCAAGAGGAGCTGCTGCTATGGATGCCTATAAAAGAGGCATGATTTTGTGAGAACAAGATATGAGAGAACGTGAGTGTGTGCAAAAGAGTATAGAGAAAGAGAGAGCTGCAATGGCAGCAGCCTTGCTGCCATTGCAGCAAAGAGAGCTGGGAGTAGAGTAGAGTGAAGTGATCCTCCTCCTCCATGTATTTGTTTTGTATCCTTTCTCTATCTCTAATAATATGGACTCTCTCCCGTGCATGTAGGCGGTTTTTCCGAACCACGTTAAATATTGTGTCAGTGTGCTTAGCCTCCAATGGGCAACTATCTTAAAACTACCGGTTCGTGCATGGGGAGTCGGAATCCCCAACAAAATCAAGGAGGCAATAACAAATTAAGCAATGCTTGTCATCAAAAACAGCAATGGGAGCTTGTTCATAAAAAATATTTCAAGAAAATTAAATTTAATGATGCAGTCGGTTTGTAGAGATTAGAAATTATGATCACTTATATGAGAATTTACCCTAAAAAACTTATAAAACACAAAAATAAAAGATGATTAACAACTATACTCTTCTTTGAGGCACTGAACAGAAATCTCAAATTAATTTGAGGGTGATAGACGGACACTGGTTGGGATTTGTTTTGGTGGACGGGTTCACGTACAGCCATTGTAGTAAATCAACACCAAGCAAGGTATCGATCCCGTAAGATCCGTTATGGCATGATCTTCCACAAGCAAGAAACAACCGTGAAATAAAATAATACAAGAGCAGGTTAACTGATTATATTTTAAATTTGTAAAATTAGTTAAAATAGAAGCAAACCAACACTAAAACCACGTTAATAAAAAAAACACCAACCATGAAATGCCTACTATCAAGCTATGATTGAAAGAAAAAACACAAAAACAGCTGATGTCACAACTGGGTCCCATACAAAATCATTCTAATCACGCTACTCGCGTGGCTTGTGATATCGATAAAATAGCACAACGACAGGTGGTTGGTTGGGTCATGGTCTTTTGAAATTACGCTTCCCTGTTTTCCTCTTACATCAACCCATTTCCCAGGAAATTTTTAAATTTAATGATGAGTTAATACATGAAACTCATAATCTAGAATCTAACCTAGATCATATTTAAAATTAAACTAGAAAAAACATTAATATAATCAAAAACCATTTGACTCAACTACCCAATTGTACTCATAAAATCTTATCTGAATATACTGAGGTCAGTATAAGGAAATTTTGTTCTTTTCAAAGAAAAAAAATGAAGTAAAATGATTGATCCTATAACACACGAGTTAACTCAATAATCTAATAACCATAGTTTTGAAACCCGGACCGGCTCGGCGGATCGACCCGGGCCTAGGACCGGTCCGGGTCTAAGTAAAAACTCGTCTGGGAGTTGGCTCGGCAAAACCCGGCCGACTCGGAGGGTCGACCTGAAACCCGGCCGACCCGGATAAACCCGGCTGAACTAATAGAAGAAAAAATGCCTCAACAATCAATTAACAGACATCAGGCGCCTTTCATAGCAATCCATAGAACGAGCTGTGGAAAGAAAGAATTCAATTCCCATCCCGACTGACCTCTGTCCACTACCAAAGAGAAGAGAAGATAAAGAATGAAGCCGGATCATCTCTTCCTTCTGGCTCCATCTATGACTTATGGATCTTGGGGATGGTTTCCAATCAGCAACCATGGAAAACGAAGAGACTTAAAGGAGAAGGCTTACTTGTCAAAGACAGGCTTAGAGACTCATTCAAAGTTGCAAGCTCATCCACTTGCTTTATCAATTACAGGGAAGCCGTCCTAGGCTTTAAAGCTAACCTATACCTTTCACTAAGTCCCCCTCCCTCTCTCTGCAAATCCCATTCCTAAACCCTTCTCTTTCTCTTTCTCTACACAGTAAAAAAAAATATGGGAAAAACAAGTGAAATTGGAGGGCTAATATCAACAATTAAGCCTCCTTTTCCTTTTCTCAATCAAATTTTTTGTGTTTTTGGTGGTGGGATTCATGGAAAATTTGTGGAAATGGGTTTGCGTTTGCTGGGTTTTTAGAATTGGAATTGGATTTTCTTTATTGGTGTTTTTGTTGGGTTTTTAATCGGGAGTATTTGTGAGGAGTGGGTGAAAATGTAATTTTTTTGGGTTGACCCGGTTCAACCCGGGTCAGATGAACCGGGTCAACCCATCTGACCCGTGACCCGATCATTAGACCAGATCGATCACCGGGTCGGGTTTAAAAACTATGCCACTAACTATGATTTCAAATAATAATACCAGCTCTACACAAAATTTGTGAATCGAAGCACAGTTTCCGTTAAAGGTATTTTTAGTTTCAGCCATGGTTTATTTTTGTTGCTCACTGCACTCTTAGAAATTATTTGTTTTTATGGTGATACAATTTTTTTTAAATAATAATAATTTTTTTAAAAAAATTATGTTTTTGGATTTGTTTGTATGGTGATATATTTTTTTTTAAATAATAACAATATTTTTTAAAAATTATGTTTTTAGATTGTTTTAATATGTAATGTCAAATATTAATTTTTAAAAATAAAAAAATAAAAATTATTTAAATATATTTTTAAATAAAAAATACTTTAAAAATAATAACTACCATAATATCAAATACTATTTTAATTAATCATGTTGGAGTGTTTTTATAAAATAGGATTTAAACTGCTGATGAGCTTATGAGGTTTTATTTTTTTTTGGCAAGTTAGAGCTTTTGTATGCCCATTTAAAATTAATGGGTTGGGTCTTGATCATGATAAATAAAGATTGAGAGTTTGATCTGATTATGTAGATAACATGTCTTAAATTGTCTAAAGTTACGTTAATGTGTTATTAAACCCGGCTTAAGGTAAGTTAAGAGATTGGATTGGATTTTAAATTAAATCGGATAGTATTTGACCTGGTGTAATCCAACTTATTTGATCAATCAAAACTCAATTTAATTTCAAAAAATTCACATCATTTTAATTTGTTTTTTCAAAAAACTCCTAAAAGTCATATCACTTTGTATTGATTTATGTTAACCCACTAATTGAATTATAATTCAAGTTGGGTTTAATAACTTAGATATTATTATTTTCGTTCGAGAGTAAAGGTACACATATGGTGACTTCTCTCTTCATGTATTTTTCAGTCCGAAAAGAAAAACTGATCCTTATAGGTCTGGTGATAACCATTCTAATTGCTTGCGGCAGGAGGGAGGCATGTTGCCTCTAGTATTCAAATAAACAAACCTCTTTGCTTGGTATGCGCTGACAATCTAATATTTAAAAATTATGACATAAATACCTCGCAAGTAGACTTGGCATTACCTTGGCAGATGGTATAATAGCATTCCGCTGTCATTTACACCTTTTCTTCTTTCTCTTCCAATGATTCTAATGAGACTAGAGATATCAGGTTCCAAAGCAACTGATAGTAGCCATTGAAGCTGCAAATGGACTAAACTATAAGCAGAAAGGATGAGGGTACACACCAAGAGTCTTAATGACACCATCATCCGCTAATCACCAGCCATATGTATCTTCAGAAATATATATATATCGTGCTCGACTTTTGCCACCACATGCCTGTGAAGTACAAAAATAAAAGATTATTTTTTTCAGTCGAAACAGATAAAGTTGGGAAGAATAAATTTTGCTAGATTTAACTAAGAAAGAGAGAGAGATTGCCACAGAACTTGCAGGGTCAAAAGAATCATCAAGGGGAGGAGGCGAGGATGGAGAGCATTTGAATCTAGTGACCGTTGCAAGATGTTTGAATCCTACTAAATGCACCGCATGGCTGTTAGATGATTGTAGGGGTATTGTGTCACAAAATACACCGTTTCAATTACCACCTAGACACATCGTTTAAATGTTGGTGTTTCTTTTATTTAGCTGAGAATCTTGCCACGTGTTGGCTATTGCTTGATAATTGGAAGTTGTTCTTTTATCCGCTCTTTCAGTTAGTATTTGTAACAGAATGCCAGCGTGAAAATAGAAGAATGAAAAATGTTGGCTTAACCAATTTATGTCCCTCTCTGAGGACTTTGAGGAGTTTGGGAGGCAAGGGCGCAGAGCCAGGATTTTTTTTTTTCTAGGTTATTAAATAAATATATAATTTTTTAAAGATAAATTATTAACTCATCTACATAAATTTTTAAAATTAACAGTAAAGTTTTAATTTAAATACACTACCTAAAATATTAAAAAATAAATTTAAAAATATATAAAATTAAAGTGAAAGTAAAAATAAACTCACTATTAAAGTTACATCATTCGATGTTTTATGGAATATAATTTATCTATAATCGAATCTGAATCGATATTGTAACAACCTCTCAACCGGGATAAAATAACAATTTCATGTCAACTGAAAAATAAAGTAATTAATTTTTTTCCCTCTCTCAATTCCTCATTCCTTCACTTGATTCTTCCTTTGATTAATATTTTATAAGTTGGACTTTGTAAGTTTACAAGGTTATTTTCTCACTTTTCTTATATTGTTTTCTAGGATTTTTTTTATGTTTTTCCCTTACTTTTCTCTCTTTCTCTCTCGCCTTTTCTTTTCTTTCATTTTCTATTCTGCTTCTGCCCAGTCGGCAACATATAAAGGAAGGAAGAACTGATTTGTTTTATTTTTTAATGACAAATAACAATTTTACCCTTAATGAGTCGTTTTGCTTTTATTTGATGTTTTTTTTGTTAGCACTACCAAACTCTATTTATTTTAAAATTTAAACCAGATTTTATTTAATATATTTTAAGATCCCTCGTAAAATTTCAGCTCAATCTGATGGTCAGATTGAAAATTACACTCAATAACGTAAAACTGGTCAAATTGTGATTTTTTTTATCAAATTTCTGAATTTCTCTAAAAATTATGAAATTTTAACCCAAGCTAAAGCATCGTATTAGAAGGCTCTACGTAAATTTTCAGAATTTTTTGATACCTCAATTGAGAATTACAAATTTTCTTTACATAAAACTAGTATAAAAATATTAATAGAATCTTGACCTGAGCTAGAGCCCATCCTAAACCATGCATACCTCCGCCCTTGTTGGGAGGCAAGAAGTAACGTTGGAAGGTTTTGTAGAAGCTTTGCGTGCCAGATTTAGAGGCAAGAGTATGGTTATATTGGAAGATTGATTATAAGGAGAACTGTGTTAAAGTGAAAAAGTATGACTTGCAGTTTTTTTTTTAATGGATGAAAATTTTGAAGGAATTAGGAATTGGCAAAGTGTTCAAATGGTGTGATTCATTTGGAAATTAGATGGAGTTTTCATAAGTGATGAGAGATATTGATTTAGTTGAAGATTAAAATTTTGAAGGAATTAGGAATTGGCAAAGTGTTCAGTTACCATTTCTTACTTTCTGCACCTAAATGAAAGATGGTCAGCAGCACCCTGATATGGAAGCTTGTATATCTCATTATTCTGATAATTTGAACAAATTCTTATTACTGAATGTGAAGTGAAAGTTTCGCGAACAAAATAATTATGCTTCCTGTCTATTTTCATTTCAGAAGAAAAAAATCATGTTGTACAAGAGTGTTGTTGTGAAGGAAAAACAACCAGACTCTTTTAATAATTGTAGTTTCTTCTGTTTTGGATCTATATCCTTTTCCAAATAAGTGCTGTCTGCTGAAAGCAACACTAACAAAAAATGACTAGTTGTTTGAAGATTTATGGTTTTTGATCCTTGGCTTAATTTTGTTAATTGGGAAAAGAACCTGAAGGATGCCAGTTTTTAACACCACAATATCCTCAATTACAAGTATAAAATATAAATGGCAGAAAGAATGTAATATAGCAGCACTGGATTTGTAAGGAATATAGTAGCACTGGATTTAATATCTTGTTCAATTACAAGATAAATGTAATATGCCAGTTAAAATTTTGAAGGAATTAATTAGGAATTGGCAAAGTGTTCAAATGGTGTGATTCATTTGGAAATTAGATGGAGTTTTCATAAGTGATGAGAGATATTGATTTAGTTGAAGATTAAGGAGTGGTTGTGGTATGGGATTTAGGGGAAAGTGAGTGGTTGTGACGAGGAAGAATCGATCAGTAGTATTTGAATGTGGCACACTGACATATATAGAGTGAAGAAATAATAAGAAAACTATTAGAGCTTCTCAAGTGTTTTAATTTGGGAGTCGTTTTCACGGGCCATATAGCTATGAAGCTGGTGGAAATATGCAGAGAAAGGGCTGGAGGAGGGAAGAATATAATTTTTCTTGGGAACTGAGGGAAGAGTTCAGCGAATGAAGTTAGGATGTGGAAAGAGATGGAGCTTGTGATGATAAGAGAAGCTGCGCATAGTGATTGGTGATTACGAAAGTCGTGTGGATTCATACTAAAGAAGCTATGAAGAAGGTATCTTTCCTCCCTTTTCCTTACAAAGTAGCTTGGAACTGATGGAAAGATGCAATGTGATATCCTCCTTAAAGATGTTCACACTTTGAGGTATTTTTTATTGGATATCCAGCAGAAAAAAACTTGATATTGCTTGGTTTTTGTCTTCCATGGATATTGATAAAAAGGTGATATGCATGCCTACTGGAAAATGTACTTCTTCTTGCTGGGTCTGAAATTCAAACTTATGTTCACTAGGGACCTTTAAATGATGTTGAAGTGAACTGCTAGGTCATTAATCACAAGTCAATATAGGAGACTGCTGATGGTGCATCAGTTAGAGATACCTTTGATTCACATATTCAGGATTCAGAGTTTTGGCCATTTTTGGCATATAAGTAGGTAACATTTCTTTTGGATATTTTGAATCTTGGCCTTTTACTTTGATTATAGATGTACCAGCAGTTGCAGTACCAGCAGATATCCAATCCATTTGTGGCCCCTTCTGCATACGGGAGTATTACAAATCCATATTCTATGCCTGGGTTGTCCCACATTCAATCTGGGGATTTTAAGCAGCAACCTTTAGCTTCTGGTTATGAAGTTTCTTCAGGTAATGCGAATCCTGTTAAAGTTTTCTGACTTCCCAACAAAATTTCTAGTCATTTAATCATCGACCTAAAATTTCTGGTTATGAAGTTTCAGGCAATGCAAATCCTATAAACAAGTTAGCTGACTGTCCAGTGAAACCCCAGAGAATGACACCTCAGGAAAAGATTGAAAAATTAAGGAGGCGGCAACAAATTCAGGCAATGCTTGCCATTCAGAAACAGCAGCAGCAGCTTGTTCATCAAAAGTGTTCCCAAGAAAATCAAATTCAGCATGTTGAAGGAGCTGACCTTGAAGTAGAGGATCTAAGTACACTTGCTTCATTTGACCCAAACTCACCTATTGAGCAAGACGATTCCAATACAGTCTCTCTGGCGGTTAATGATTATTCAATGGAGGACACAGTACTCTACAGGCTTCAAGATATTATTTCAAAGGTATGCTTCACGTACTATTGCATTCTTTCCCTGCTAAATAATTTGTGCTTGGTTACGATTCCAAACCAATGTTTTACAACAGTTGGATGTCAGAATTAGACTTTTGTATTCAGGATAGCTTGTTCCGGCTGGCTCAAAGTGCAATGCAAAGGCATTATGCTAGTGATACTGGCACTGCAAACAATAGTAGCAGGGACGAACAAGTTGCTGCAAAAGAGGAAACCAGCAGTCAAAGAAGGTTGGTTAAGGCAATGCATTTCTCATGCTTCTGTTTTCAAATTTAATCTATCCTCTCTCTTTTTTTAACATTTTTGCTCTATGGAAATGTTAAATTAGGATCTTTTAATGCCATCACCATTTTCTGTTTTCCATTCTCATTCTCATTCTAGAAATGTTAAATTAGGACCTTGTTGATCAAATATGTAGTAGTTCGCTTCCACTGGTTCTGTTATGATTGTGAGTGCTGGTCATCATGTCTTGATTTAGTTGAGAGAAGCTTTGGTATTGTAGGCCGAGCTAGGTAGAGGCAGATATTAAACTGACATTTGTAGCTTTACACTGGTGCAGCATTCATGCAGTGCAGTAAGTAGTCATGAGGTGACAATTCAAATAGCATAATATTTAGTAGAGATTTTCATTTAATTAGAAAAGGAAATTTAATTTTTCCAATATTAACAAAATCTATGCAAGTTTTCTGCAATGTTGATTCCAGTGAATTCGTGCATAATCACTTTAATCCGAAAAGGATAGCTAAACAAACACATCCAAGTCTAAATGAGTGGCACAACATACCTGATAAATTTTGCTAGATTTAACTACGAGAGAGGTTCAAAGAATGTTAAACAAGTGCAATAAGTTTATTCAAGGACGAATAGAAGGAAAACAAGATCTGTACAGATTCATTGAAATCATCAATGCATTGCACAACTTTAGATAAACAGGGCAAAATTAAATTTCCCTTCTAATTTAATGATCATCTGCATATTCATGTTACATTACATTTTAAGCAAGAAAAGTTAAGAACTCAAATCATCTTCTAATCGGCTCATCTATGTCTAAATGGGATACTTCCAGCCAAAACCATAAGCTTTTGATCTGAAACTCGATTTTTTGTTGTAAGCGACAATGTGATTGTTTCTTGTTCCAATGGGTTTGTTCCTTTACATCTCGTCCTTCCCATTTCAAATTATTCAATTTGTTTGCACAAAATTATTAATCAAGTCTTTATCAATTTGTTTAGAGTATGGCAATCTCAAACTTGCCTGTCATTTTCCTCATGGATTTTATGAGTATACTGCCAATTTGTGGTTAAGATGCCTGAGGTGGAAACAGAGACCAATCCTGTAGACCGGACTGTGGCTCATTTGCTGTTTCATAGACCGATGGATATTCCTGGGAAGCATCCTAATACACCTGAATCACCTTTTTCAACTAAGCTCCCGTGTGAGCACAAGACAATGGGCCTAGCAAAGCTGTCAACGGGAAGCCTGTCTGAGACTCCGAAAGGTAAACCAAACTTTTCGCAAAGGGGGTCTCAACTTTCTAGTCTCTTCACCAATGCTCAGCCCGTCAGTCAGTGTAAAAGCAATCCTTGCTTAGACGCTTCAGAAGATGCATCAAACAATGGGCCTGCTGGAGCTAGGGAGGTTAAAGCCTCTCAATGAAGACAAGGGTAATTCCTACCTGAATCTCTTCCATGCTTGCATTATGCTTGCAGTGACGATTTACTAGTAATGCCGAGGTTTTCTTTTATTGTCAGCTCACTGGATCATCATGAGGAATAAACACCAGTATTGATGGGGATTTGTAAATGTCTTTAGCAGCGTAACCATCAAGAAGTCGCATTTGTGCATGCTGGAAGTATTGTTGTTAATATAGCTACGTATCTACTGCAAAACAATGAACTCTTTGCTGTGAGTTCTCAAGATGATGACTTTCTGTGCTTTAATCCTTTCTGTTGATTGTGCGAAAGGATGGTGCTCCAATAATTATTAGCAGATTTGCAAGTGCCTACTCTCTTGAGTGACATTGGCCACTTTCACTTGATTCTGAATTGTGATTCCAATACGCGGATGAATTTTATATTATCTCTTCTTTTTATATCTATAAAAGATCTTTTATTCAAGTAAACTTCAAGAAAAGTTTTTTAATCAAAGTTAAGTAATAATAAAATAGATAAATCAAAAGTTTTGGATTTTGAATTTTTGGAGAAGGGGAATAGATTAGAGAAAGAGGTGGGGAAAATTTTGATTTTGCCGCGTCAACAATGAAAAATCTGTTGCAGATTACTTAAATATTTTTTAATCCTTTTCAGCTCTGCTAGGCCCGTTGTCTTTTAAGATGGACACTTGTTTTTTAAGGGTGGCGCTGGCAGTTCAAAATCTGAAGCATGTGCTGTTTATTTGCCGCATTTGATAGAGGAACAATAGTACCATTTTTTTTTAAGATATTATGATTCTCCTATCATTAATTATAGCAAAAAAGATATTGAAATAGAATGATGATTATGCGAGGAATGAGAGACAATAATTATGGAAGAAATTATCTGCATTTCAACATACAACAAATAAAAACATACAACATTTTGGACGATAGCTGTATTCATTCATCCAAATTTTAACTGAAATTGCCTTTGATTGCCTCAAAAAATATGTTGGACGATTGAAAGAAAACCTCCTTTTAATCTTAGGAAATATTTATGTGAGGAATGTGAGAAATCTTGGGCCAATCTTTACCTTTCTCCCTTTCACAACTTTCACCCAGCATAGGACACCTGCAAATTACAAGAACAGAAAGGGAGGAGGGCAACCCTTCTTCTGGCATTGCCTCAAGCAGAGGGCAGTTACTTATAGTCAATGCTCTAAGAGAGGTGAGGTGTTGAAGCCCCTTGTAGTCAAGAGATTTCAGGTGTTCTAGGAAATCGATTTTAAGAGATGTAAGACTTGAGGGCAGAAGCATCTCTTCAGGGAAGGATTCCACATTTTCGTCCCAGCCAATACCAAAGTGTGAAAGAGAAGGGAGCGTTTCCAAGCCCCATTGCGTGCGGCCTGCAATGAGTTTGTTGCAATCGAAAATACGAAGTGATTGTAATTTGGAGGGAAAACCCCCTTCTGGACACAACTCAAATTCTAAACAACCATTTATTTCCAAATGGTTAAGGGATGGGAGGAGGGAATGCATACTCTCAGGCAACTGCTTCAAGTTCCAGCAATCTTTTAACTCAAGTCGTGTCAAGACTGGAGCAGGTAACCCTCCTTTGGGAAATGAAACTAATTTAGGGCACCCCCGGATTCTCAAAGAACGGAGAGAAGTGAGATCATTGAGAGGTCTTTCATGCGCACATAGTGATTCGAGATCTGGACAGTTATAGATAGAAAGATAATTTAAGTTGGGGAACAAGTCCAGTGCGACGCATTTGAGAGCAGCCCAGCCCTTGATTGTAATTTCCCCTAAATCAGAGGGTGACCAACCCATTTGCTCAATTTCCTCGGGTAGGGACTCTAAGGAGTGGAATCCAGAAACAGAGAGAGAGTGCAGCCTAGGAATCCTAGGAAGTGGAGTCGCGAGCTGCTCACATCCTTTAATTTTAAGTCTTGTTACACGTGGAAGGTGGTGACTAGGTAGGGCCTTTGCAAGGTTGGGGCATTCTGTGATTGAAAGCACCTCTAGAAGAGGGAAGGCTTCCCGGCTGCCTTCGTCTGAAATCCACTCGCGCCACTCTGGCATCCTTTCAAAAAATAATGTTTTGAGGGATTCAAATGGCTTCTTCATAGCAGT
>Ga0325403_1000452_pt1 | contig 28327 bp, 29 predicted proteins | sample PopdelMetagenome_19_FD_205665 | JGI IMG/M metagenome (GOLD analysis project Ga0325403, IMG submission 205665) | Populus deltoides microbial communities from Bellville, Georgia, United States - Xylem-PdKOR-R4 | ecosystem: Host-associated > Plants > Phyllosphere > Stem > Wood/Secondary xylem... | reverse complement strand
ATCTGCTGCGTGAGGGCCACCAGGCCGATGTTCTGGCTGAACATGGTCGTGGGCAGCGCCCCGAAGACGCCGCCCAGCGCGGCGCTGCCCCCCTCCGCGAGGATGCCGCCGCGCAGCTCGCGGCGGGTGGCGGTGCGACCGGCCCCGCCCTCGGTGACGGCGTTGACGGTGCCGACCGAGTCGACCATGTTCACGACCCCGAGCACCGCCATCGACAGCACCGCGACCGCCGTGAACTCGATGCCGAACGGGAACGGCGTCGGCGCGGCCACCGCGGGGCGGTCGGCGACGCCGTCGAGGCTCACCATGCCCAGGGCCGCGGCCACGCCGTAGCCGGCCACGACGGCGAACAGCACCGACGCCGTCCTCAGCAGACCCCGGCCGTACTGGTTCAGCACCACCGCGAGCAGCAGCACCACCGCGGCGACACCGAAGTTCGCCCACGACCCGAAGCCCTCGCGGCCGACGCCGCCGGCGGCGAGGTTGATGCCGGACGGGAGCAGCCCCAGCCCGACCACCAGGATGATCGTCCCGGTCACCACGGGCGGGAACAGGAACGCCACCTTGTGGATGCCCAGGCCGATCGCCACCTGGACCAGGGCGGTGACGAGCACCCCGCCGAAGACCGCGGCGACGCCCTGCGTCTCGGCGAGCGGCACCGCGACCGCGATGAAGGCGAAGCCGGTCCCCATCATCAGGGGGAGCCGGCTGCCCACCGGGCCGACGCCGATGGTCTGCAGCAGGGTCGCGAGCCCGGCGCACAGGAGCGCGGCCTGCACCAGGGCCGCCGCCTGCCCCGTGGAGGCACCGATGACCCCGGCGATCAGGACGGCGGGGGTCAGGTTGGACGCGAACATGGCCAGCACGTGCTGGGCCGCCAGCGGCAGCGCCACCGCCAGCGGCGGCACCTGGTCGGGGTCGCGGGGGTCGTGGGGGCGCCGCGGGGCGCGGGGGGCCTCGGTCATCCGTGGAGGGTGACGACCGCCCACCCGCGAGGTGTTTCGCCGGCGTTGCGCCGACGAAACACCTCGCCGTCCTACGACGCGGTCAGTACTGGTCGGGGCGCTCCGGGCGCACCCGGGGCTTGCGGCCCCGGATGAGGCTCGCCGACAGCGCCTGCACGACGTCGTCAGCGGCACCGGCGGGCACCTCGACCAGGCTGTAGCGCTCGTGCACGGTGATCGTGCCGACGTCACCGCCCCCGAGGCGCGACTCGCCCGTGATGGCGCCGACGAGGTCCTGCGGGCGCACGCCCGCCTGGCGGCCGAGGCTCACCCAGACCCGGGAGACGTCACCGGACAGGCGGGGCTTGCGCGCCCGCGGCGGGCCGGCGGCGGACAGCGGCGCGCGCCGCCCCTCACCGCGCGAGCCGCCCACCGGCGAGCGGCCCAGCGAGCGCTCCTGCCCGGCGCGGGGGCCGGAGCGGGGGGCGCGCACCGAGGCGTCGGGGACGTCGGGCTCGTCGGTGTCCTCGCCGCGCACCTGGGCGAGCAGCGCCAGGGCCGCCGCGGCGACCTCCAGCGGCTCGCGCTCGGCGGCCAGCTGCGCCGCGAGCTCGCGGGCCGCGGCGATGCGACGGCGCCCGGCGGGGCCGTCGTCGTCACCGGTGAGCGCGGCGTCGACCGCGAGGGCCGTCCGCTCGGCGCGCTTGGTGGCGAGGTCGGCCGCCGTCGGCACCGGGAGCACGGCGATGGAGGCGCGGGCGGCGCGCTCCAGGCCGTTGATGTACCGGGCCTCGCGGGGCTCGGCGATGGTGATGGCCACGCCGGTGCGCCCGCCGCGGCCCACGCGGCCGATGCGGTGCACGTACGCCTCGGAGGAGGCGGGCACGTCGTAGTTGATGACGTGCGTCAGCTGCTCCACGTCGAGGCCGCGGGCGGCGACGTCGGTGGCGATCAGCAGCTGGGCGACGCCGGAGCGCAGGCGGCCCATGACGCGGTCGCGCTGGTCCTGGCTCATGCCGCCGTGCAGGGCCTCGGCGCGCGCACCGCGGCCGTTGAGGGCCTCGGTCAGCTCGTCGACCTCGCCGCGGCTGCGGCAGAAGATGATCGCCGCGGCCGGGGCCTCGACGTCGAGCACCCGGCGCAGCGCCGGGAGCTTCCAGGCCCGCTGGACGACGTGGGCGCGCTGCTCCACGAGCGGCGCACCGCTGGCGGGCACCTCGCGCTGGAGGACGACGCGCACCGGGTCGGTCTGGTGCGTGCGGGCGATGCGCTCGATGCGGCCGGCCATCGTGGCGCTGAACAGCACCGTCTGCCGCTCGCGCGGGGCCTTCTCGAGGATGCCCTCGATCTCCTCCTGGAACCCGGCGTCGAGCATCTCGTCGGCCTCGTCGAGGACGACGGTGCGCACCCCGGACAGGTCGAGGCTGCCGCGGGAGAGGTGGTCGAGCACGCGGCCCGGGGTGCCGACGACGACGTCGACGCCGCGCTGCAGCTCGCGCAGCTGGACCCCGATCGGGGCGCCGCCGTAGACCGCGAGCACGCGGACGCCGAGGCCGGAGCCGTACGACGTCGTGGCGGCGGCCACCTGCAGGGCCAGCTCGCGGGTCGGGGCGAGCACCAGCGCCGAGGGGCCCCGGCCGGTCGGCTCGCCGGCGCGGCTCGCGTCGGCGAGGCGCTGCAGCAGCGGCAGGGCGAACGCGGCGGTCTTGCCGGTGCCGGTGGCGGCCTGGCCCAGCAGGTCGCGCCCGGCGAGCAGGTGCGGCACCGCCTCGGCCTGCACCGGGGTGGGCTCCTCGTAGCCGAGGTCGTTCAGGGCCGCCAGCAGCTCCGGGCCGAGGCCGAGGTCGGCGAAGCGCGGGGTGGCGCTGGCGCGGGGGCGCTGCGGCGCGCGCGCGGGGGCCTCGCCCGTGGGCTCGGCGGGCTCGGACGGCTGCTCCATGGACTGCTCGACCGGCTGCTCGGCGGCCTCGTCGGCGGGCTGCTCGGCGGGCTGCTCGGCGGGCTGCTCAGCGGGCTGCTCAGCGGGCTGCTCGGTGGACTGCTCGACGACCTCGACGGCCTGCTCCAGGGGAGCGGCTCCGGGGGTCTCGTCGGGCTGGGGGGTGGCGGGCGCGTCGGCGCTCGGCGGCATCTGGGGACTCCTCTTGCGGGTGGCGACGCGCCGACCCGCTCCCCCATGGTCCCGCAGGTCTCGACCTGTCGCGACCACCCCTCCCCCGGGCGCCCGGCGGGCAGGGCTCAGGCGGTGGGCAGGTCTCCCCGCTCCATCGCCCGCTCGACCACCACGAGCATGTCCTCCGCGGTCGGCGGGGTCTCCCAGCCCTCGGCGTCCTCCCCCGGGTGCACCAGCACGCCGACGACGGTGCGCAGCGGGAACAGGCCCGCCGTGGTCGCGACCGGCTCGGCGAGGGCGTCGCGGACGGCGGTGACGACGCGCGCGGCGGCGGCCTCCCCGGAGTCCTGCGGCAGCTCGGACATCACGGCCACGAACCGGCCGCCACCGAGGTGGGCGACGGCGTCGCTGCGCCGCACGTGGCGCCGCAGGCGGCTGGCGACGACGCCGAGCACGGTCCCGTCGGGCGCGCGGTCACCGGTGGCGCAGAACAGCAGCCCAGTGGTGGTCCCGGGGCGCTGGCGCTCCAGCTCGCGGGTGAGGGAGGAGAGCAGCTCGCCGCGCAGCGGCAGGGACGCACGGGCCTCCGGGCGCAGGTCGGGCCGCAGGTCGAGGGGCACCGGCCCCAGCGGACGGGGTCCCTCGAGCCCCGGGGCCGCGTCGACGCCGGACGAGCCGGCGGCGTCGAGGGCCGGTGGGGCCAGAAGGGCCTCGGGGGCCGACCGGGCCTCCAGCGGCGGGTCCGACGGAGCGGGGGCGGGCAGCCCGGCCACGGGCAGCGCACCGACGGCGGCCAGCAGCAGCGCACCGACGTCTCCGGTGACGCACGACGTCGACGGGCCCGTCGCCACCACGTCCACCTCCAGCGGCGAGGCCAGCGCGCGCAGCGCGGCGTGGGCGCGGGGGTCGGGCGTGGTCAGCACCAGCTGGGGCGCGTCGGCGGCCGGGGCGACGTCGGCGGCGGCGGGGGTGCAGGAGCAGTGGCGGGCGCCGTCTCGGTGGCAGGTCACGCCCCCGCATCGGCAGGGGTGGGGCACCCCTTGACGGCCGCCCCGCGCCGGGCGGCAGCGTCACCCGGACGCCGCCCCGGCGCGGTCAGGCGCGCTGGGCGTCGCGGTGCTTGCGCACGCGGCGCACCACCAGCAGCGCGACCGCCACGACGACGGCGGCGACGACCACCTTGTCGAAGACGTCGGCGTACCCGGAGACGCGGTCCCACTGCGAGCCCAGCGCGTACCCACCGCCGATGAGCAGCGCGTTCCACAGCGCCGTCCCCGCGGTCGTGTAGATCAGGAACTGCCCGATCGGCATCTCCGCGGCGCCCGCCGGCAGGGAGATCAGGCTGCGGACGCCGGGGATGAGGCGGCCGAAGAAGACGGCGGAGCGGCCGTGGCGGCGGAACCACCGGGTGGCGGCGTCCGCGTCGTCGGCGTCCATGAGCGGCATCCTCGCCAGCAGGGCGACGGCGCGGCGCTGGCCGATGCGGCGGGCGAGCTCGTACAGGACCAGAGCGCCCAGCACGCCGCCCGCGGTGGCGGCGACGAACACGGCGGCCAGACCCATGCGCCCCTGGTAGGCGAGGAAGCCGCCGAGCGGCAGCACCACCTCGCTGGGGATCGGCGGGAAGACGGTCTCCAGCAGCGTCAGCAGGAAGACCCCGGGCCACCCCAGGGCGTCCATGACGTCGGCGACCCACCCGGACAGCCCGGTCAGGCCGTGGGAGCTCGAGGCGGTCGCGGAGGCGAGCAGGGGCATCATCACGCAGGAGCGTAGGTGAGGACGGCCCCCTCCACCCGCTGACGATCACCCGGCCGCTCCCCCGGCGCAGGACACCACCCACCGGTCGCGCACGCCCGGCACCCCCGGCACAGTGGCGGACGTGAGCTCCGGAGGAACGCCCCGCCCGCCCGTCGAGACCCCCTTGGACGACCCGCTCGGCGTCTCCAGCACCCTCGACGCCGGCGAGGAGGACCCGGACGCCGCCGCGACGGCCGAGCTGCCCGGGCACGGCGTCGACGAGGTCGTCGACGCCGCTCCTGGCGGCGCCGTCCAGGAGCCCGCGGTCGGACCGCCCGCGCAGGACCACTGACGGGCCCCGCTGGCTGGACCCGCCCCCCCGCGCCCCCCCCCCCCGGCCCCCCCCCCCCCCCCCCCCCCCCCCCCCCCCCCCCCCCCCCCCCCGCGGGCGCGCTGACCGAGGAGAGTCCCGTGGACCTCGACCGCCCCACCGCCCCCGAGCCCTACGGCCAGCTGCCGGCCGTGCCGTCGTTCACGGTGACGAGCACCGACGTCGCCGACGGCCAGCCGATGGACGACCGCCACTCCGCGGAGGGCGGCAGCACCTCGCCGCAGCTGGCGTGGAGCGGGTTCCCCGAGGGGACGAGGTCCTTCGTGGTGAGCTGCTTCGACCCCGACGCCCCCACCCCCGCCGGCTTCTGGCACTGGACCGTCTTCGGCATCCCCGCCTCGGTGACCGAGCTGCCCACCGGCGCCGGTGACGAGGGCTCGCTGGTCCTGCAGGGCGGCACCGCCGTCCGCAACGACATCGGCGGAGCCGGCTTCACGGGCGCCGCCCCGCCGCCCGGCGACCGCCCGCACCGCTACGCCTTCGCCGTCCACGCCCTGGACACCGACGACCTGGGCCTGGACGCCTCCGCCACACCGACCGCGGTGGCGTTCACGGCGCTGTTCCACACGATCGGTCGCGCCGTCATCACCCCCACCTACCGGATCGAGGCGTGACCGGCGGTCCCGGAGGGCTGGCCTGGGTCCCGGCGCTGGAGCGCCCGGACCTGCTGGCCCCGCCCGTCGCCGAGGTCCTGCGCGGCTGGGAGCACGCCGGCGCCGTCCGCGTCGCCGAGATCGACCCCGACCTGGCCGACACCGCGGCGCTCGTCGAGGCCACGGGGGCGCCCGCCGGCACCATGGCCAACTGCGTGGTGGTGGCGGGGCGCCGCGGCGAGGTCGAGCGCATCGCCGCGTGCGTGGTCCTGGCGACCACCCGCGCCGACGTCAACGGGCTGGTGCGCCGCCGCCTCGACGCCCGCAAGGCGTCGTTCCTGGGCCACGACGCCGCGGTCAACGGCTCCGGCATGGAGTTCGGCGGCATCACGCCCGTGGGCCTGCCGCGCGCGTGGCAGGTGCTGGTCGACGTCGCCGTCCTGGACGTCGAGGACGCGGTGATCGGCTCCGGCCTGCGCCGCTCGAAGCTGGCCCTGCCGGGCTGGCTGATCGCGCAGCTGCCCGGCGCCGAGGTGTCCGAGGGCCTGGGCGTCCCCGTCCCGTGAGGCGCCACCTGGCGGCCGCGGGGCCCGCGAGCGCCGCCGTCGCGTGGGAGCGGTACGCCGACCCGCAGCTGTGGTCGACCTGGTCACCGCAGATCGCGGCGGTCGAGACGAGCACGCCACGGCTGGCGTCGGGCACCACCGGGGTGGTCCGCGGCCACGGCGGTCTCCTGCTCGACTTCCTCGTGGAGGAGGTGGACGACGCCGCGCGCCGCTGGTCGTGGTCGGTGGTCCCCCGGCGCGCGGGCGGCCTGCCGCTGCCGGAGGCGGTGCAGCGCCTGGGGCGGCTGCACCTGGTGCACGCCGTGCTCGACAGCGGGCTGGGAGGCGGGACCGGCAGCGCCACGACGCTCCTGGTGACGGGCTCGGCGCCCGTCGTCCTCACCTACGCGCCCCTCGCGGGCCTGGCCCTGGGCCGCCTGGTCCGCTGACGCCCACCGGCCCACCGGCCCGCTGACCAGAGCGGGTCAGAGCCGGTCAGATTCGGTCGGGGCTCGTCGAGCGCGCGACGGGCAGGTCCGTCGAGGGGCCGGTCACCCGGGGCGTCGACCACCGAGGACCCGCCAGCGCGGGTCGCCGGAGGAGACCGCGTCCTCCCCGCCGGCACGGGCGCGGTGCGGGCTCAGGGCTGGCGGCCCGCCTGCAGGCGCAGCCCGGCGAGGAGGAGGTCGAGGCCGGCGCGGAACTGCTCGGCGTCCTCGTGGACCGCGAACTCCTCCACGACGTGCCGGATGAAGGGGAACTGCTCGGGGTCGAGGTCCCGCCACTGCCCGACGACCTCGTCGAGGCCCTGCTCGCGCACCTGCTCACCTCCGCCGGCCGTCTCGGGGTGGCGCCCCAGGTCGGCGGCGGTGCCGATGACGTACCCCATCACCGCGGACACGGCGTGGAAGCTCTGCCGGGGCGTGAGCTGCAGGCGCAGCACCTGCTGGCCCAGTCGCTCGTAGAGCAGCACGGCGTTGGGCTGCAGGTCGACGTCGCGCAGGAAGTACGCCCCCAGCCACGGCCGGCTGGCGACGGCGTCGAAGAAGGCCACGGCGATCGCCCGCAGGTCGTCGACGGGGTCCGGCGCGCCCCCCGCGTGCTCGGTGCCCGCGAGGACGCCGGCGACCACGTGGTCGCTGGCGCGGGCGACGAGCTCGTCCTTGCCGGAGACGTACCAGTAGATGCTGCCGACGCCCCCGCCCAGCCGGGCGGCCAGCGCGCGGAAGGTCAGCGCCGCCTCGCCGGCCTCGTCGAGCAGGGCCACCGCCTCGGACACCACCGCCTCCAGGGAGTGGGAGGCGCGCTGGCGCGCCCCCCCGGTCCGAGCGGTGCTCCGGGTCTCGGCCATGGCGCCATCCCACCACATGCTTGCGCCCCGACCGAACGCCGTTCTAGAGTTACCGAACCGCGTTCGATCCGGCGAGCGCCGCCACCGAGAGGAGGGACGCCATGAGCACCAGCACGCCACTGCAGACCGCCCAGACGCCCACCGCCACCCCCCGCACCTACACCTCGCTCGCCGCGGCGTGGGTCCCGCTGCTCGCGCTGTGCCTGGCCTTCTTCGTCGAGATGGTCGACAACACCCTGCTGACCATCGCGCTGCCGACCATCGGCCGTGACCTCGGCAGCGGCACCACCTCCCTGCAGTGGGTGACCGGCGCCTACTCCCTCACCTTCGGCGGGCTGCTCCTCACCGCCGGCTCCGCGGCCGACCGCCTCGGGCGCCGCCGCGTGCTCCTGGTCGGGCTCACCGCGTTCGGCCTGGTCAGCCTGCTCGCCGCGCTGGTGACGACGACGGGCGAGCTCGTCGCGCTGCGCGCCGCGCTCGGCGTGGCCGCCGCGATGATGGCCCCGATCACCAACTCCCTGGTGTTCCGCCTCTTCGACGACGAGGCGCTCCGCATGCGCGCCATGACGGTGATGATCGTCGTGGGCCTGAGCGGCTTCGTGCTCGGACCGCTCCTGGGCGGCACCGCTCTGGCGCACGTGAGCTGGGAGTGGCTGCTGGTGGTCAACGGGCCCATCGCCCTGGTCGCCTGGCTGGGCGTCCGCCTCGGCGTGGCAGCCGACCGCCGCGAGGACCTCACCACCGACCGCCTCGACCTGCCCGGCGCCGTCCTCTCGACCGCCGCGGTCGGCCTGGCCTGCTACACGCTGACCAGCGGCATCGAGCACGGCTGGCTGTCCCTGGCCACCACCGGCTCCGCGCTCGGCGCGGTGCTCGCCCTGGTCGCCTTCGTCCGCCACGAGCGCCGCACCGCCCAGCCGATGCTCGACCTGCGGATCTTCCGCGACGGCACCGTCCGCGGGGCCGCGCTGGCGCAGGTCGGCACGTCGATCGCGATGGCCGCGGTGATGTTCTCGATGGTCCTGCACTTCCAGTACGCCTACGGCTGGAGCCCGGTCCGCGCGGGTCTGGCCAACCTCCCGATCATCCTCACGATGGTCGCGGCCTCACCCGTCTCCGAGCAGCTGGCGCGGCGCCTCGGGCACCGCGCCGCCTGCCTGGTCGGCACCGGGCTGCTCACCGCCTCCCTGGCGGGCCTGGCGCTCGGCGTCGACCACGGCTACCCGGTCATCGCCGCCTGCATGGTGGTCATGACGGTCGGCCTGCGCACCGGGATGACCATCTGCGCCGTCGCCCTCGTCAGCGCCGCCCCGGAGAACCGCACCTCCCTGGCCGCGTCGCTGAACGACACCGCGCAGGAGGTCGGCACCAGCGTCGGCACCGCTGTCGTCGGCACGCTGATCGCCGCCCTGGTGACCGCGTCGCTGCCCTCCGGCACCTGGAGCACCGAGCTGGTGGCGTCGTTCTTCCACGGCGAGCGGGTCGCCTTCACGGCCCTGGCGGTCGTCGTCGGCCTGGTCGCCGGGACCGGCGCGATGACCCTGACCGACTCCCGCTCCACCGACGAGCACACCCCCGCGAGCGCCTGAGCCCCCTGATCGCTCACCGCAGGTGCGGTCCCTAGGATTGTCTGAGGCCGCACCTGCGGCCCAGCTGTTCGATGCAACGCCGAGGAGCCACCTGTGCGACGTCTCCACCCCCTGGTCGCGACAGCCGCCGCGGCGCTCCTGCTGGCGGGGTGCGGCAGCACCGACCAGGGGTCCGACCCCGCAGCGTCCTCCCCTGGGACCACCGCTGCGCCGAGCGCCAGCAGCGCCGCCCCGGCTGACGAGCGGACGCTCACCGTCTTCGCCGCCGCGTCCCTCAAGGGCACCTTCACCGAGATCGGCCAGCAGTTCGAGGCCGCCAACCCGGGGGTGGCGGTCACGTTCAGCTTCGCCGGCTCCTCCGACCTGGTCACCCAGATCACCTCCGGCGCCCCCGCCGACGTCTTCGCCTCCGCCGACGAGGAGAACATGCAGAAGGTCACCGACGCGGGCCTGGCGTCGGGCACCCCCGTCGCCTTCGCCACCAACACGCTCGAGATCGCCACGCCCCCGGGCAACCCCGCCGGCGTCACCTCCTTCGCCGACCTGGCCCGCCCGGGCACCTCCGTGGTCGTGTGCGCCCCCCAGGTCCCCTGCGGCGCCGCCGCCGCGGAGGTCGAGCAGGCCACCGGCGTGGACATCGCCCCGGTCAGCGAGGAGGGCTCCGTCACCGACGTCCTGGGCAAGGTCACCTCCGGGGAGGCCGACGCCGGGCTGGTCTACGTCACCGACGTCACCGGCGCCGGTGACCAGGTCACCGGCGTGACGTTCCCGGAGTCGGCGCAGGCGGTGAACACCTACCCGGTCACCGCCCTGAGCGGCGCGGCCGACCCCGAGCTGGCCGCGTCGTTCGTCACCTTCGTCACCAGCGCCCAGGGCGAGGCCGTCCTGGCTGCTGCGGGCTTCGGCGCCCCTCCCGCCTGACGGGCTCAGCGACGACCTGCACCGCCCCGCCGGCCGTGGCAGCCTGCCGGACGGCCGCCCTCCGTCACCGCCGGTGACGGGCGCGGCCGTGGGGGACCACGAGCCCGGACCGCACCAGGGCCGCTGACGACGTCGGCACCAGCCCCCTCGACGAGGGAGCCGACACCGACACGATCGGCGACCGCGACCTCACGCGCTGGCCCAGCGCGGGCGGCCGAGCGGTGCTGCGCGGGGCGCACGCCGTCAGCCCGTGGCTCTCCCCGGCGTGCCTGTGGGCGGCGGTGCTCGCCCTCGGCCTCGTGCTCGACGCGCTGCTCGTCGTCGGGGCGTGGCTGCACCGCACGGTCGTCGAGGGTGACGGCGTCGACGCCGTCGACCACCCGGTGCTGCAGGCCGCCGTCGAGCACCGCACCCCCGGCCTCACGGCGGCCGCCCAGGTGGTCAGCGACGTGGCGGGGACCGTCGGGATGCCGCTGCTGGCCCTCGCCGCCGCGGTCGCGCTGGCGCTGGTGCGGCGGCACTGGACGCCGTTCGTGCTGGTGGTGACAGCGGTGGTCGGGTCCCTCGCGCTCACGGTGGCCGGCACGGTGGTGGTCGGGCGCAGCCGCCCGCCGCTGGCCGACGCCGTCCCGCCGTACGAGACCAGCGCGTCGTTCCCGAGCGGGCACACGCTGAACACGACGGCGTTCGTCGGCGTGGTCGTCTGCGTCGTGCTGCGCCACCTGGCGGTGCGGTGGGCCCGCGTGCTGGTGGTGGTGGCAGGGGTGGTGCTCGCGATCGCCGTCGGCGCCAGCCGCGTCCACCTGGGCCACCACTGGCTGACCGACGTGCTGGTCGCCCACCTGCTCGGCGCGCTGTGGGTGGGGTTCGTGGTGACGGGGCACCGGCTGCACCTGACGCTGCGGCGGCACCCGCCACGCGGGAGCCTGGGCGGGTGACGCTGCCGCCGCGGTACTTCGACGACCTGTACGCGACCTCCGCTGACCCCTGGGGGTTCACCGACCGCTGGTACGAGGAGCGCAAGCGCGCCCTCACGCTGGCGGCGCTGCCCGCCACGAGCTACCGGCGCGGCTTCGAGCCCGGGTGCTCCCTCGGGGTGCTCACCGCCGAGCTGGCCCGGCGCTGCGGCTCGCTGGTCTCCACCGACGTCTCCGCCGTCGTGCTCGAGCGGGCGGCCGCGAGGGTCCCGGACAACGTCGAGCTGCGGCGCTGGGCCCTCGGCGACCCGCCACCGGAGGGGACCTTCGACCTGGTGGTGCTCTCCGAGGTCGGCTACTACCTCGACGCCCCCGACCTGCGCGACGCCCTGGACGGCCTGCTCTCCGTGCTGGAGGACGGCGGCACCCTCCTCGCCTGCCACTGGCGCCACGCCGTGGCCGACTACCCCCAGAGCGGTGACGCCGTGCACGCGGCGGTCGGCGACCTCCCCGGCCTGGTGCCCCTGGGCGGGTGGCGCGACGAGGACGTGCTGGTCGAGGTGTGGGAGAAGGGCGCCTCCCGTTCCGAGCACCTGTCGGTGGCGCGCCGCGAGGGGCTCGTCAGCGGGTAGGTTCCGATCATGGTCCCCTGGGAGCACCTCGCCGCCTTCGTGGTCGCCAGCACCGTGATCGTCGTCATCCCCGGGCCGAGCGTGCTGTTCGTGCTGGGGCGCTCCATCGCCCACGGACGCCGCGCCGGGGTGCTGAGCGTCCTGGGCAACACCCTCGGCACCGTGCCGGCGGTGCTCGCCGTCGCCTTCGGGGTGGGGGCGCTCGTGGCGGCGTCGGCAGCGGCCTTCACCGCGCTGAAGCTCGCGGGGGCGGCGTACCTGGTGTGGCTCGGCGTGCAGGCCGTGCGCCACCGCCACGACCACACCGCGGTGAGCACCGCGGCGCCCGCGAGCACGGGCCGGCTCCTGGGGCAGGGCTTCGTGGTCGGGGTGACCAACCCCAAGACGATCGCGTTCTTCGTCGCCGTGCTGCCGCAGTTCGTCGACCCCGCCGCCGGACCGGCGTGGGCGCAGCTGCTGGTGCTCGGCGTCGTGTTCCAGCTCCTCGCGCTCGTCTGCGACAGCACGTGGGCGCTGGCCGCCGGGACGGCGCGGGCGTGGTTCGCGCGCTCGCCCCGGCGGATCTCGACGCTGAGCGCCACCGGTGGCGTGATGATGGTCGGCCTCGGCGGCACCCTGGCGCTGTCGGGCTCGAAGGCCTGACGCCGCGGGCGCCGACGGCGGGGCCCGCTAGCCCGAGCCGACGAGCCGACGAGCCGACGAGCCGACGAGCCGACGAGCCGCAGGGTCAGGCGGGGCGGACGGTGCGCCCCTGCGCCAGCGAGACGTCGACCACCAGCTGGTCGTCGGGGGCCAGCTCCCCGAGGTCGGTGCCGCACAGGTCGACGTCCTCGCGCGCGAGCACGTCCTGCTCCACCACCTGGTCGCCGTCGAGCAGCACCACCACCTGCACGTCGTCGCGCGCGGTCAGGTCGGGCCCGGGGTACGGGAGCCCGTGCACGGTCGAGAAGGTCTCGGGCGTCTCGTACGGGCACGCCACCAGCGCGCGGTCCCAGCCACCGCCGTACACGTCGGCGAGGGTCCACGGGGTGCCGGGGGCGGGCAGGTCGGACCAGCCGGCCGGGGTGCACCCGGCCAGAGCGGCCCCCAGGACGACGACGACGACGCCCCCGCCCGCCGCGCGCGGGGGCCGGGACGGGGTCACCCCTCCAGCGTGAGCCCTGCCGGGGTGTCGGCGCGTCCGACCTGAGGACCACGACGGCGCGCGTCGACCTCCCCCGTCAGCAGGAGCCTGTGCCGATCTCCGGCGGTGGCGGGTGGCGGCTCCTAGCCTGGTGCGGACCGTGGTGCTCCCGCCCGGCGCAGCTCCGCGGAGGACCGGTGAGCGACCTGCAGCACGAGCCGCCCGCGCCAGCCCCCACCCCCGCCCCCGCCCACGCCCGGAGGTCGACGGCACATCGGCGCGCCCTGGCGGCGGCGCGGGAGGTCGGCGTGGTCGTCGTCTCGGCACTGGTGCTGTCGCTGCTGGTCAAGACGTTCCTCGTGCAGGCGTTCGTGATCCCCTCGGCCTCCATGCACGACACGCTGGTCGAGGGCGACCGGATCCTGGTGAGCAGGCTGACGCCGGGACCGTTCGACCTGCAGCGCGGTGACGTCGTCGTCTTCTCCGACCCCGGTGGCTGGCTGGAGCCGGAGGTGGAGCAGCCGCGCGGTCCCGTGGTCGACGGCCTCGTGACGGCGCTGGCGTTCGTCGGGGTGCTGCCGCAGGACTCCGGGCAGCACCTGGTGAAGCGGGTCGTCGGGCTGCCCGGTGACCACGTGGCCTGCACCGTCGGCGGCCCCACCACGGTCGACGGCGTCGCGCTGGACGAGAGCTACCTGGCCGCGGGGGCGGTCCCCTGCCAGGACTCGTTCGACGTCGTCGTTCCGGCGGGGGCCCTGTGGGTGGAGGGTGACAACCGGCAGGACTCGAGGGACTCGCGCTGGCACCAGCAGGCGTCCGGCAGCGGTGCGGTGCCCGTCAGCGACGTCGTGGGCCGCGCCGTCGTCACCGCGTGGCCGCTCGACCGCCTCACCTGGCTGTCGCGGCACACCGACGTCTTCTCCGACGTCCCCGCCCCCGGCTGACCGGGCCGGGCCCCCGCCCTCAGCAGGTGAGCCCCGCTCGCAGGGCGGCCAGGTTCTCCTGCGCGGTCGCCAGGAGGTCGGTGCCCTCCGCGGGGGCGGTCTCCATCGGGTCGAGCACCGCGGTACCGGTGCCCAGGGCCGACGCCAGGGCGCTGGTGACGGCGTCGGTGGCCTCGGTCTCGAAGTAGACGGTGCGCACCCCGGCGTCCTGCACCGCGGCCGTCGCCGCCCGCAGCCGCGCCGGCGTGGGCTCCACCGAGGGGTCGAGGCCGGAGATGCCGACCTGCTCGAGGCCGTAGCGGTCGGCGAGGTAGCCGAAGGCCTCGTGGGAGGTGACCAGCACCGCACCGCGGCACGGGGCCAGGGCCTGCGCGTACTGCTCGTCGAGCGCTGAGAGGTCGTCACGCAGCGCGCCCGCCCGCGACCGGTAGCCGTCGGCGCCTTCCGGGTCGGCCGCCGCCAGGCCCTCGGCGACCTCGTCGCCGACGTCGGCCAGGCGCAGCGGGTCCATCCAGACGTGGAGGTCGTCACCGACCACCGCGGCGGCTCGCGTGAGGTCGACCACCCGCTCCGGCGGCGAGGCCTCCAGCGCGGTGTCGACCCCCGCCTGCAGTCCGGGGAGGGTGACCACGACGTCGGCGTCAGACAGCGCCAGCGCCTGCGCCGGCGCCAGCTCGGTCTCGTGGACGTCGGTGCCGGGCGGCAGCGCGCTGCTCACCCGGGCCGCGTCGCCGGCGACCCGCTCGCTCACCCACTGCAGCGGGTAGGCGCTGGTGACGACGTCGAGCGCGCCGTCGTCCTGCGCGGTGACGCCTCGCGCCGGGGTGGAGCAGGCGCCGAGCAGCAGCGCCGCCGCCACCGAGGTGGCGGCGGCGCTGCGGGCGGTCCGCGAGGAGGTCACGCCGAGGCGGTCTCGTGCGCGTGGCCGTGCTCGTGCGCGGGCTCACCGGTGGCCACGGCCAGCTCGTCGGGTACCGCGTCGAGGGTCGTCGTGGCGAACACCTCGCCGGTGGCGACGTCGACGGCGTGGACCTCCCGCGTGGCGGGCTCGGTGACGTACGCCGTGCCCTCGTGCACGCGGACCGCGGGCCGCGGCTCCTGCCACTCCTCGGGCTCCTCCCAGGGCGCGACGACGGGGACGGAGCGGACGACGGTGGCGCTGGCCGGGTCGATGACGTGCAGCGAGCCGTCGGTGCCGAGGACCAGCCCCTCGCCGCCCTCCCCCCGGGCCAGGGAGCGGAACGTGTACGACGAGGGCAGGTCCACCAGGCGCAGGGAGGCGTCACGGGTGTCGATGACGCTCACCCGGGTGGGGCGCTCGAGGGTCTCGGCTGCGGCAGCGGCGCCGTCGGACTTGTAGTCGCCCAGCACGAAGGGCGACTCCTCGTGGCCGGCCTGGTTGCCGATGCGGCCGTGGGCGTCGGGGGCCTGCACCTTGGTGGTGGTGCCGGCCCGGCCACCGGTGTGCACCAGGACGCCGTCCACGCAGCCGATGACCAGCGCCTCGTCGACGGCGACGGCCTCGCCGTGCACACCGGGGCACTGGTCGTTGCGGCTGACCTCGGCGCCGCTCGCGTCGAGGACGCGGATGCCGGTGCGGGCGTCCGGGGTCCCCTCGGAGACCACGAAGGAACCGTCGGTGAGCTGCACGGCGACGCCGTGGTGCGCGGCGGCGGTCTGCAGCTCGAGGCGCTCGGCGGCGGGGTCGGCGACGTCGGCGGAGTCGACGGTCGTGAACGTGCCGGTCCCGTCGTCGAAGAAGGTGGTGCGGCCCTCGTGGACCACCACGTGGCCGGGCTCGGTGGCGGCGTACGTGACGTCGGTCAGGGCGGGGTCGGCCGTCCAGTGGTGGTCGTGGTCGCCGTGCGGCTCGCCCCAGGTGCCGGTGTCGAGCAGCCGGAAGCCGCCGGTGGAGCTGACCGCCAGGTGGCGACCGTCACCGGCGGGGTTCAGGCGCAGGTAGCCGGGCAGCTCGACGTCTCCCACCCGTTCGAGAGTGGTCGCGTCGAGCACCGTGACACCACCCTCGTGGGTGACGGCCAGGCGCGGTGTGGAGGTGGCCTGCTCGGTGGCGGCCCGCTCGGTGGCCTGTTCGGTGGCCGGCGACGGGTCGGCTGGTGCCGCGGTCTGGCGAGCGGTGGTCGCTGCACCGGTGCCGCAGCCGGCCAGCACGAGCGGGAGCAGGGTCAGGGGGGCGAGGGCGAGCAGGCGCGGGCGGCCGGTCGCCCCGTCAGGGGTGCGCATGCGGCCACACAACCACAATGAGAACGATTCTCATAATGATGTGGGTTCGAGGGGGGGACGTCAGCGGTGGGACAGGACCACCCGCACCCCCAGCCCGATGAGGACGACGCCTGCGACCCTGTCGACCGCGGTGCGCACCCGCTCGCGCGAGAGCAGCGGCCCCAGGCGACCGACGGCCAGCGAGAAGGCGCGCCACCACGCCACCGCCACGACGAGGAACACCGCCGCGAGCACCCCGGTGGTCCACGCCGGCTCCCCCGGTGCGACGAACTGCGGGATCAGCGTCAGGAAGATGAGCGCGATCTTGGGGTTCAGGAGGTTGCTCAGCAGGCCCTGGCGGAAGGCGGTGGCGCGGTCCAGCGCTGGGGCGGCGGCCCCGGCGGTGCCCTGGGGGCCGTCGGCGGCGGGGACAGCGGCGCCGACGGCCGCGGGAGGCGCGGGCCGGCGCCGCGAGTGCCACAGAGCCATGACGCCCAGGTGGACGAGGTAGGCCGCCCCCACCAGCTTCAGCACGGTGAACGCGGTGGCCGACGCAGCGAGCAGCGCCGCGAGGCCGACGGCCGACGCCGCCGCGTACCCCGTGATGCCGGTGCAGCAGCCCAGGCCCGTCCACCAGGCGGCGCTCGAGCCGCCGCGCACCCCGTTGCGCAGCACCAGCGCCATGTCGGGCCCGGGGGTGAGCGTCAGCACGGCCACGACCGCGAGGAAGGGCAGCAGCTGGTCGGGCACCGCCCCATCGAAGCAGCCCACCGCACGCTCCAGCTCGCTGCACGCCGGCCGTGGGTGCTGCTCATCGCGGGCACCGTCGGGGTAGCAGTGTCAACCGCCTCCACCCAGGTCGCGAAGGCTCACAGCAGCCGCGGAGGCAGACGCCGGATCCGGGTCCGCGGCGAGGGCACGCCGCAGCGCTGCGCCAGGCGCCGTGACGACGCACGTCGTCACGGCGCCAGCAAGCGCAGGTGCCGCGCGGCGAGGGGATGTCGGGTGCTCCTGGTGGGCCCGGTGGGTCTGGGTCCGGTGACCGCACGGCGTCCAGGTCCAGCGGCGACCCCGTCGACCCCGACCGCCTCGCCCTCCACCGCCTGCTCGACGGGTTCTCCTGAGCGCAGCCCTACCCTCGGGGCCGTGAGCGCCGGCCGCGGTCCTGAGTCCCGCTCCCGCGCGTGGCTCGTGCTGTGGCTGTGGCTCGCGGTGCCGTTCCTGCTGCTGGGCGCGGTCCTGACCTCACTGCCGATGGCGTTCGAGGAGTCTCCCGCCGACCGCGCCGTGGCCGCGGCCGCCCTGCGGCCGGTGGTGCTGGCGCTCCTGGCCACCGCCGCGCTCGCCGCAGCGACCGGATGGCGCCTCGCCCGCCGGGGCCGAGCGGAAACCGCTGGTCCCCCGCCGAGATGACGATCACGATGGGCGTCGTGTCCCGCCACCCCGTCGCACCCGCGTCTCCCGGTGACCACTTCGGGCACCCGCTGCAGCTCGACGCGCCGTCGTGGACCGACGACGGCAGGTCCTGGGACGGCGAGCGGCTCCACGCGCTGGTCGACGACGACGTGCGCCGCCACCAGGCAGCGCTCCTCGCGGAGGCCGACGTGGTCGTCGAGGCGCTGGACGGCTGCACCCCCGGCAGCCCGGAGGTCGGCGGCATCCGCGCGCTGGCGGCGACGTCGCGCACGCGCCTGGCGGCCGCCGGCTTCGTGCGCCTGACCGGCCCCGTCGTCCGCCCTGCGCTGGACGAGCCGTGAGCCGGCGCCGCCGGAGCGCCCAGCTGCCGTCGGGACCGGCCGTCGACGTCGTCGTCCACCTCGACGGGTGGGAGCACTCGTGCTGCGGTGACCCCGTCGAGCGCGACCAGCTCGTCGGGTGGGGCTGCCGGCGCACCGACGACACCGCCGGCGCCACCCTGACGCGGACCCACCACCACCTCGAGCCGGAGGTCGACGTCGACGGACGGGTCGTCGACCTGCTCGTCGTCCGTCCCGGCGGTGAGCCCGAACCCGTCCACCGCGTCCCCGGCGGGCGCGCCCTGCGCGGCTTCGACCCCGACGACGACGGCCACCTCGAGCAGCCCTGGACCGGCGTCGAGGTCGCGCACGGGGAGGAGTTCCTCGTGGTCGTCAGGTGCCCGGTCCGACCCGCCGCCCGGTGACGCTCAGGTGAGGTAGAGCAGCCGGGCCCCGGGCACCCGCGCGGCCAGCTCGCGCTGGAACCAGGTGCGCACGTCGGCCATCACGTCCTTCGGGTAGACGTGCTTCACCGACCCGTACTTGCCGCGCTTGGTGGTCCGCTGCTCGGGGTCCATCTCGAGCTTCGTGCCCGGGTACCAGCCGAGCAGCACGTCCCTGCTCTTCGGCGTGAACCGGTGGGTGATCACCTCGGCGGTCAGGTCGAGGTCCGGCGCGCCCGCCACCGCTGCGGCCACGTCGTCCAGCAGCTGCCCGTAGGCGTCCTGCCAGCCCGGAGCGGGGATGACGGGCGCGATCGTCAGCCCCACCGGGTACCCCGCGAGCGCGAGGCGCCGCAGCGCACCGAGCCGCTCGCGCACGCGCGCGGTGCCGCCCTCGAAGCGCTCGCCGCCGCTGGGTCCGGAGCTGTTGACGCTGAACCGCACCCGGGTGCGGCGTCCGTGCGGGAGGGCGAGCAGCGGCTCGACGTCGTCGAACTTGGTGGTGAACCGCAGGCCCACCGGGCTCGGCCAGTCGGTGGTGCCGACGTGGGCGATGGTGGCGGCCAGCGAGCCGGTGAGGTGCTCGATGCCGAGGGGGTCGGTGTAGCAGGACGCCTCGAAGGTGGTGCCCTCACCGTGGCGCTCGGTGCCGGTGGTGACGCCGCCGCGACCGACGTGGCCGCCGATCGCGGAGAGCACCTCGGGCAGGTCGGCGTAGACCCGGGTGACCGGCGGGCCGGCGAGCGACCCGGCGAGGTAGCAGTACTGGCAGTGCGCCGGGCAGCCGACGGCGAGGTCGAGGCGCCAGTCGGCGCTGGGCGGGATCGGCACGAGCTTGCGGGCCGACGGCGGTGAGGTCACCACCGCGAGGGTCGTCTTGGCGAGGGCGTAGGTGGCGCGCTCGTCGTCGCCGCGCAGCGACGGGAGGCGGTCGGCGCGCAGCAGCTGCACGTCCTCGACCCCGGCGGCGGTGACCCGCTCGACGATCTGCTGCCCGTGCGGGGTCTCGGCCGCCGACGCCGTCACCAGCACGCGCTTCGGCAGCCAGCGGCGGGGCGCTCGGTCTGCGGTGGAGGCGGAGGGGAGGGCGTCGGAGACCTCGGGGGTCGCAGGGGTGGGCGTCGCAGTCGGCATCACCAGGTGCAACAACGGTGCCCGAGGTCACGTTCCGCAGACGGCAGGGGCCCGCAGCGCCGGGCGTGTGACGCTGCCCACGCCCACAGGGGTCCAGAACGGCCTGGACGTCGACCCGGTCGCCGTCGAGGTGGGCCTGACCGACCCCCTCAGCGGAGCGGAGGCGCGACCACCAGCTCCTCGCCGACCGCCCGTGACACGCACGGCATGACGGCGGTGCGCCGCTCCACCTCGTCGAGGACGACGTCGCGGTGGTGCGCCTGCCCCGCCACGAGCCGGAGCCGGCAGGTGCCGCAGGTCCCGGCCTCGCAGTCGCCGTCCACCGGCAGCCCGGCACCGCGCAGCGCCGCCAGCAGGGACCGGTCGGCCGGCACCCCGACGCGCTCCCCCGTCGGCTCCCACACCGCGGTGAAGGGCTCGGCGCCGACGCCGGTGGCGTCGACCCCGGCGAACTCCTCCACGTGCACGCGGCTGGGCCGCCAGTGCACGGTCAGGGCGCGCACCTCGTCGAGCAGCGCCGCGGGACCGCAGCAGTAGACGCGCGCGTCGTCGTCGGGCTCGGCGAGCCACGGCCACAGGTCGAGGCGACCGCTCTCGGCGCTGTGGTGCACCACCGCGCCGTCAGCGGTGACCTCCTCCAGGAACGGCGCGCTCCCGGAGTCGCGGGTCAGGTACAGCACCTCCACGGCGGCGTCACCGTCGGCGCGCAGCTCCTGCGCCATCGCGCGGACCGGGGTGATGCCGATCCCGCCGGCGACGAGCAGGTACCGCCGCGCGGGCAGCAGCGGGAAGGCGTTGCGCGGCGGGGCCACCTCGAGCACGTCACCGACGCGCACGTCGTCGTGCAGGCTCACCGAGCCTCCCCGGCCCCCCTGCGACACCTCGGAGCGCCGCACGGCGATGACGTAGCGCCGCGGCGCTGCGCTGCCGGCCTCGGCGAGGCTGTAGCTGGGCCGCCGGCCGTTCGGGGCGGTGACCGTGACGTGCGCGCCCGCGGCGTACCCCGGCAGGGCCGAGCCGTCAGGGGAGGCGAGGGCGAGCAGGACGACGTCGCGCGTGAGCTCCCGGCGCTCGTCGACCACCAGCCGCAGGGGCCCGCGGAGCCCGGTCGGCTCAGGCAGCGAACCCACCTCGCTCCAACCCGTCGCCGAGGGCCAGCCGCCCGCCGTCGACCACCTCGGCGTACACACCCATGTACGCGTGCCCGTAGTGCTCCACGAGGAGCCGCGGCACCGGCAGGTCGCGGACGGGGCTGCCGGGACGCACCTCGGTGGCGGCGCAGCGCTCGGTGACCGACATCCCCCGCAGGCGCACGCCTCCGAGGGTGAACTGCCGGCCCACCAGCCCGAGCTCCTCCCACGCCGGCAGACCCGCGAGGTGGATGTTGCCGCGGAAGCGCAGCGGGTCGACCTCGGCGCCGACCCGGCGGGCGAGATCGGCCACCGAGGCCAGGTTGATGACCGACACGAACTCCATCGCCCGGTCGGAGTCGGGAGCGGCGTCGGTGAAGCGCCGCCCGGCGTCGCGGGCCAGCACCGGGCGCACGCCGTCGGGCAGGTCGAGCACCCGGGCGAAGAACGCCAGCGCCTCCTCGCGACCCCGCTCGTCCGCGAGGTCCGCCGCCAGCACCCGGTGGCCCCGGACGTCGACGGTCAAGACCTCCGTCGCGGCGTCGAGGTGGGTGTCGAGCCCGGCGAGCCGCGCCTCGGCGACCAGCACGTAGAACGACCGCTTGGAGATGCCCCGCTGCAGGCCCGGCGCGTACGGGCCGTCGGGACGGGCGAGCGCGAACACCCTGTCGCCCGGGAAGGCGCGTCCCGGCTCCAGCTGCACCGCGTCGAGCGGCTGCGGTGTCAGCCCCTTGACGGGGTAGACGAACAACCCGTCGACGCACGCGCTCACGGCAGCATCATGGCGTCAGCGGATCGTGTAGCCGCCGTCGACCACGAGGTCCGCGCCGTTGACCATGTCGGAGGCACCGCTGGCCAGGAACAGCGCCGCACCGGCGACCTCCCGGGGCAGCGCGAAGCGCCCCACCGGGATCTCGCGCTTCGCGGCCTCGCCCTTCTCCCCCGCCCACGCCCTCCGGCCGAGCTCGGTGAGCACCACCGTGGGCGAGATCGCGTTGGCGGTGACACCGCGGCCGGCCCACTCCGCGGCCAGCACCCGGGTCAGCCCGAGCACCCCGGCCTTGGAGGCGCAGTAGGCGGCGTGCTCCAGCAGCCCGACGGTGGCGGCCTGGCTGGCCAGGTTGATGACCTTGCCGCGGCCCGCGGCGAGCATGTGCTGGCCCACCGCCTGGCTCATGAGGAACGTGCCGGTCAGGTTCACCGCGATGGTGCGGTCCCAGGCCCGGGTGGTCAGCTCCTCGGCCGGGGCCAGGTCGACGATGCCGGCGCAGTTGACCAGCACGTCGACGGCCTCGGCGCGCTCGACGGCCGCGTCGGCGGCCGCCTGCGCCGAGCCCGCGTCGGAGACGTCGCACCCCAGCCCGAAGGCGCCGCCGCCCAGCTCGGCGGCGCGGCGCTCGGCGGCGTCCGCGTCGAGGTCGACGACGACGACGCGCGCGCCCCTCTCGGCGAAGGCCCCGGCGATGGCGCTGCCGATGCCCGAGACCCCACCCGTGACCAGGGCGACCCTCCCGTCGAGGCGGAAGGAGAGGTCGACGTCGGCGTCGGTGAGCTCGCTCATGCGCCCAGCCAACCCCCTCCGGGCCCCGGCGGCGACCGCCGGACCCCGGAGCGCTCCCAGGTGGCGCGCACCACCCGCACCACCCGCACCCACGGGGCCGCCGGTGACGACGGCCCGGACGAACCGCCCGGGGGCCACGTCGCGGGCCGTCGCGAGGCCGGGCTGCTCGTCGCTGCGGAACCCGTCGACCACCGGCGGGAGCCACCGGACCTGCGGCGTCCGCCTGCTCCCGGGTGCTCGGGGCAGCAGGGCGCTGCACCGGACCCGCGCGGGCCCCGTCACCCGATCCCCCGGTAGCGTCTCCCCGACCACTCGCGGAGCGAGCTCGACCAGGCCCGGGCCGGCAGCAGCGGAGCACCCTTGATCCACCTCGACGATCCCGCCGACCCCCGCCTGGCGGACTACACCGACCTCACCGACGTCGCCCTGCGGCGCGTCCGCGAGCCCGCCGAGGGCCTGTTCATCGCCGAGTCCAGCCAGGTCATCCGCCGTGCCCTCCGAGCCGGCCACCGACCCCGCTCCCTGCTCGTCGCACCCCGCTGGCTGCCCGACCTCACCGACGTCCTGGGCGCCTGCGACGCCGCCGACGCACCGGTCTACGTCGCCGACGAACCGGTCCTGGAGGCCATCACCGGCTTCCACGTCCACCGCGGCGCCATCGCCTCCATGCACCGCCCCACTCCCCCACCCCTGCAGGACGTCCTCGACGGCGCACGCACCGTCGCCGTCCTCGAAGACCTCGTCGACCACACCAACGTCGGCGCGTGCTTCAGGTCGGCCGCAGGCCTCGGCGTCGACGCCGTCCTGGTCACCCCCCGCTGCGCAGACCCCCTCTACCGCCGCTCCATCCGCGTCAGCATGGGCACCGTCTTCCAGGTCCCCTGGACCCGCATCCCCGCCTGGCCCCACGGCCTCACCACCCTGCGCGACGCCGGTTTCCACACCGCAGCCCTGGCCCTGTCGGAGGACTCCGTCGCCCTGGAGGACTTCGCCGCCCACCGCCCCGACCGCCTCGCCCTCATCCTCGGCACCGAGGGTGACGGCCTCGCCCCAGCCACCACCACCGCCGCCGACACCGTGGTGCGCATCCCCATGGACGGCGGCGTGGACTCGCTCAACGTCGCCGCAGCCAGCGCCGTCGCCTTCTGGGCCATCGGCCGCGGAGCCCCCCGACCGCGCTGAACCGCGTCATGTTGCCGGGCGCCGCAGGTCGCTGAACGGGGTGCAGTTTGACGACACACACGAACACGGGCGCCGTTTTTAGGTCCGCCGCCGGCCTCGGCGTCGACGCCGTCCTGGTCACCCCGCGCTGCGCCGACCCGCTCTACCGCCGCAGCGCCCGGGTCAGCACGGGCACCGTCTTCCAGGTCCCCTGGACCCGCATCGAGCCCTGGCCGGCCGGCATCGACCAGCTCGAGGACGCCGGCTCCCACGTCGCCGCCCTCGCCCTGTCCGACGACCCCGTGCCCCTGCAGGACATCGCCCGCCAGCGCCCCGACAAGCTCGCGCTGCTGCTCGGCACCGAGGGCACTGGCCTGACCCCGCCAGCGCCGCCGCCGCCGACACCGTCATGCGCATCCCCGTGCACGGCGGCGTGGACCCCCTCGACGTCGCCGCCGCCACCGCGGTGGCGTTCTGGGCGCTCGGGAGGGACTGCACGCCTCCCCCACGAGCCTGAGCCGTTGCACCTGCGAGGTCGGCGGCGATCCGACGACACACGAGCACCTGGACCACAGCACCGGGTGGCAGGGGGTCACTCCGAGGACGACACCGGTCCCGCAGGAGGGCCCGGAGCGGCACATGACCACCGGGCGGGTCGTACGGGCACTGCAGGTCAGCGCGTTCCACATCGGGGGGTGCGGAACAGCGCTTCCTCGTAGAGGGGTCGTCAAGCGGGACGGTGGCTGGTGGCAGAAGTGGAGGGGACACCCGGCTGCCGGGGGTGTCAGCGCTCTCCGCCGCGCAGGTCGATGCAGGCGATGGTGGCGTCCTGCTCGGGCCCCTCCGGCCCTGAAGCCTCCAGGAGGTCCGCGACGACCCGCCGCACCACCTCCTGGGGGTCCTGGTCGAAGGCGCGGGAGACGGCGCCCTCAGCGCGCAGCGCCGAGGCACCGGGCTCCCCGAAGCCGTCACCGAGCAGCACCAGCCGATCGCCACCCACCGCAGGTAACTCAGTGGCGGCGAACCGGGTGTCACCGGTGGTCCCGAGCGGATCGTTCTCCACCAGCGGTAGAGCCACCAACCGCCCCTGGTGCTGCAGCAGCGCGCGCATGCCCGTCGTCGCCACGGCCTGGACCCGCTCGGAGCCGGGCAGGCCCGCCGGCGCGACCTGGACACGCACCACGAGCAGGTCGACGGTGGCCTCGCCGCGGTGGTGGCCGTAGACGGCCTGGTCGACCAGAGCGACCTCCTCGGCCAGGTCCAGACCCAACGTGCGGGCGTGCCGCAGGGCCCCCAGGGCCAGCGCCAGCACCAGAGGCGCTCGGCGCCGCTGGGTGCGGCAGTCCAGCAGCGCCACCTCCAGGCACGCGCCACGGGTGGCGCTCGCCGGGATGAGCTCGGTGTCGTGGGCGTCGGTGGCCGCGTCCCAGGCCGGCTCGAGGTGGGCGGCCACCTCCACCCCCCGGGTGCGGACGTGGCGTGGGCCGAGCTGGCGGGCCTGCATCTCCGCGGAGATGGTCCACGGGTGGGTGCGGGTGCCCAGCTGCAGCTGGCGGGTGCCCGCGCACGCTGCGGCCAACAACGGGCCGCAGGCCTCCGCCAGGGCGGTGAACAGGTCGGTCCACGCCTCCTGGTCGACCCCGGGGGGCGGCTGGGCGCTCAAGACCCCGAAGCGTCCGCCGTCCTCGGCCGGGGCGTGCACCCAGGCGTGGGGCGTCTGTTCGAAGTGACCACGGACCACCAACCGCCCTGTGCGCAGCGCCTCGCCCTCGGCGCTGGCCTCCACCGACAGTCGCTGGCCTCCCACCGGGTTGTCTGTGGCGCTCGGGGCCGGGGGCGACTGGGCCAGGCGCACCATGAAGCGGCAGTCCTGGGAGAGCAGGTGCAGTGCGGTACCTGTCGCTCCGGTCAGTCCAGCGACTGCGCGCACCAGCACCGCTGGAGCTTCGCCGGGGTCTGCGCGGGCCATGGTGCGGTGCAGGTCGGCCACCGCGTCGCGGGGACGGGGCACAGCCACTGCCGTCCTCCCCGTATGTGCCGTCGACCCCAGCCGGCGGACGAGCTCGGTGACCTGGTCGCGGTCAGGAGCATCCGCGGCGGCAACCAGCGCAGCCATCGCCGCAGCGCGCGCATCCAGCCACCGGTGCAATACCTCCCGGCCCTGCCGGGTGAGCACCACCTCGACCTCGCGGCGGTTGTCCGCGGCGTCCCGGCGCAGCAGCAGACCCGCGGCGCTGAGCCGGTCGGCCAGGCGGCTGGCGGTCGAGACCGCCACCTGCAGAGCTTCGGCCACCGCGCTGATGGTGCTCACCGAGTGCTCTCCCAGGTGGTCCAGCACCCGCAGCTGGGAGGCGGTCACGACCGGCTCGACGACTGCCCCGGCCTGTTCGGTGCTGTCCATCACCAGTGAGGACAGACGCAGCAGCCCCGTGCGCAGCTGCTCGTCCATGCCTCCCATGCTCGCGGGGTTCGCGGTGATCGCCAACTGCGCGGCCCGGATCTCGAGTGGTGAGCCGCGGACTCCGGTTCTCCCGTTCCAATCGCTTGCACGTCGCAAATGTTGCTGCGTGAGAGTCACTCGCCGTTGTGCCTCTGACGAATTGACCCTTCCGGCTCGCTCAGCCGCGCTCAGCACCTGAGCTGCGCCAGGCCGACAGAGCCAGCGTGCTCGTCCTTCCCGACCCTCGCTCGACCCGCGCCCGTACCCGCGCCGCGCGGCACCCACCAGAGCCACTTGGAGCTCTCATGCCCTCATCCGGCGTCCTCGCCGTGGAGTTCACCGCCACCTCCACCTACACCAGTGCCCAGTACCTGCTGGTGCTCTACTCCTTCGTCGTGGCGGCCTTCGCGCTGTTCGCCACCGGCCTGTACAGCGCCCGCACCAGCTCAGACATCTCCAAGGCCTACCGCACCGCCGGACACGCCAGCACCCTGATCTGCTGGATCGCGACGCTGGCCTACATCGTGCTCATCCTGGAGTGGGTCTTCGGCTTCACCCCCTCCGCGGACGGCTCCACCTACACCCCCGATGCGGGCACCGTCATCACCGAGCTGCGCTACATGGACTGGTCGGTCACCGTCCCGCTGCTGACCATCGAGATCCTCGCGGTGGCCGCGCTCAGCCGCACCCAGGCCTTCAAGCTGCGCACCATCGCGGTCCCCGCGGCCTTCCTGATGATCATCACGGGCTACCTCGGTGTCATCTTCGGCCAGGACGCCCGGATCGGGACCACCAGCGCCCTGTGGATCTGGGGCGCGGTCAGCACCGTGTTCTTCGTCGTCCTGTACTGGGTGGGCTACACGGCCTACAAGGCCACCGCCGACCAGGTCTCGGCCGAGACCCGCACCAGCTACCGCAACGCCCTGGTCCTGCTGTTCAGCGTCTTCGGCGCCTACCCGCTGGCCTACATGGTCCCCGCCATCGCCGGCGCTGACAGCGGCACCTGGGGCACCACCGAGCAGCTGGTCTTCACCTTCTCCGACATCATTGCCAAGGCCGGTTTCGGCATCCTGATCCACAAGGTCGCCAAGCTGCGCACCGCCGAGGACGCCCGCGCTGCCGGTGGTGGGGATGACGAGCGCGCCGCGGCCTCGGTGCCGGACACGCTGCCCTCACAGGTGTGGATCTCCGGGCAGCTGGTCTCGCTGCCGCCCAGCGCCACCACCGCTGGTGCAGGAGCCGACGGCGTCGCGCCGTCGCGCCTCCGCGGCAAGCGCTGACCCACCGGCGCAGCGACCACTCCGCTCAACGAGCCAGGAGGAGCCGTAGCACTCGTGCACCACGCGTCCTCGACGGCCCCGCCGCCGGTCCCGGCGGCGGGGCCAGCCCCCCAGGTCCTTCCAGCCCCGCACCGCAGGTGGCGGGTGCTGCTCCTCGCCCCGGTCGCGGCGGCCGCCGCCGTGGCAGTGGGCGCCATCGCCACAGCCCTGGTGACCGGTGGCCCGGCCGGGCTGAGCGGCGCTGTGCGCTCCGGCGGGGTCTCACTGGGCCCCGCCGGAGCGGTGCTGCTGGTAGCCAGCCTGCTCATCGGGCTGCCCCATGGCGCAGTCGACCTGCTGCGCCCGGAGGTTATCGACCCCATGGCGACGCCCCAGCAGCGCCGCCGTGCCGGGTGGACCTACCTCGGCACTGCTGCAGGCGCAGCGCTGGCGTGGGTGCTGGCACCACTGCCGGTGCTGCTGGTCCTGCTGGTGCTGGCGGCGGTGCACTTCGGCGCCGCCGACGACTTCAGCGCCCGCTGGATGGGCTGGTCACGCCCGCGGGTGCTGAGCTGGGTGCGCATCACCGCTCTGGGTGGGACCGCTGTGGCCCTACCGCTGGGGCTGCACGGCGGCGCCGTGCAGGAGGTCCTGGACGCTCTCAGCGGTGGCCATGCCGAAGTGGTGCGCGCCGCGGCGGGTGGTGTGGCCGTGGTGGTGCTGGCGGCGGTGGCGGTGACAGCTGTCGATGCCGCCGCCCACCGGCGCTGGGCGGCTGCCGCTGAGCCGATGGCTCTGGTGGCCCTGTTCGTGGTGGTGACCCCGCTGGTGGCCTTCGCGGTCTACTTCGGGTTCTGGCACTCGGGGCGCCAGGTGGTGCGGATGGTCGCCGCTGACGCCCACCGCGAGGCCGTTCCCGTACACCGCGCCTTTGCGGCTCTGCTGCGCGTGGCCGCCCTTCCGACCGTTGTGACCGTAGTAGCTCTGGGGCTCGCGGTGCTGTCCACCGGCACTGCGCTGCTGCCGATCGCGCTGGTGGCGGTGCTCTGCCTGACCGTGCCCCACGCTGTGGCTGTCGCACGGACCGACCAACAGCTGCAGGTCCGCGACGAAGCCACCACGTGAGGAGCCGAGTCGAGCCGAGACTGCAACCGCCGTGCGCCCTGACAGGGCCCGTCGCGGGTGGCGCACCTGGCGGCTCGACACCTCGGTGGACACCCCGGCCGACGCCCCGGCCTTCGCCGGCGTCCGACTTCGGGCTGACGTCTCCAGCCACCCCACATGACGGGCTCGTGAGCCCCTCAGCTCGATCGGCAGCGGCACGCTCCCGCACAACGATCCGCAGCGGCACGCTCCCGCACAACGATCCGCAGCGGCACGCTCCCGCACAACGATCCGCAGCGGCACGCTCCCGCACAACGATCCGCAGCGGCACGCTCC
>Ga0325403_1000448_pt1 | contig 28422 bp, 19 predicted proteins | sample PopdelMetagenome_19_FD_205665 | JGI IMG/M metagenome (GOLD analysis project Ga0325403, IMG submission 205665) | Populus deltoides microbial communities from Bellville, Georgia, United States - Xylem-PdKOR-R4 | ecosystem: Host-associated > Plants > Phyllosphere > Stem > Wood/Secondary xylem... | reverse complement strand
TTTTTAAAAAATATATATATTAAAATATTATATTTAATTTTAACATTAATATATTAAAATTTCTATAAAATATTAAAAACTATTAATTTAATATTTTTTTCAAGATAAATATAATTTTAAAATGTTTCTAAATGTGGTTAAAAATACACTTTCAAACAAATATTAAGAAAATGTATGAGATTGTAATAAAAATTATTTTTTAAAGTGATTTTTGCCTAAAAACATATCTCACCTAAAAATATATTAAAATAATAATTTTAAAAAAATTATTTTTGAAATTAATACATTAAAATTATTATAAGACATCAAAAAAATTAATCTAAAAAAAATATTTTTTTAAAAGCATAGTTAAACCACAAAAACAAACACAGCTTCAATATATTTGGTAATGTGGTCCATTATGATGAACAATCACTATCAAATTAATTAAAACTAGGATGTGTAGATGAATTACAAAAATAAAATGAAATGAAAGACCTGTAGGTTTTATTATTACAGTTATTATACATTCACATCCAAGTGCATTATGGATTGGAACAATATAATTGAGCGGTCTATTTTCTATTTTTTTTGTCCTTGAAGAACTATGTTTTTTCACTCACCGAGGTTTTTTTTTAAATTTCATCTCCCACATTATATTAATAGGGATTTAAGCCTTATAATTTGTTTTATGTCACATGTTATAAGGTTTCACGATGTCAAAAACGGAACACCAAGAGGTTTCCCACATTCTCCCCTGTTATGAGACAAGTAGAAAGGATGCAACGAATACGAGCACCTGGCTTGGAGGATCCAACACCCCTAATAGTGTTTGCGACTACCTTTCTCAAGACAGACAACTTTTCCTTGACAGCCTGCCACTTGTGACCTATTTCTGCAGTGAGTTCAAGATATTATCCAGCAACCTTTTTAGCGATATTCATTGTCAACTCTAACCTGTCATGAAATGAACAATCTTCATTTTCAGGAATCTGACCTATCAAGCCTTATAGATGCATCAATCTTTCACAAATTGTCTCCATAACTTTAGGTATACGAAGATCAGCCACCAATTTCACAAACTATCTTAACAATGGCTCTCCCAAATCAACCCTTCGATTTGTCCATAGAACAATCTCGTTGTCCTATCAAGAACGTAATCACGCTCTGATGCCAATTGTCACGGGGTTAATTTCTTGTCAAAAATTTCAACCCCTATGCGGCCGTCTAGTCCCACTAAACTCATCCTTCCCTTGGGTCGATCCACTCGTGTTTGCTTAGCAACTAAGTGTGTCCCCTACACTATCCCCTATTATGAGACAAGCGAAACACACAAGTAAAAAGGATATAACACATATGAGCACAATGGTAGACCTCTAATCCTGCCATTAGGAGTTAAGCTGATAGGGCAGAGAATTGAATGACTTGTTGTGGGCACGATGGTCGCGTGGTCCACTAGGTCATCTCACTCGACTGTCCTGATGAGTGTTTTTCTCGGCAGCCTTGAAAAAACTCTTGCTTTCACAGTATTCGCCACCCTTCACCGCCATGGTAGGTGTCATAGACAAAAAAAAAAAGAGATCGCCTAACTTCATTGTTCCAATCCATAATACAGTTGGGTGTGAGTGTATAGTAATTATAATAGTGAAACCTACAACTCTTTCATTTTATTTTATTTTTGTAATTCATCTACACATCCTAGTTTTAATTAATTTTATATTGATTATTCATCATCCAATGATGATTGTATACAAGATTTTTTTTTATAATTGGATATTTGATAGAATGTGATAGTTTATTTATTAATAAAATTCATGGTAAGACATCTTGTGAGAATTCGCTTGAAAGACATACTTAATACCAATGTAGATTTGAAAGGAAACTTACTTGTGAGAATTCATTTTCTTATCCTTGAATCAATTACTTCAGTGCCACTTCAATTACTAAAACCAAAATGATATTTCACAGTACGAACGTCTTTATAGATCTTGTCAAATTAATGCATAGAGTCCAAGATAGGAAAAGAGAAAGAGAAAGAACTATTCTTTCAACAAATGAAAACTTTTATTTTTATATGGGTTATGTCCTTATATTATATATATAAGTAGAGGAAGCGGTTACTTCCTTTAGTAACTCCTTTAAATACTTGGACTAAGCTCATCCCTCATGGGTAGACTAGGGCTAATCCAATAACCAACATCTCTCACTCGTCTGTGAATGATTGAATCTATCTAATACATTTTATTTCAAACTTATACAAGAATTTCATATTTGATTAATGGACCGTGCGACCTGAAGCACATAGTAAAAGGAGCTCCAATATATAAACCTAATACAGGTCATATAAGAAACATCAACCTCATAGTTAATTACTCCTTAAAGTTTATTAATATACTCAAAGCATTTTCAGTTACACATAACTTAATACAATTCAATCCCTCAAAAATTTCATTCTCAATTTATCCTTACAATTACAAGTATTCTAAATCATATCAAATTTATTCAAGTGATATGATCCCGGCTGGTGAATACAAGTAACAAGTGTAGAACTAAAATTACCTTTTCTTTCACACTCATATCAATCAGATTTGAATTAACTCACTTTCCTAAGAGTATTCCTTTAAGTCAAATCATTCAATGACTATAGGATATACTCCTAAAGTAGCAATCATTTATACATCACCTCTCGATACAATCAAAAGTCACAAAGAGTAAGATTTTGAGATCTTATATATGATCTTCAGGACTCACATAATAAAGAAGCAGAGATCCATTTTTTATTTTTGTAATGGTCGTTAGCATATGTAGTATGAAATACATGCTACAATAGAGTTTACTCTTTTTTTTTTTCCTGAAGATACAAAGTGTATGTCATTGCTCTCCTTGTTAGAGGAAATACACCATATGAGTTTTAGTCTTTTTGCTAAAAATATAGACTTAAAATCAAAAATTCTCATTTGCTCATTGTCATTAGTAAGCAGTAGCAGATGAATAATTTCATACTCAGCTTTAATCATAATAGACACATGAATGGTGAGAATTCATTTATGTCGATTCTTTATTTAAAAACCTCATCTTGGTCCCAACCAAGGTGACATTTTAATAATTACTTTGAGTTAAAATTGCTCCCATTACACCCAAGTCGTTTATTGAGCATTAAAACTCAATTAGTCTCATATCTACTCACCTTATAAGTGCTAGAAGTGATTGCTCATGTGAGTGAGTCAATCTAAGTCTATCAATATACTTTAACAAATTATACTATACGATATCAATATATTCCATAAAACAAATAGTGAATAAATGATATTCTAATGGCATTTATTCATTATTTAATCATTGTAAGCCTTCATATGATCCTTAAAACTAGTTATATTATTAATTATATTCTACATAAGGTAAGGGATCTCACATGTTTAACAAATGCATCCCTTGCTTTGGTTTTATGAGTGGATCTGTAACCATAGAATTTGTAAAAATATGTTTTAGGATCATGTCATGTTTAGTAATTGCTTCTCTAATATAGTGATATCTCATATTGATGTGTTTGGGTTTTTTTATGGTATTTTGGATCTTTAGCCACAACTATTGTAGTAGTGTTATCACAGTAAATTGTCACTAGGTCTGATGTTGATTTAACAATTATCAAATGATAAAGAAAACTTTTTAACCAAACAACATTTTGTGTTGCTGTGGAACAAGCTACATACTTAGCCTTCATAGTAGATAAGACTATGAAAGATTGTTTCTTGCTCCTCTACAGTATTGCACTATCATTAAGCAAGAAAGCATATCCCGAAGTTGATTTAGATTGGTCGATATCTCCTTCCCAATCAGCATCAAAGTAACCAATCAATCATAAGTCTTTCTTTTCTTGGTAACATAGCATATAATTTGAAGTTCCTTTCAAATATCATAGAATCCTTTTCACTACCATCCAGTGTTTCTGACTATGGTTTGATTGATATCAGCTAACCAATTCAATGGTATAACATATATCGGGATGTGTGCACATCATTACATGCATCAAACTACCAACAACAATAGCATAAGGTACTTAAGACATTTTCTCCTTTTCTTCTAGAGTCTTGGGACACATATCACAGCTAAGACTCAAGCTTTTATCAACAAGGGTGTCCATTGGTTTGTTATCTTGCATGTAATAGCGCTTTAACATCTTTTTTATGTAAGTCTCTTGAGCTAAACCTAAAAGCCTTTTAGCGTGATCTCTTATGATTTTCACACCAAAAACATAATTGGCCTCACCTATGTCTTTCATTTTAAGTTTGATGATAACCACTTTTTAGTAGTATCAATCATCTCTTTGTTATTTCCAACTATTAAGATGTCGTCAATATATAAGGATATATTATAAAACTATTGTTAGAAAGTTTTAAATACACGCAATGGTCTTCTTCCATCATTGTAAGACCATCCTTAAGAATAGCTTGATGAAACTTGATGTTTCATTGTCTATAAGCTTGCTTAAGACCATATATGAATCTTTGAAGCTTGCAAACTTTGCACTCTTATCTTTTATTCTCGAATCCTAAAGGCCGATCCATATAAATCTTCTAATTTAGTTCTCCATTGAGAAACATAGTTCTAACATCCATTTGGTATAACTCTAGGTCCATATGTGTGACTATAGCTAAAATAAGGCAAACTCAAGTACTACTCACAATTGATGAGAATGTATCTTCATAATCAATTCCATCTTCTTACGTGTAGCCTTTTGCTATTAATTGAGCCTTATAACATTTTATTGACTCATCTGTCTCACGTTTAATTTTAAGAACCCATTTATTTCCAATGGATCTTCGTCCTGATAGTAAATTGACCAAGTTCCAGACTTGATTAGTTTTCTTTGACTCAATTTCTTCGTCCATAGCTTTAATCTATTCTCTTGCTTCAAGACCAAACAAAGCATGACTAAATGTTTTAGGTTTTTCATCATCTTGTGGAGCAACATGCTCCCCCCTTAATCTCAAATCGACAACGAGGAATTGGTTCATAAATGCTTCAACAAGGTTAAGATTTCTCATGATCTTGCTCCATAAGAGTAGGAATAGACAAGATAAGAGTTTCTTCTAAGTCCTCTACTGAATGGCTTGTTGCATCATAATCTATATTTTTCATTTCATATAATTGAAAATCTTATTAACCTCACTTATCATTGGAAAATTCTTTTCTAAGAATACAATATCACGTGATTCAATCTCTGTCACTCTGTCATCAGTTTTTTCACCAATAAATACAAATTCTTTGGAATGTTTATAATTTATTATAAAAATACACTTCTCCTCCTAGGACCAAGTTTCCTATATTTATGAGAATTATTGTGAATATAAGCTGCATACCCCCATAAATGCAAATAACCTAGATTAAGTTTGTCGTTGTTTTATAGTTTATACAGGGTGGATGAGACAGATTTAGAGGGTACTCGATTTAAATATATAGACAGCAGTTAATAATGCATCTCCCCAAAAGAAAATTGGTAGGTTAGCATGCATCATCATTGACCTAACCATGTCAAATAAGGTCTTATTCCTCCGTTCTGTTACACCATTTTGTTGTGGAGTATAAAGAATAGTTAGTTGTCTAGCTATACCTTTTTCATCAATTTTTTTAAAATTATTCAGATAGGTATTCAAGTCCTCGTTCAGTTTTTAAAGCTTTGATCTTGGTGCTTAGTTTATTCTCCATCAGATTGATGTATCGAATAAAGCAATTCAATGCTTCAGACTTATGTGAGATCAAATAAACATGACCAAATATGAAATCATCTATAAATGTGATGAAACAATTTCCTTCATGTCTTGCCCTCACATTCATTGGGCAACAAATGTTTGAATGAATAAGTTATAATGGACTACTAGCTCTTTTAGCTTTGCCAAATGGTAATGTAGTTGCTTTTCCAGCAAGACAATACTCATAAACAAGTAATTTCTTTTTAGTAAGTGATCCTAAAAGACCAGTTTTTGCCAATTTATGTAATTATTATTGCCCAATGTGTCTTAATCTAGCATGCCAAGTTATGATTTCACTATTATTAGTAGTGTTGAAATTTTAAACAATATAAGTAGAAGCATTATCATTAATATATACATTAACGGTGTCTAATACCATAAAATCATTTAATACAAAACCAAAACCATAAAAAATATTATCCAGATATATTTTTACATAACAACTAGCAAACATAATATTAAAGCCTAATTGTAGTAAAGGAAAAATAGACACAAGATTCTGTCAAACTTTTGGAGCATAGAGTACATCATAAAGATAAAGTGTCTGATTTCCCCGCAAATCCAATTTGCAGGTACCGATCCTAAGCATAACAACGGAAGCATTATTCCTCATATATATGTATCTACTTCCCTTTAGAATTCGATGAAATTCTATAAAGGCTATTTGATCTCCTATTATATGGTCAGTTGCTCTTAAGTCTTTGACTTAGTGCAATCACGAGCAAAGTGATCAGGTTTACCACAATTAAAACAATTCATATTCTTGCATTTATTATCACTATATTTCCCATGATGGCGCTTATGTTCACTACTACTTGCTTTTATTCCTCTCTTGCCATATTTAGGACCCTTACTCTTACTCTTTTTATATTCAGAGCTATATACTCCACACATCTTAGTCTCATATATAAAAGCCTCGTTTACAAGCTTCTCAGCGTGAAGTCGATCTTCTTCAAGTTCAATATGACGAGCAACATAATCAAATGTCTTGATGTTGTCATTGTGTGTAAGGTTAACACGCATGTGTTTCCAATTGTTAGGTAAAAAGTGGATAGTTGCTTGGACTTGTTATTCACCAATCATCTTAATTCACTAATCATGTTAGACCTAACTGTAAGATGTTGCTTTATCATCTGATTTTGACGCTTCTTGTAACCATCAAATTTGAGGGTTAACTAATGAAGTCTGTGGTGAAGGTTCCTCCACACTGAATCTTTACTGCATCCCAAACAGATTAGGTTGAACAATGCCTTTTAAAATGCAACATTATATCATTTTGCATGCTGCTCAATAGCAGAATACAAGCTACATGATCTTTGTATTTATAGGTTTGATATGCTTCCATATCAAGCTTGTGCTGAACAATGCTTCATTGCTCAGGTTCAACCATCGGTTGTGTGATTGTTTCCAGTATTTCTTGCTCTTCCAAGAGATACTCAACTTTACGATGCCAAATATCGTAATTCTTTTTACTTAGTTTGTCTTTATGATTCAAATCAGCAATAATATTATTAGATGCAGTCATATTAAGTGTTAATGACATCAATTACAAATATTAATATCTAGTATAATTTAAATGACATATATTACCTTTTCGAATGGTAGTTACACATTGTTTTGAAGACCATGGCTCATGTATGAGAATAATGAAATTTATAATAGCCCTAACCATAAAAAGCAACTTAGATTTTGGTAATTAAATGGACACCTTGAGCCATAAGCCCCGTTCTTGGTCCACATACTACTATGAACCGAGTGAATGACTATAAACATTCTACCAAGTTATTTCAGGATCTGATCTAGGCTTCAGATGCGTTTCAACCCTTTACGCAAGGTAGAAACATACTTGATGCATGAAGCGCCCCCAATTCCAGGGCTGCATTTCTGCAGATTTTGGGTTACTTAATGACCCATTTATTATTCAATGGTGGATTATAAATGAGGTGAAATCAAAAAAAAGATTCCAAGTCATTGCACACAACTATCAACTAAATAAACCTTAAAAGGCATATTAATAACCAATAAAATATAATGTATAAAATCTAACATAATACACATTTTAAAACCATGCTCTGATACCAATGTAGATTAGAAAGGAAATTTACTTGTGAGAATTCGTTTTCTTGTCCCTGAATCAATTACTTTAGTGCCACTTTAATTACTAAAATCAAAGTGATATTCTACAGTACAAACATCTTTATAGATCTTGTCAAATTAATGCAGAGAGTCCAGGATGGGAGAAGAGAAAGAGAAAAGTATTCTTTCAACAAAAAAAACTTTTCTTTTCATATAGGCTATGTCCTTATATATATAAATAGATGAAGCAGCTATTTACTTTAGTAACTCCTCTAAATACTTGGACCAAAGCCATCCTTTATGGACGGAGACCTAACCCAATAACCAACAAATTACAAAAATAAAATAAAATGAAAGAGTTGTAGGTTTCATTGTTACAATTACTATACACTCATACCCAATTGCATTATAGATTGGAACAATATAGTTGGGCAATCTCTTTTTTAGTCCTTAAAGAATTGTGTTTTTCCACTCACCGAGGTTTTTTTTTAATTTCATCTCCCACATTATATTGATATGGTTTTAAGCCTTATAATTTGTTTTATGTCACATGTTATTAGGTTTCACAATGTCAAAAACATCTTGAAATTAAATCTATGCTTAATAATAAAATATGATTTTATCAATTTAGAAAAATTGAAGCATTAGGGACAAAACTTGACACTAAAACAAAAAAAAAATCCACCTTTGAGTTTGTATTGTTTTAGAGGTGTGAAAAATCAAATTTAGCCTCTAAAGTTTTTATTTTAAGATTTTTTCATCATAATATTTTGAGGGCTTCACGTTTCAGTCTTAAACTTTATTTATTTTATATTCTAATCCCTAAAATGTGAGAGGATATAGAGAGAGTTATAAAAAAAAATTAGGGGAGAGTGAAAATATTCAACCGATCATATTTTAGCCATCAAAATGATCGATCGTAATGTCAATAAGTTTGTCTTAGAGAGAGAGGTTCAATGATGGTGGTGTTTCTTTTTGATTATGCTATAAAATTAGATTAGGACCCTCAAAGTTTTTCTAGGTCATTTGTGTTTTGGTTTTTGGGTAATTATATGTTTGTTTTTGTTTAGGATGGGTTTCTCAAGGTTCATTAGGATTTTCAGAGATTATTTCAAGTGAAAATAAATTTAAATTTGTAATTTTTTGTCTAAAAACTCAGATCTCATCATCTCTACAAGAAAGTGACACTTAATATACTATGTATTAAAAACAACGAGGGCATACAAGGTATCATTCGCCCATTAAAAGAAACAAAAAAATGCATGTGAGCTTGGTCTTCTAGGCCCACACATGATTGGGTTTTTTTGTTGAGCTAGGCACTTGGTCTTTTCCTTGGATAGTCCATTATTTTGTTTTTTTTTTTTTAAGTTTTTACCATAAAAACTTAGGATCAAATTACTAAAATTATATTTAAGTGATTATTTAGTTATGTCATTGTTATTAAAAAAGATTAGGGTTTTTTTGTTATGATTTTATCATTTGATTTATGAATAATTAGGTTTCAGCATGGTATGTGAATATTTTAAAATAATTTTCTTATTAATATTGAATGAAAATAACATGTTTTTTTTTAATTTTAGTCTTTATATAATTTTCTAAAATTTATTTTTTTATTTTCATTTTCATATAGATGTATAAAAATAATTAATTCATATTTTTTAAAAATTTCTTACAAAGATATGCTATAACTATCATAATAAGATTTTACTTAGAAATAAATGTTTCTCTTAAAAAAAAACGTGTTGTCATTTAAATAAAAAAATGCATAAATAAGAAAAATTAAATTATTTTATTAAAAATATACATATTTTCTTTTTAGTTCAAATCATTATATTTTTGTAATATTTTTTTCTTGTTGCTTTTACTCTATACTCAATGAACTATGTTACTAATAAAAAAAAATAGCTTAAATCAATATATATATATATATATGAATATGAATCAAAAAATACAATTTTGATGAAAGAAATCATTGTTCCTCTATGATTGTATCTATAGTTTTTTTCTATGAATATCTTTTTTTTATATTATCATATAATTAAATAGAGAGTAGCTTCAAAAAAGTTCATCACAATAACACTCGAGTGGTATATTATTCTTTTACAATACTCAATAAAAAAAAATAAGTAAAAAAGACTCGAGATAACCAAGTTATTTTCAAGACCAAAGAAAAAATTCACAGAAAGCTAGTTAAAAAAAAACATAACCTAGTCTCCAACTGAATAAATATTGAACGATGAAACAAGAAAAAAAATTAGCATAGGCAAATAAAACTATGAAAACCAAGCAAGCCTGGGAAAACTTCGTAAACATGGTCAAATTTTTAAAACTCGCAACCCGTAAAACCCTGAATCCGGGTTCAATCAAGAAACTTTATTACCAACCAATTTGAAAAACTTGTCAAAGCAAAAAAGAAATAGAAATAAAAAAATAAGGATCGAATTTGATAAGAAAGAAAAAAATCAAAGAAGGGTGAAATCATAAAAAGAAATTAAAAAATCATCTCAAACAAACATAAATAACAATAAAAAAATGAGACCAAATTTGAAAGATGAAAAACTTAAAGAGGGGTGAAATTGAAAAGGCATTTCAATTTCATAAATTACTCAAGATAAAAAAAATTATAATAAAAAAACATGAATCAAATACGAAGAATTAAAAAAATTAAAGGGGTGTTCATGAATCTTTAAGGGGCTTGCACGAAAATCCAGAAGTAAAGAGAGAGGAAGGGGGGGAAAGGTTGTCGTCACCAAACTGACAGAAATCTTGAAACATACATTGCTCCATCACGGAGGGGGTGCCATAAGGATTCCAACATTGTCCATGAAGGTGGCTTTCAAAGGTCAGGTGCCACCCACGTGCCCCTCGAAGGGCGCGAGAGCCGCCCCTTTGTTGATGCATGCCATGAACACACGAACAAAGTTTTTTTTATATATAATATTTAACATTTATTAAAATATAACAATACTCTTAAACTAACATGATGTTATAAAAAAACCATGGTAAAAAGACCAAAAAACTACTACAAGAGAGTTTATTTGATTTTGTCTTAAAGGACAAAAAAGTATTTACACTATTTTGAAAAAATTGAAAAGACCGAAACACCCCTGAGTGAAAGATATTATATTTTTTTATTCTAAGGTTAAATTAATAATTATACTATGTAATAAAAATTAAAATAATTAATTTAACTCTATACAATTTGTAAGAGATAATTGTGTTATTGTGAAAAGACTACTTTGCCTCCAATACCTAATTCAAGGATTTTATGGCTCATGAGCAATTTTGTCATTATACTATTACAATGAATAATATTCTGAATCTTGATGAACAATTATTTTCTTAGGAGATTTAATATTTTTTTTCTAATTGAATATTAAAAGCAAATATACTTTCATGATTAATAACAAGGTGCCAAAAGTTAATTTGATAGTAATAAGATAGATTCTACTTTAATAAAATATAAAAAATTAGTTTGATTATTGTAAAAAGAAAGAGAGAAAAAAAAGTTGTTTTAAAACAACACAATAACTTGTTTTTGTTTTTATAATAATGAGTGGCCATTAATTGACATTTTTAATTATCTATCAAGAAGGTGAATTCTTTAAAAGATATGATTATTTATCCATAAACCATAAAAAAACATGTGATAACAACTCTTTTAATATATCTAAATCTAACCTTTGAATTAAAAAAAATCCAATAATTCAATTTAAATACTAGAGAAAATATAAAGCTTTATGAATGCAAAAGTGCAAGTAACATCAAGTAATAAATAAGTTAGGGTGAGTATTAAATAATTTAAATATAAATATAAATGGTCTAGTTAGTTTTGTTATGGTAAATCCCAAATATTTGCAAATAACCAGAGGATTAACAAAAATCTAAAACCCCTTACGATGTTATTGCACTCCTCTTAATAGATTACTATTCATTGAAATAGAATAAATACTATTTTTTTCCTTACAAGCTAAAATCTTTAAACTTGGGGTTGTGGTTAAGATGATCAGTTCACTATGATTCACTTGTCATTATCAAATTTACGAAGGATAAAAAAGTCTTTTTATATTTTTGTTGCACAACAAAATCACTTAACTACCTTTTAAACCATAATTAATTGAATTGTAATGTAGGGGCATATTTTACTTTTCCCATGTTATGGATTAAAATTGTTTGGACTGGCGGATAAAGGTATTTTGGTCTTTTTATCTTGATTTTTTTTGTTATTGTCAATTTGGCTACGAGCACTTTGGTATTTTTCTTAATAAAAAATATTATTTATGGAAAAAATGGCTGGCACATTTCCATACAAGCTTGCATATGGGAGGTGTCTATACCCTTCAGGTGACATGTGTGGCTTCAATTGGAGGTCAAATGCTTTTTTCCATGGCGGCACTGGAAGCGTCCAAATATCCTCTTTAGGTGAGCCAGGTTTGTTAAATCCGGTTGAGTTAATTAATGGAGTATCAATTTCTTTTCATTTTTAGGGGTGTTTACATCTCATTGGTGTCCTTTTTTATGTTGGAAAAAATTTAGATCAATTCGCAGTGTAGTGCAGACCACCTATCTTAGTTAGGATATTGGGCTTTGTGATTTTCTTTTTATTCATTTATTCTAGTCTCATCACTTAGACCACGAGTTTGACATGTTCGTCTTGGTCGACTTGAGTTTTTTAATGATTATTTTTTAAAGTTTAATATTTTCTTTTTCCATTTCGTCCTTTAACATTGGTTATTTTAGAATTGAGCATCATTTATAGTTTGTATTTTATTGTGTCATCTCATTCATATGATTCGGGTCACAAAGTTTGACAGGCTTTCCGGATTTGCTGTTTTTTTATTCACGTTTCTATATTAGATTTGTTTGGAATTGGACTTCAATTTTTTTTTTCTATTGGCTTATCTTGATCCAATGATCTAAATTACATATTTGACATGCTCATTCAGGATGGCTCAAGTGTATTTTTTTTTCAATTTTGTTCTTTCACATTTAATTAGTTGGAATCTTAACTTCACTATCTTTTTTATTTTTGTAACAATTTCTTTTTATAAGTTCCCATTAATTTTTTTAATTTATCAATTTACTGTTATTAAAAAAATCTTTTATTATTTAATTAAATTACAATTTTTTTTATTCTGTTAAATCCAAAACCAAATTTTAACATGAATTTTAACGATAAAATTAAATTAAAATTTTATGACCAAAATAAAAAAGTTGACAAAAAAAAATTATAAAACACTTTCCAAGTTAACAATGCATAATGAGATGGTCCATAATGAATTCTCTATGCTAGGATTTAGGAACCAACTCTTTATTTTAGCATCCTATCCTAAAGAGGTGAAAGTTTTTTATTATCAATTTGGTATTCAAGGTTTAAATTTTTTTTATTTAATAAAATCAAATTTTATCTTTCTAAATCAAACATCAATTTAATAAATAAGAGGGACTACAATGAAATTTATAGGAAGCCAATAAAAATAAATGACGAGCCCATAAATCCTATTTAGTAATAGAAAATCTTAAAAGAACAAAAAAAAAAAATTGATCGATGTGATTTTTAAAAATGAAATTAAAATATTTTGTGATTAAAATAAAATAATTTTTAAAAATAAAAAAATAAAAATTCAACAGCACTTTCCTAGTGAAAAGTGCACAATGATGGGTCTACAAATGAATTTTCTAGGCTAGAGCTTAGCATGTTGAAAGTTTTTTTTTATCATCAAAATTAGTTTCAATTTTTTTTATTTAATAAAATCGTATTCAATTTAACACTTTTAAGAATAAAATTTAAAAAAATAAAATTTATTAATACTGAAATAAAAAATCTCAAAAGAAAAGAAAACAAATTGCACAATGTGATTTCTAAGAATGAAATTAAAAATATTCATGACTGAAATAAAATTATTTTTTTAAAAAAATTGCACTGTTTGATTGAACAATGCTGGAGGTCTTCAATGAATTCTATAGGCCTTTTAGTTTTTTTTCTTAATTAATAATATTAATCTTAAAATAATTAATCGGTATTTAAAAAAATATATTACAAAGGCATAGCTATTTGCCACGTATTGAGACAGCGAGTGATTGTTTTGACTCTGTAAAGATAAACAAAACAAAACAAAACAAAACAGCTCCCCACTGTGCGGTGTGCTGTCCCCTTTTGTAGCTCCTGCTCCTGCTCCTGCTCCGGCTTCTTCTTCTTTGACCCAGCCGAGACGGCAGCTATACAAATCCGTAATTGAAGTTACAGCAGAAATGAAGATATTTCACGTTCCTTGCTTAGAAGACAACTACTCTTACCTGTGAGTACCTGGAGATATATATATGTTACTGTTGGGATTTTAATTATTCGAATATATACAAGATTATTGACTTGTTATTATAATTATATGAATAATTTCTTAGAATCATTGATGAGAGTACTAAAGAAGCAGCGGTTGTTGATCCAGTCGAGCCCGAGAAGCTTGTTAATGCTGCCAATGAACATGGGCTCCATCTCAAGCTCGTCCTCACTACTCACCATCACTGGTCCTTTCTTTTTACTCTTCAAAATCCTCCTCCTTTTTTTGGCTATTCCATACCTACCTTTTGTTTTTTTCTTTTTTAGTGGAATGTTTCATACTCTAAACGATTTATTAATGGCTCACTCACTCAAATTAATTATATGGGCCACCCTGGGTAACCATGTACAGTAAGTAGTAATCAATCAAACTGTGTTTTGGTAGGGATCATGCTGGGGGGAATGAGAAGATAAAGGAGATGGTGCCTGGAATTAAGGTGTATGGTGGCTCACTTGATAATGTTAAGGGTTGCACTAATAAAGTGGAGAATGGTGACAAGGTCTCACTTGGTGCTGATGTTAATATTTTGGCTCTTCACACTCCTTGGTATGGTTTTTTTTTTTTAAGATATTTGGTTTTTTGCTTAATTATTATAGTGAAAGTTAGCTTGTTAAGCATAGTTAGATTCTTGAATATCAGTGAAGTTAGCTTCTTTGTTTCTTGATGTTATCCAGTTGTGCTTTATATATATATTTGAGGCTAACCAATTTTTAAGAACACTACCTTGCATTTTGTTTACATTATGGAAGTGTGATGATTACTTCGTCCTGGGAATGCATTTGCTGAAATTGTACATGTTTGATTGAGGGATATGAAGGATTGGACAATATTCCTTCTCCCTTTTGCAATCAAACTACGAGGGCGTGGGATTTTGTTATATATATATATATGTTGCATTTCTGTCTTGTTTTGTGGAGACAAATCGTTCTTATTTCCTTGTTTTTTTTCTCTCATGAGGCTTTTGTAATATATTTTTTTTCGTTTTTTGTCTCCCTGTTCTTTCTTCAACTTACTATTATCAGTCACACCAAAGGCCACATAAGTTATTATGTGACTGGCAAGGAGGGAGAGGACCCTGCTGTTTTTACTGGCGACACACTGGTAAGTTCAAAGGATGCCCTCAAGCTCATTAGTTGTTTTTATTGGATTGAATTTTTTTGAGATAACAGCATGAAGATGAAATTCTTTTGTCTGGGAGATTTCTTATCCTCTCTTCATTGAAGAGAGCCATGAAGTAATCATCAGCTTCATGCAAATACACATTGATGTGCAGTTTATTGCTGGTTGTGGGAAATTTTTTGAAGGCACAGCAGAACAGATGTATCAGTCACTTTGTGTAACATTGGGTTCATTGCCAAAGCCTACTCAAGTTTATTGTGGCCACGAGGTAAGGATTTTTTTTTCCTTTATTTAGTTTCATTTTTCTTTTCAGTACCTTTAAATCGGTTAAAATTTTCTCATCTTTTGTGGACGAGAAGTTGGGGTTGGATGCATGACCTATATGAATGCTCCCAGCTAATGTGGACTTTCAATTGGTATCATAACAATCAAATAAATTGTATGCATGTGTTGTGTATGTTTCTCCTCCCCCTCTCTCCGCCATGGCGTTCTTCTCCACCCTCACACAATGGAACATTATTATGTTGAGTGCTTGAATTCAAAAGAACCCTCAGAGTTCATGTATGTGATCAATCTTTTGCAGTTAGGGTGCTACTAGAAAAACTTGTATTGAAAGCATAGCCGTGTGACAGTGGATATGAGAGTAGATTCAAATTGACTAGGAATCTGGAAAATGAATTTTAGGGAGTCGCTGTTTGTTTCTGTTGATTGAGTGGCAAGGGCCAATGCTTTCCCTAAAGATATCTGATATAATGGAAACCAATGAGATGCTATTTACCAATACAAATGAGAAACATTGTGATGCATTATTTAGCACAAGCTGGGTGTGGGAGTAATCCACGCTTAGTTGTGCTTTGTGGTAGAATTTAAGCGTGGTAGTGAGTTTTTTTTTTTTTTTTTTTTCCAGTTACCAGAGGAACTCTTATGTCCACAAATTAATTTCCAATCTTAATTGGAAAAGTTCAACTAAATGCACAGATCTATTAACTGCTTTGTTGAACTCAGTCCATTTTGGAGTGTCATTCTCTACTTTTGATGTCCTGCGACATTTGGTTTTGTGCTCTCCAGTATACTGTGAAGAACTTGCAGTTTGCTTTGACGGTTGAACCAGACAGTGTAAAGATTCAGGAGAAGCTATCATGGGCTCAGAAACAACGCAGAGCAGGGCTCCCCACCATTCCTTCAACTATAGAGGAAGAAATGGAGACAAATCCATTCATGCGTGCAGAGCTTCCAGATGTTCAGGTTCACTTTTCATTAACAAGATTGGGATTTTGACTGTATTTTAACAGCATGAATCCTATGCTAAGGAGATGACATGGCATACTATTCTGGAAATGGAATGTGGTCTGTCATGTTTTCCCTGTTCTTGCTTCACCAACCCCCGACAATCTGATTGCTTTTGTTTTGGCTTGTTTTGAGACATAACCCTTATATTTAAACATTTGCTTCATTTACAGGCAAAGGTTGGCTGCCACTCCCCCGTTGAAGCTCTTCGAAAGATAAGGCTAATGAAGGACAACTGGAGAGGCTAGCTTAGGAAATGGATTCTGCCTTTTCATTTCCGTTTGCTGTGTGCATGCTGGAAATATATGTTTACACTATATTATATGTGTAAACATCTGGTTTTTATCTGGCACTCTCCAAATAATCCTTTTCTGTTGCCAGTGCTACTGTTAATGTGAGGTAGGAGTGAAACCTCCAATTTCTTTCGTGTATTTTGCAAGGAAGATATGAAAAAACTCACTGAACTAGACAGGGTCCTGCGCTTTACGTCCAGGGTGTTAAACAGTTGTATGTTTTTAATTTATACAATTTTCTTTTGCAATGTCTGTTTACCTGCCTGAATGTTATCGCAGCAATCCAGCTCTTCACATGTATGCACCATTTTTGGACAGGCTACTGTTCCTAAGGTTCTTACTTCCTCCAGCCATCTCATGCCTTGGTTTATGCTACTGGGCAAAATCCAAGGCTCAAAAGTTGGGTGATCATGCCTGTTTCCTTCACAAATGGGAACCCAACAATCCAATAATCTAGCTGGGCGATTGGCAAAACAAGTTCTTCATGAAATGACGTGATTTGTTAAACCAAATCTTAAATCAGATCTTTCTTACCATATATATCGTTCTGTTTAATTAAATAAATGAATATGTAACAAATTTATATAAAAAAACTATTTTTAATTTTGAATTATAGTTCAAGAATTATTTTGAAAAATGAATTAGAATAATTTTAAATTAAAAGTAGGTTTGATAAAAATGATTTAAAATGTTTTTTTTTTTTTGGAAAAATGAGGTAGAATAAGTTAGATTTTGCAAGTTAAAATTTAATAATTTTGACTCAAGTTTCTAACAAATTATTTATTTAAATAGAAATATATTCATTATTTATTTACAAATAAATAATTAAAAAGAAAATTTGTAAATTTTATATCTAACAAAACTTTAGGAATCTATTATAGTAAACTCAAGAACCATGTGATTATTAGAAGGTCAAACCAAAACTTAAGAGGACACCTTATCTAACAAAATTTTAGGAATCTATTAATATAATATTTTTTTATTTTTTAAAATTTATTTTTAACATCAATACATTAAAATAATTTAAAAATACTAAAAATATACATTAAAAAAATAAATTTTAATGAAAAAGCGAAGGTTTTCATGCTCTTTAATACAAAAAAACTCCACCGAGGGATCATTAAATGTTCTTGATCTTGATGCAGTGTAATTTCATCCATATAAAAATTGGAACAATTCATCAGAAGTATCTAATAATTATTCTTCATTTGTTTTTTCCTTTTAAATAAATTTTCAGATATCAATATGTGGCAAATTTGAAACGCCATAGAACTTTGAATTCTGTTTAAGACATTATTTATAAGGATTAAAAAAGTATTTACAAATATATATTAGAAGAGTTTATTTATAAAAATATTTTAAAGGTATAACTTAATATAAATCATATCCCGGAACGGACCTCACCTAACAGTTTAAGTTATTTGGTTGAGATGGTTCTTTGACATGATATCAGAGCCTTGATGACTAAGCGGTCATGAGTTCGAATCTCAGCATCTCTATCTATTTGATAAAAATTAAGCATAAGATAAAATGAACATGTGTAAGTTTCAAACCCAAAGAGTTTTTATTTGAGGGGGTGTGTTAGAGAGTAATATAAATCATATTATAAGATCTCACCTAATAACTTAAACTATTGGGTTAAGATGGTTCTTTGACATAACTAAGATGACATATTAAATGACATGATCTTTTCATGTTAATTTCATTAAGAATAATATTTTCTTATTTGAAAATAAAGAATAAAAATTTAGAGGAGTAATATATAAACTGATGAAAAGATTGAGAATGTGAATTAGGTAAGGATTGTTATGATCATTACAATAAGACATTATCTATAATAACTTTGCTAGATCATGAATATTTTCAAAACTCAACAATATTTAAATACTTTTATTTAATGTTTAGAAACTTAAATACAAAATATAAACTTTTTATTAAAAAAAAAAAATACTAATTTTACATGATCATTGAGGGCATTACAAGGCTTCTCATTTTCTAAAATTTAAACTGAATTTAACTCTAAAAACACACTCTGCTTTTCAAAATATATATATATATATATATATATACACACATATATATATATATATATATATATATATATATATATATAGTTAAGCACTCAGACTTGAAATAAAACTAGAAATTGCTTGAATTCTAAAGTTGTTATAAATGATAATTGTTGTCCAAGACTTTTATTGCTAGGTGGAATAGGGAAACATTGCATATGAAAATTATTAAAGTTTGTCAAAGAATAATCTAAATCCAATAATTTAAGCTATTAGGTGAGGTCCCAAGATATGATTTATATTATTCTCTAACACATCTCCTCAAGTGAAAGTCCTTTGGACTTGAAACTTGCACAGACCCACATTACCTTGTGCTTGATTTTTATCAAATAAATGAGGATGATGAGATTCGAACTCGTGACCACTTGATCATTAAGGTTTTGATACCATGTCAAAGAACTATCTCAACCCAATAGCCTAAGTTGTTAGGTGAGGTCTTAGGATATGATTTATATTATTCTCTAACAAAGTTGATTTTGATGATTGTCTGCCATATTAATATTATTGTTGTCTTATGAGGAAATAATTCTTAAAATTATTATTAAGGTCTTGTTGGTTTGTTAAGGTGAATGAGGAAACCATGAGTGATCTCATAAATGAATTTGAAACAAAATCTGGATCTTTATTGACTAGTGTAAGATCTTGTACTTCATTAGAAAAACTTGAAATCTATGATAGGGATTTTTAAAGTTTCTTTTTATATTCAGATTTAGAACTTGAAGATGCAATGTTAGCTTGAATTTTGCTTTTTGAAAAATATATATTGGGAAGGAGATGAGGATGATGATGCTATTAGGGCTTGGGAAGACTGTATCCATGATTAAATTGCTTGAAAGTAGGTTTGGTCTATATTGAATTGTGGCCAATATTTTGCTTTGATATATCTCATGAGATCTGGGTAGCAGCTAATTTCTTCATCTACATCATGCATTATTATGAAGTCCCAACATATGATCCAAGGGACCCCTAAGGTAGAGATGAAGTGTAAGGATGCATGAACATATTTTGAAAGTTTCTTTAATGCAAATAGATCCAAGGCTTCTAAAATATTTTGAGGTAGAATTTCATATGTTAAAGAAAAGTATTGCCACCATTTGTTTGAAAATCATGTTGGAAAATTCTTGAACAACTTTTATCAAAATGAATAAACCAAGAATGATCATAATTTTTTAGGTAAAGAGTATTGAACCATGCTTGTTAATAGTCAAGATAACTAAATCTGAAAGGTTAAAAGTTTTGAGAAAATCTCTTAGGTATAAGGATTTTGATTTCAATATTGATAGGTTAAGACCTTTAAAATCTTTATTTTGGAATATGCAATTCTGGAAGAATTATTTGTATTATGATTATGAGTTATCTCAAGTGAGTCAATGTCAATCAAGATAAATTTATTAAATTGTTTGGTCTTTTGCAATTTTTTTTAGGGAAAATTGAAATTGATGAGGAAAAATTTGAAGGATGATTTTATTAGGATCTTCATTATAAGGTTTTTTTTTTATAAGGAAAATATACATATGATAGTTCCTTGATTTATATGTGTTGACAAGTTTCTTTTGAGAAAATCTTGATGATGTGTTGAAATGAGTCTTTGTGTCGAGGTTTGCAAAGCTTGAAAAAAGTTTAAAGGTGAGGTAGTATGACTAGGAAAATTTGATAGGATTGAAAACCTGTTGGTTGAGGTAAAAATTAGTCTTATGAAGGGAGGCTTGACTTGGGTCGAATTAACAGGACTTGGGTCTTAAAGTGATTATGATATATGACTCTTTAATTTTTTTGATTGGTGTGCTTATCTTGAATCTGCAAAAATTCCCTGAAAAGAATTAGTGTCACCTTTGATAAATTCAATTTCAAAATCAAAGTTAGAAAGTATAGCTTGTTATTTAATAAAATTTTATTTTGAGACAATATTTATATCTTTTTCAATGATATATTTCGCTGATTGACAATTAATTCTTAAATTGTTTTTAAGAAATAAATCATCTTGAAAATACACTATGCATAAAACAATTGATAAAATCTTTTGAATATCTTTTTCAGTGACATATTTCAATGATTGACAATCAATTCTTAAAAGAAATATTTTAAGGAATATATTATTTTAAAAAGATGGTATGCATAAAACAATTAATAAAATCTTGTTTTTAATGGTTGAGTATTTTGTTTGAGGACCTGATCACATATCAGAATGGTACCAAACAACATGTTCATGATTTTGAACTTTTTGTTTGACGATCCTTCCATAACCTATATTTGAAGCATCAATTTCAATAATGAGGAAGGCCTTAGGATTAGGAATACCTAGATAAGAAAGACTTTTGATTAACTTTTGAGAGACTTGATGATTTCGATCATTTGAGGACTCCAGACGAGAGGATTTTTCTTGAGTCTCTTATAGAAAGGTTGACAAATTGTTCTAAGATTTGGAAAAAAAATCTAAGATGTAATTAACATATCCAAGAAACTTTCTAAGTTGAGTCTTATCCTTTTATTTAATTAGGGGATTTATCACCAAACTCAATTGTTATACTAATTGGAGTTATAAATCCTTGATAAATATTACATCCTAAAAATCTAATTCTTGTTTGATAAAATTTAATTTTCAAAGCTGAGACAACTAATTCATTTTGTTTAATCTAATTAATAACATACTCTTCAAAAAATGCTTTAGTTGGTAGCCTATCAACTAAAAATAATTTATCAACTACTAATGAGTATAACTTAGTGAATGATTAGATCAATGAGAATGGAAAACTTCACAAATTTTTAACATTTAGTCCTAACATCATATTGACATAACATTTGCATAAGTATATCATGTATGGAAATTCAATGTTCATATCTCATATCCATATACGACCTCAATAGTAGCATATGTAGCATAGTAACTATAATTTCATGTAAATTAAGCTTTTCTCTTTTCACATTTCACATATCATGTGTTACTATATCAACATAACATTTGAGCTAAATCACATCTTTTACTTTAATATAACAAATTATAATTCATTCTTTCATAAACATATATACTTTTAACTAGTAATTATCATGTGAAGTCTCCATTCGAAACTTAGGTTAGGATTCATATATGAATTCTGAGAACTCAGCAAGCATTTAAGGGAATTTTTGATATAAAAAATCTAAAACAATAGAATTTGTGCATAATTATTAGTTTAATCACTCGCTTTAATTAAGTTATAGCCCATTTTCCATTACTTTATTTCTTTTCTTTTCTAACCTCACAAGTTTTCTTTGGTTTCCTTTCTAACAATTATATTGAATTTAAGCTCTAATATTCTATAATTTATTTTTAAAATAAATGGTTTGCTAGTGTTGGTTTGTAGAATGGTGTCTAGATTTCTTTTAGGTTAATTTTTTTTTTTTGGAAAAGATGAGGAGGTACTATTGAAAATTTTATTGGAGAGCACATTCCTCCCTTTCCATTAACACCTTACAGCATGACAATGCCAAAAAGTTGTCATAGTTCACTTATATGACTTACTTAAGAGTTTCATTATGAATTTTACAATATAAAAAATCTTTTTCATCCTAATTCCTCAAGGTAAAATGTTTTTTGCCCATTCGATGATACTATCATAATTGACTTCAATCAACTTATAATCTGACTTGATGATAAATATTTATGCAATGATCGATAATTTGCTATGATTTATATACCCATCTTATAATAGTTCATCATAATCTTTCAAAAGTTAAAAAAACCAATTCCATCTATATTTGGTTCTTCATCTACACGTGAATTGTTACATCCATCACCATACTCCTTTCTAACATGGTTTTATAAGGAACATATAGTTTTTATGTATATTGTTAGAACTAGATGTTGAGTCAATAGTCCTTTCTAACTTGGTTTTATAAGGAACATATAGTTTTCTTTGTGCAAACCAACATTTCTTTGTGCAAACCAACATAAATATTTCCATACAAACCTTTTTTTTTTTAAAGATGCATCAATATCACAACATCTAACTGGTGAAATTTTTTATTTTTACATTTTGTACATGGACATCTAATTTCACCTCCAATAGTATAAAAGTGTAAAATTAATAAAACCCTCAACTCTTTTACAATAATTTTTCATATACAAATCTTTGGGTGAATCTCGATATATCCAAGAACAATCATCCATTACTTAGGAAACTATATAAAATATTAATGACAACATTTATTAATAATATAACAATCAATTCAAAATTCAACTTTGATAATTAAAAATGAATTCAAAATCTAAAAACCAATTATTATTTGTACAAAAAATTAATGTTGTATAAAAATATGAACTAAATAAATCTAATTAATAACAAGTAATCGGTACCCAACTAAATATCTATCATTTATTTAATTTAAACTTATTCAATCTAAACTAATATCATTTAATTATTATCAATTCCATAAAAAAAATCAAATTTTCCAAAATCTCTAACTTAACAATAAAATTAACAAAATATGTTCGATACCTATTAAATAATCCATCATTTCTTCTAATATAATACACCTAAGTTATAAATCAAACTCAGTTTCATCAAATTACAAACAAATTTATTTTTTCACAAATCCTAAACAAATTCTAACATCTAAATCATACTTTAATACAACAAAATTCTCTATGAAATGATTGTAAAACACTTAAATGTATGAGAAAACTATAAATACTACATAAAGATATTACTTGGTATAGAAAATATTTAGAAAAAAATAAATCAAGATAGTGATGCTGACACTCTCGAGTGTTGGGGTGGTGAATTTATGAGGATGAGGCTTAGATTTATGAAAAAATATGGGGGGTTGCTATTTTGATTTGCGGTTAAAGAAAAAAAAGAAGAAGAAAAAAGGGGATGAAGTTTCTGTCGGTTATAACACTTTTAAATCCGTCAATGAAATTTTTGATGAAAATTGAAGACAAAATATTTTTGTTAGTAAGTCCATTGACAAATTATGACAAGCCAAATACCGATGGAATCATCGATATAATATTTATTTATTTTTTTAATTATTTTTATTATGTTGGCATAATTACTGGGGAAACATATTCCATCGCTAATTACATTGAAAATTTCCGACGGATATTTTCCATCGTTATTGTCATCAAATATTATCAACGTATTATTTTTAATAAGTAATTTCATTGTTATTTGATAATTTTTAGAAGTGTTATATTAGTTTTTTTAACCCTTAAAAGTGTCAAAATACATAAAAAGTAACAAAATTATAAAAAAAATCGATGCCTCAATGATAATGTTAATTTTTCTATTAAAACTTATTAAATTACAACTCATAGTTTTTTTTAAAAGTATTTATATAATTAAAAATCAAAACTTAAACTTACACTAAAATTAATTTTTTAAAAAAATTTCTTCGTTTTTGATGGCTTAAATTTTTAAATAATTTCTTAATATTAATTAATTTTGTAATTATTTATCAATTCAATATGAATATAGTTTAAAATTTAATATTTGGGTTTTATTAAAAATTACATGTGGCATTCAATTTGAAATAGATCTTAATACTACATATTTAGAAATTAATTATTCATCAATCTCATATGTACATGTGATTCAAAAAATATTTTAACCTAGTCAAATTTAGAGTGCGTATTTATCCTCTAATATGAAGCTTATAATTTATTTATTTTTCAACTTAATGTGCAATTGTTTTTTTTCTTACAATGTAATCAATAATTTTTTAATTTAGTTTTAATTCATTTAAAGTTTAACTAAAATTAATTAAATATAAAAACATAATTTATGAGTAGACTCATGTAAGTCCTTTTTCCATTCCATTCCATTATGTTTTATTTTTATTACATTATATATATTATATCAAACATGTCATTGTTCACTAATTGTGGGTGTCATCATCCTTAGGAAAAGGCCTGCAAATTTTAGGTTTTGTTTGATAGAATTTGTTCTGGTCGAACTTACTCTAGGTTTTTTTTAGGTTTTGTTTGATAGCATTTGGAAAAGACACGCGGAGAAGATGAAAGAAATAAATTTTTTTATGTATTTTTTTTTATTATGAATTACTTGCTTAGCATCCGATATAGAGATTTTATTTATGAGATTTGAGAACTCCAGTAAAGAAGAAGAAAAAAAAAAGTCCGATGCCCAGAAAATACAGTTATATACATGGAGAGGTGTGAGGCCCCTTATTTGATGGTCAAAGTAAGAAAATAACCTCTCTCGCAGTAGCTCTCTCACTTTGGTTAAGTGCCTGACACCCTCATTTCTGCTACACAGTCCCCTGCGTAACTCTCTCTCGCTCTCTCTCTCGATTTATTAAGATCTGGAGTCGCTTTCCTGCTTGACTTTTATAACGAAAATGACCCATCATTTTTCCCATGAATAAACATCAACTTCTCTTCCTTGTTTTGTGCAAGTCTCCATTTTTTCTTCTTTGTTTTCCTATAAAAATCAAGGCATTGACGAGGGAATTTAAGTTTTTGAGACACCAACAAAAATGACCCATCATTTTTCTTACGGAAAAAAATCAACTTCTCTCGAGTTTTCTGTGCCTTTCTCCCTTTTGCAGTGGACTGAGAGTTATAGTAATATATAGATACATGGGAGAATTAGATTTCCCTAGAGCATCATGTTAACATCAGATTTAGGGTTTCGGTTCTTATGGAGTACAGCAGTGAAGTTACTTTTCGAAACACAAACACACACACACACACACGCAGTCCCTGATAATTAGATCATGTATTTATCTTCTCTCTACTTTTTCTGCTGAGCAAAACCTTTTTCCTGTGATTTTCCCCTGGATTCCATGGTAAGTTCCTACTTTCTTTACATGGTCTTGATGTAGTCAATCATATAACGGATAGTACTCGATCTGTTCTCTCTTCTATTTAGTTTCCTGGTATATGTTTTCAGTATTATTCTAGGCTGATGAACAGAGCTGATTTAACTTCTATAGTGATTCATCACTTGCATTCTTCTTTTTCTTTGTCTTTAATTTCTTTTTGGTGATGTCATTTGCCTATTTTAAGAACAAAAATGTTGGTAATATTTTGAGTTTCTTTTTTCTTTTTCCCTGCTATGATAGATTTACTTTTCTACTACAAATTCTATGCACTTATATATATATATATATAAATTATAAATATATATGTTTTTGTAAGTCTTTCGCCAAACTCGATTCTTTTATGTCATAATGGGATGACTTAAGATCAGGGTTTCATGGGACATTTCTCTTATTGTAGGTTTTGTAGATCGATGTTTGTAATCTCTTTTCATTTAAACAGGAATGACAAAACTAGAAGGCCCCTGTGGGTGGTTTTGCAAGGCTGCTAGATGGGGAATATTGTCCAAAACCACTCTACTGTTAGCTTTGTTAAGTAGTTGCTTTCCGTTTTATCTGTACACTGTTGACAGTGATACGGCCCGTAATCCAGATACGTGAAACCTTTCTTAATTACAATGTATTTATTATTATCAATGTCTTTTTCTTTCGTGATATGGCTAGATTGTCTAGAGCTTGATATGAAAGTTGCTAGCAGCTAAACTTTGCCCCTTGTACTCGCCTTCTTCATTAACAAGTCGCCAGTCACATCCACCCAGTATACCTAGGTGTGACTTATTATATATCTTGATGAACCGTGCCGATCACTTCCTAAAAGCACATACTGTGCTATTTAATGCGTGAATTTGAAGTGGGGTGCGTGTGCTAGCTAGAAGTTTATTGTAGTGGTCCGTACTACTTAGTTGTGAGAGAATTAATCGTGGGAGAGAGCTTCTTTCGGCCCACTCGTGGATAGGACAAAGGGGTTGAACTAGCTGCCGACTCATTCATTCAAGCACTAGTAGAAAAAAAGGCGAACGGTGTTTCTTTTGCTACTGTGATTGTGTGAATGATGCGGGAGATAATTTTCCATCCTCTCCTTTTCTGTGCTTGGACTGAAGGGAGCTCCTTCCTTCTCTTGCTTTCATTCATTGAAGAAACTGTCTAATACAGTTTGTTCGCTGGTTAAATTTCTACTTTCTTACCATCACCATCATCTGCAGCTGATACTTTGGCTTGTACTGTTCTGTCATATCATGATCAACTAATTAATGTTCTTAATTTTCTTGTTATAAATCTCTTCCACTATTAGTACCGTCATCCTGCCAATACGTAGAAAGAATTGTACATTTTCTTACACATAACTGTTTAAAGCTAATTACCCACTGGCATACCTGTTTTGCTTTGCAGGGAAACAACACATGTTGAACTGGTAGCCAACCAGTCGATTTACTATTCAATTTCCTTGAAGAGAAAAACACCCTCCTCCTCACTATTTTGGGCAGACAAAGAGGCATTCTCTCAGAATTTTCCATGTCAAATGAATTTATAAGATCATTTGTTACTTGTCTTCCCTTTTCTCCTTAATTTGTGACTTTTTTTGGAATTGTTTTTGGACAATATTGAGACTTCCTTTGGATAATTTAAACTCTGGCTAGCAACATGATATGGTCTCCCAGATGTCAAAACCTGGAACTGTTGAATTAATCTTCGCCTATGCTCCCTCTTTCGTTTCTTGGTTAGAAAGTACTTCTCATTGTTTCTCTTTGTCAGTTCAATTATCTCTTCATTCCAGGTTTATGAAATAACGGATTTATTTTTCTTATTTTCATTTCATAATCCATACAGGAAAAGTAAATGAAACTGGCCTAGTTGAGTGACTTATAGGGATGTTTATATATATAGACACATACACACCATAGGTAGACACACACACACAAGGAAATTTTTTTTGACAATAATTAATTATAAAAATAAACTGTCAATATTATACTCGGGAGGAGAAGAAAGAAAAACTCGTTGAAGACTTCTAGTTACTCCACCATGGACACCATTCCTTCATTAGAAAGAGTTCAACGAAACAATTATATTGCCATTGCAAAAGGTTGCATAATGACATCAAAAGAGACCGAATGCGCCGTCATAACAATAATTCGAAAAGCAAACCAAATAAAATATCCTAAAAGACATGAGTTAATCTTTCAAACTCGTAACTCATGAAACCCTACACTCAATTTCAATCAGGAAGCTCAATAACTAATCAATTTAATGTTGAAAGATGAAATAAAAATATTATTCTAAAAAATTTTTCGAAGTAAAAAAAATAAAAATTGGAAGAATGAGAATTAAATCTGATAGAAAAAAAACTGAAGGAAGGAAGATGAAATCTTTTTTAAAAACTCAATTTATAATTTATCTCATACAAAGTAAATAACAATAAAAAAAATGAGGACCACATATGACAGATGAAAAAATTGGAGGATGAAATTAAAAAATTCTAATTTTATAAATTATCTCAAATAAAGCAAATAGCAACTAAAAGATGAGGACCAAATATGATAAACAAAAAATTGAATGATGAAATTGAAAAAAATTGATTTTATAAAATATTTCAAATAAAACAAATAATAATAAAAAGAACAAGGATCAAATTTGAAGGAAAAACAAATTGAATAACTTCTTTAAAAAATTGAAGTGTTAGACACATAAATTA
>Ga0325403_1000445_pt1 | contig 28506 bp, 15 predicted proteins | sample PopdelMetagenome_19_FD_205665 | JGI IMG/M metagenome (GOLD analysis project Ga0325403, IMG submission 205665) | Populus deltoides microbial communities from Bellville, Georgia, United States - Xylem-PdKOR-R4 | ecosystem: Host-associated > Plants > Phyllosphere > Stem > Wood/Secondary xylem... | reverse complement strand
GTTAGGAAAAAAAACAAGAAGCACGTTTTGCATTTTGCTTTTGATGGATAAAGAAACTTAAAAATCATCTTTTTGATGTTTTCAAACTTTAATAATTGTGGTGGAAAAACCAAAAAGTCTTTTTTTTCTGTCTAATTTGTAAAATTACATCATTTGAACACAAATATTTTTTTGTGTTCCATTTTTTTTTGTAGAAATGAAATGAAGTAAAACTATGTTAGTGAACACATTCTAGACTTTACTTTTTCATCTTCTTCTTTTTGCATCTTTTCTTTTCATCTTAAGATCAACCAACATTTGTATATAAACTCTTTGGGACACTATTTTCTCATAATAATAAAAAACTACTTTAATGTTAAAAAAATTATATATTCAAAGAGTTTTTCTCTTATTGTCTTGCATTATCATAAACTCTAATAATATTTAGAATTACAATTTATATTTATATATGTATTTATATATGTATGTATGTATTAGCATATAACATCCAATAATTTATTAAATTTTATTTTCTTTCATATTTATGCAAGACTTTTCAAATTGTAGATATTTAATAAATATATGTAATCAAAGTAAAAATTTAAAATATATTTAATTTTTAATATTTTTATTGTATCATATTATCAAATTAATTTTATTTCAACTTAGTTATAGGCATTCAATAAACAAATTGTGTATAAAAATACTTATAATATTTATTGGTTCTATAGTCATATAGGATGCATGACCAAGATAATTCTTAGTATAATTATATTTGATAATTGATATTAGATAAATTTATTTCACCATATATTTAAAATCACTAATTTTTAAATGAAAATACCAAAATATTTTTATTTATTTATAATTGAAAAAACTACCCATATATGCATTATAATAAAAAAGTGATTTTTTTTCTATTTCTTTTTATTTTTAATTTGGAAAAATTGAAGAGTTGAATCTTTCTTATAAAATACAATGATATAAAAATATGACCATTTCAAATTCTAACTATAATTATAAATTAAGAAATAAATTAGTGCAAATGTTTTAGTGACTATTATCTCTAAGATTTATTATCCTAAATATTAACTATTAAATATTAAAAGATAATTTATTGTTTAAATTCTTATTAATAGAAAACCCGACCCAATAATTACCTGAATTAAAAAATATAAGTTATTGGATGAAAGAACCAAACCTGTTGAATATAAAGAATCAAGAATTGAAAGTATAAAGATGAATGCTATAAAGGTAGTTTATCACATATAAAAATGTTTCAATTAATTCCACCCTTTTGGCGTGTCACATATTCAACTTACTTTGTCCTTTCAGATATTTTAGTGATTCGTGATCCAACTGAATCATGAATTATTTCAATCATAAGTAATGTTGCTAAGTCTTTAAAGTTCTCATCAAAATATAAAGCTTCTTATCATAAGTAGAGTAAATCAATGTTGCACCATTAAGCTTTTTGCTAAAATAGGTAATAGGTTGCTTCTTCTATATTAAAACAACTTCAATACCTATTCATGAGGTATTACATTCAATTTTAAAAGTTCTTGTAAGTTAGGTAAAACTAATAAAGGTATTGAACAAAGATTTTATTTAAGAATTTTAAATGCAGTACCTTGTTCAATACCGTATTTGAAACTTATTGATTTTCTAATAATTTTAGTTAAAGGTGTGGCAAAAGTACTAAAATCATCTATAAAAACTAGCCAAACCATAAAGAGTTTATACCTCAATGATCGAATTACGTGTAGGCTATTTTTGGATAGTCTTAACATTTTCTTCATCCATTTTGATACCTTTTTCATTAATAACTAGCTAGGCTTTCTTGAACTCCGATCACTATGAAAGTTAAACCTATAGAACACAAGGCCTTTAAAACCCTCTTAAAGATTTCAACCCAATCCAATAATCGAATAAAAAATTATGTTTGTTAGCGTAAAAGTGTGTATTAGAAAAAATAAGCCTAAAATCGCATCTCCTTGTCTAATCTACAAGTTACCAAGATTTCTTGCCTAATCTACAAGCTAAAAGGCTTTTTTCGAACTCCTTCTCTTATGTGGATTATATTAATTAAAGCCTGATCATCTTTATGCTTAACTTGTATAAACCCCGATTAAAAATTTGGAAACAATTACTTGTGATAGACATAAAAATGTAACAAACCTAAATTAAGTATTAAATGGAATATGGGGTATAAAAATTAAATGGAAAAGTGGTTTAAATAAGATTTTATAAAATGGGCATGAAAACGATTGAAAGAAATAACATTGGTTTGGTAAAATACGAGAGATAAAACTTAACATAAGTAATAAAGGCATTGTAGTAATTTACATGTGTGTGTATAAAACTAAAGCTTCTAAAATAAGCTTTTATAGTTGTAAATGGATAAAAAGAACTAGAGAATTCTTGGTTTTCTTTGATAATTTTATAGAGAAAATGGTGAGATTTGAGAGTTTAGAGTGATCTAAAGCTAAGATTAAAAGAATAACTTAGAGATTTAGGATGTTAAAGATAGAACAAAGGTGAAAAAGGTGAGTAAATAGAGATACAAAAGCTCACAGAGAAACAAGAAGAAGGAAGGCTTAGAAAGAGCTTGAAATTTCCATTGTTTAGGTGTAATCAAGAGGTAAAAATCTTCTTTTCCTTTTCTTATTGAAGTCTTAAGTTGATTTAAGTAATGATTAATGTGGGTAGTGGTGATGTAAAGGTTTAATGGAAGATGGAGATAAATAGGGTTTTTGTTGAACTAATTATGTAGCATCAAGTAAATTGATAATTAAGTGTATTGATGAAGAAAAAAAATTAAAATGGAAAATTCTAGGAAATGCCCTACATATTTAGGCCAAGTTACCTTAAACAGGTTGGATGAATTTTGACTTATTTTGTTGAACGACAGTCAAACTTTTACTAAAGAATCCTTCTTTCTAGGACTAGGCTATCCAGTCAGATCCATACGCTTAGCCCTAAAGATTGTCTTATCTAATTTAATAGGCTAATCAGGCTAGTTACACATACTTTTCTAGCCAAGCAAGTTCTCTGATCAAAGGTTAACTTCCATTGCCCCTTTCTGAGTTAGATTACACTTATCCATCTACCTAACTGAGCAAGATAAGCTTGTCCATTCTAATGCAAAGAGCAAGGAACTAGTAGGAGTTAGTGGTAAGAGAGAATGTGCTAGATCTTTAGTGCTATATTTGTAGTTACCTCTTTTCCTCTATATCTTGTAGGTGAGAGAGACCTTTGGACGTATTGCGAAAGGAAGTTGATGGGGGATTCTTAAGAAGTCCGGAATTTTTTCTTCTTGGGTCGATGCCCGAGCGGTTAATGGGGACGGACTGTAAATTCGTTGGCAATATGCCTACGCTGGTTCAAAGCTAGCTCGGCCCAATAATTCACCGATCCACCATGAAATGATATAACCCCTTCGTTCTTTCGAAATGTCTGATAAAAAAAAATTAAAAATTTCTGCTTGACTTGTTCCCGTTGGGTTATTGTCCCAATAAAAATAAAATAAAATAAATAATTGTAGGAGTAAAATCTTGATAGAATTCGAAAAAGCAAGCAGCAAGTACAAGACAATAAAAAAAAATACATATTTTTTTATAGGATTAGATTAAACAAATCAAATATAGGATTAAACTATTTTTCATGGTTACCTTATTTAGTTGTCGGTAATCAATACACAATAGCATGGTACCATCCTTCTTTTTCACAAACAACATTCAGGCTCTCCAAGGTGAATTACTTAGACATATAAATCTTGTCTAGTAATTCTTATAATTATACCTTTAGCTTTGTTAACTCTCCAAGGACCATCCAATAAGATGTTTGGGCTATCTGTGTTGTTCACGGTATCACCTCAATTTCCCTTTCAAGAGGCAACCTTGTTAGTTTATCAGGAAAAACATCTGAAAATTCCCTCACTATAGGAATGTTACTCAACTTTGATCTCTCCTTGTTAGTCTCAACTAATGTGCTAAGGCACACCCTTTTCTCAAACATTTCCTCGCCTTTAAGGCCAAGATTAAAAAAATTAGAAAGTACTCTCCTATCACCTCTAAAAACTACTTCCTTATAATCTACCCTTTGTAGAGTAATTGTTTTTGTAAAGCAATTCATTCTTACTCTATAAGAACTCAGCCAATCCATTCCAGTATTAAGTCAAAATCCCTCATTCAAGAGGAATTAAATTTACCCTCATCTCATGCCCACAAATAGTTTCTTCACACCCTTTATATACAATATTTATATATACCTTCTCTTATAAAGGTGTATTGACACTATTCCCCCATTCAACTTACTTTTTTCCCAAATTCAGTTTACCCACAATTCCACATACTACAAATGAGTGTGTGACACCTGGATCAAATAATAAATAAACAGAGATTGCCATCACATCCGTTGTAGTCCTTGTATCCTTCCGAGTTATTTAATAAACTTTTCCATATGTCCTCTCCTATTGTGCCCTATGTTGACCCCAACTAGCACTAGTATTAAATGGTGTAGGCCTCAAAGGTCTATTCACTATTACTGATTGTTATTGGCTTTGAGCCGGTAGCGGTAAACTTTGAGCCTAACTAGTCTTTTTTACAGGGAAATCCCTCTTGAAATGTCCCCACATCACCACAATGATAACAACTCGTTTCCAAATATTTTCACTCCCTCTACATGTGCCCTTTCCTGCCTATAGATATAACATCTACCCACATTCATAAAATAGTCTCCTGTATACTTCTGATTACATTTCTCGCATAAAGAAAAAGAGACATCTTTTGTCACATGAATCCTCCATAGGAGTTTATTCTTGGGCATGCAAGCCCTCCCGATGAACCTCCTCCACTAATCTATAAAAATCTTCCTGAAAACCCATTAACATTAAAGCTTCCCTTCTAAGCCGAAACTAACCAATCTACTGACCCTCTTTCTTTTTTTTAGGAAAAGGGGTTTTCCGGTGGAGAATTCCATATCCTTCCTCTTTTCAAACCTTATTGATGTATTTTCCACATCTCTTTATTGCTCCTCTCCAATCACAACTTTCAAGGACTGAGTTGCCTCAACCAAATCCCTTACTGTCTTAGGTTGAAAAGTAATCAACCCCTTTCTAAGTTCCTGTCTAAAACCATCCCTCAACCTCTCGATTCTATGCTGCTCTGTAAGCATCAAGGTGGTAAAAAATATAAAGAGGACTTGTAACTGCCTCTCATACTCCTTTATTGTCATATTTCTCTGCCTTAAAGTCAAAAACTCTTGTTTCTTATTTTTCTGATGTTTCCTCGAGTAGTATCTAGTTTCAAATTCAGCCTTTGAATCTCCTCAAGTCAAATCCTCGTTAAACCTCTTTTCCCTCACCATGGTCGACCACAAAAAACCCTATCTAACAATAATTGAGCCACACAAGCTACATGCACATCTACTGGACCTGATATATATAAGAGTGATTGTCCCACCTTTCACAACCAATATCCAACCACTTCAGCATCCTCCTCTCCTAGAAAAGGTATACAACCCATCTCTCTTATATTTTTAACCTAATACACTAGAGTATGCATTTGCCCAAGTCCTAGTAGTTGCCACTCCTGTCATCCCTTCCATAAGAGCCTTAACAACCTATTCCTAATAGGCAAAGGTCTGGGTAGGCCAATGTAAACCCTGAAAGCACTACCTATAGGGGTCATTTTACTTGTACCTTTGTAGTTATCGTCATTTATGGTGGCCCTTCAGCTTTAATCAATGTTGGATTACCTCTCGGCTTCGATGACTCCCTATGAATAGATTGCACCTGCATTGAAGGTGCATGAGAGGCACTGTCAGCCAAAAGGTCCTCCCCCTATTTTCCAACATTCTCATTTTCCTTAGATGAGATATGAATCAAACAATATGTTTAATCTTCCTAAGAATTCCCTCACTTTCTTCTTTGTCTTAAGAGATGGGATGGATTAAATAGCCTTTAATTTACTTTATCAGGATCTATCTTTATCCTTCTGTCACTTACCACGAACCCTAGTAACTTGCCAGACTTAACTCTAAATGAACATTTTACAGGGTTAAGTCTCAATTTGTACTTTCTTAATCACTCGAATAACTTCCTTAAAACCTGGACATGACTCTCTCCTTTCTTAGACTTCAAAATCATATCATCAACATACACCTCAATTTCTTTGTGCATCATATCATGTAAAAGAGTCACAATGGCCCTATAATAGATTGCCCCTGCATTTTTCAACCTGAATAGCATAACCTTGTAGCATAATATTCCCCAAGGTGTGACAAATGTTGTTTTCTCTTTATCTTCCAGAGCTATTTTTACCTGGTTGTACCCTGAGAAGCTGTCCATTAAGGAATATGTTAAATTGCGCACAACGTTGTCAACCAAAACATCTATATGTGGTAAGGGAAAGTCATTTTTGGGGCTATCCCTATTCAAATTTCTAAAAGTCCATGCAGACTCTGATCTTCCCCTTCTTCTTAGGCATGACAACTATGTTAAATACCCATTATGAATACTTAACTACATTTAAGAAGTTAGCGTTCCACTACTTCTCAATTTTTTATTTTACTTTTATTAGGACATTTGGGTGGGCTCTCCTCAACTTTAGCTTGACTAGTCTGCATCCTTCTACCAATGGTATCCTATGTACTAGATATTTGTATCCAAACCAAACATATCTTCATAGGACTAGCCCAAAACTAATGTAACCATATTATTTGATAGTTTTACCCATATTTACCTAGTATTTTTCCTACGTTATATATATATATATATATATATATATATATATATATATATATAATACCTTGATATTCTTTGTTTTATGTTTTGAAGGCACTTTTAGATGTAAGATTCTAAAAGAAGTAAATTGGAGATAATTGACAGATTTGACCTCCAATTAATGTTGTGCAGAGCTTGAGCTCTAGAGGTTGAAATGAAATGATTCCAGTGGCATTAAAAAGCTAACATTCATACCTTTCTATACATATATGGAAAGAAAAATAAAAGGAGAAAAAGCATGGAAATTGCAGCATTCAAAGACAAACCTCGCATTCTGCCAATGTTGACATTTAGCCATTTCGACTTGAATATCTTGAGCTAGAGAAGTCTATGTGATGCAAACCTAATTTTATTGGATTCTTGACTCGAAGACATATCAACCTACAAAATTGTAGAAGAAAAGGAGCACATATGAGAGAGATATAAGTTTTCTAAGATGACATATGAATTCTGCCAGCAAACAGGTTTTGTGAAGAAACAAGTACAAAGTACTTTCCAAAGCATCGAAATCGATATACAAGTCTTTATTTCAGCAATTTAACTCCTCTAAGTTTAAAGTCCAACCTTGAAGATTTTATTCAAGGCTATTTCTCCTTTTTTAGGAAAATAGTTATTAAAGTATTTAAATGTAAATTGTCTACTTAGGAAATGACTATTTTATAGGGAAGGGGGATTAGGGTTTCCTATTAAATAAAAAGAAAGTGATAAAGGAAGGGAAGGGGGCGATCAGAAAGAGAAGAAAAACAAACCCTTTTTCTCAAAAAGCCTGAAATCATGCATTCTTCTTTCCTTTTGATTAGTTTTTCAATAGATATGCAAAGCTAAACTCTTTTTCTTGGTTATAAGGACACAAAAACCTTCGAATTTCAACTGTGAGATTTATTTTACTTTTTATTTTTAGTTTATATGATGAATATGCTTGTTTTCCTATACTTATTTCCTATGATTTTTTTTAATTGCTAGAGGAGATTCTAAATTGTTATTGTAAACAATCTATTGCTAAGTTTGCTATCAAAATTGGAGTTGTGGTATATAAACTTGTGAAGCAACTAAGATTAATAGTTGTGTTAGATCCAAGTTATTAATCTTAGGGAAAACATTCAATAAAATCAAGCATGGACTGCAAACAGTTATGTTGTTTAGATTAATCAACTTATCTTTTCTAGTTCATAAGGCTGTCATTAAATTAAATTACTAGTGCGAACATTATGGTTGTTTAATGGTTAGGGTAAGTTATATGGTGGATCTATTAACTAAGCAATGTTAAGAAAAGATAAATGTTCAGAATATAAATTGATGTATCGTTTCAATGATTGGTTCTGATTTCCATAGGTGGATGTCTACTTGAAACCAAGGTTTGTTCTCTTGATAGTTTTTTTTATTTATTTAATTTAGCTTGATTGTTTAATTCTGTTATAGTCTAAATAACCTTAATCCCCCCTCTAATTGCATATCGTATAGCATAAAATTTTTAACTAAACCTTCATTGTGGGATCGACCCCTTACTTGCTCTATATTATCTTATTTATTTAAGCTAAGGTAAATAATTTATGTGACCGCGACATCACAACAAAAACATTTTTATATTCTTGTAGTAGGGAAGTCATTTCTACTATTTCCTTAGGAATAATCAAAGCTCATATTTTCCATCTCCATCTTAACATGATCATCATCTACATTTATGGTCTCAAGTTCTTCTGTAACAGGTTTCCAGGCTTGTTCATGCTGCTCTAGTAATTTTGTGATTCCTTGATATTAATTTCATCACATCCTTCATCTCCCGCAGCTACTACATATTCATTAAAGTTTTGATGTGTATCAACCCACAAACACCAGCACAGACCCATTACATGTTCCAAATGGGCTAATGACTCGATCCAAGACAAAGGCATTGAATGCATCTGTTTTGAAGATTTCAACCAAGTCAGATTTGAAGGGTCTATTGGAGTATTAAAAAGAGGTTTTAGTACATATTATCCATGTGTAAGAGAGGCAGAATCCAACCATGTTTAGGCTATAAGGTTTTGGCAAAAAGGCTGGCAATTTTCTAAATTTTCGACAAGCATTGTGTTTATGATGTTTCTATATGTTTTATGGATTCCTAATTTGTTTTGGACTTCCTATTATGTATGGGAACATTAATTATTTCCTTTAAGTATTAGGATTTATTATTTTGTTTATTTCCTTGTTAAGTGAGGAGAAAACACAATAAAAAAAACAAAAGAATCCTACTATAACTTGGAAACAACATAGATAATTACCTTTTACTTTAGTTTCTAGGATTAATGGGATGCATGGAAGGCTATAAATAAGCCTTGAATCAGTTCTGTAATATTTTTTTTCCTTCTCTTCTTCTTACAGCAGAACATGGATTTAATATGGACTTTATTTTATTTTATTAGCTACAGCCCAAAGCTTGTTTGGGCTTAATTAATACTTTGTTTTTAGCTAGGATCCAATACTTTTTTGGATCCGGTTATGGGCTTTTTAGTTTAAGGTTATTGGATCAGTTTTGTAAGTGGACCAAATTAGTCCACTAGGGTAGATTCATTAGGGTTAATTTTTCAAGAACTATTTAAACTCACGTAACCTAAATTTTGGCAGCCATTGATGAACAACACTTCTAAATTTTTTAGTTTTAATGTGTAAGAAAGATTCTTGCATTCTTTGATTCTTGAACGAACTGAATCTAACTTATCGAAGATTAACTAGCTTCGTGGCGTCATTCAACTTCATTCTAATAGTGTTAGTGCTTTGAAACAAGTTTTCATTCTGTCACACACTCTTATCAGACCTATTTTGACTTTTTAGAATCAGATCTTAATCTTGATTATTGGTTGTGTGACCACATGATCACGAGGTTCACATTAGGTTGTATCAGAGCTAGGTTATGAAATAAGATCATATCCTTCTGTTATTTTTATTTTCTTAGTGTTGCTTTAAGTTTTTTAGTGTTTGTGTTCATCTTCTTGTACTTTATGTTTGTGGCATCTAAGCTAAAAAAAAAAATTTATATTTCATCTTGTTACTATCTTTAATCATATCAATAGCATAAAAAGATAGAGGAGATTAGACAACATTTGAAGGTTGATTCAATTCTACAATAAAAACACAACTCTTAATGAACCATAATCAAACCACCTTAGAATCAATTGAAACTCTATATTTTATCTATTACGGATGATATTGCACCATATATTAAATTTGGGAATATTTTGATATCATTTTCTTGAGGTTTTAATTCGAGGTTCAATTCTGCCGCAAACTGATCACACTAGGGGTTTAGGTACCTAGATATAATAAAACAACCTATAAACTAAGATTTGTTGTTTGTTTGATATCAAAATACTTAATATTGAATTAGAGGTCATTTAAATATCATTTGGTCTAGTTTTCAATTCTAGTACATAAAAAAATTGTGTAACACGTCAGATTTGCGTTAGTTCCAAAACATGATACTTACTATTTGTTTTCATCCAAATCATTTTGTTTCTATTATAATTGGGTTATTGAGGAGTCAAGTAATTTTTTTTGCTAATTTTTTCTTCTATTTTATTTTGGGTGTGTTTAGGATTGTGGTAGTGACGGCAGTTCAAAATGCTTTTCAAGTAGAAATGTATTAAAATAAAGTTTTTTTATTTTTTTCAAAATTATTTTGACATAAGTATATCAAAATGATCCGAAAGCATAAAAAAAATTTATTTTAAGCAAAAAAAATATTTTAAAATTTGAGGGAATGCCATTTGCACCGCGTTCCCAAACACACCCGAATTCATGTCTTCGTTTCATCCACAATTCATATGAATTGCATTGCTACTCATGAAATCATAATCGTAGTTTCATTTTGCTTTGTTTTTAGTATATTTATTGATTCTTGAGTCTTAAAATTATAATTGGATTGCACTACGAAGGCTACTAACTTTGATTTGTTAGTTCCAGTTCCTAAAGAACCAAGGAAAGCAAGTTGTGAGGTAAAAAGCATAGTGAGCTTATTAGAGTGAAAAGCCTTGATTTTTATATGAAACACGAGAGGTGTGAGGATATATTTTATGCTACGAACCAAATTTTACAGATTCAAATAATATTTGAAACAACAAATCAATGACACAAAACGCTGATGTCGTTTTCCAATTGCAAGCCATAGGCCAGCAACTCAAGCTCTTGTCTAGGAAATACAAGGATCTGAAAAATGAGGTGAATTCAATAAAGCAACAGAATAATGGTGTTGATCGCCGAGGAAATACGATCTGAAGGTTCGTACGAAATGTCAAATCTGATTTTAAAGAGTTTGTTGACGAAAATGCAGATATGGGTGAAGATGACTATGATTTTGCATCCGTTGGCCAAAAAATCAGGTCTGGACCAAATAAGGCTAGGAGGAATGTGAATTTGCATAGCATGGGAATTATAAAGATATGGACGAGGACTTGGACTTCATTAAATTTAAAATTCCTAACTTTCAAGGTAAAAATGATCCTGAGGCTTATTTGGAGTAAGAGAAAAAGGTAGATTGGGTTTGTTATTACTATAGCTATTCTAAAAAAAAGTAGGTGAAATTGGTGGTCATTGAGTTTACAGAGTATGCATTGATTTAGTGGGATAAGATTGTAATCAATAGTGGGAGGAATGGAGAGCAACCCGTTCAGACTTGAGGGGGAGATAAAAGTCTTAATGAGGAGATGATTTATGCCAAACTATTATTATAGAGACTTATATCTAAAGCTACAAGGTCTGAATCAAGGTTTTAAGTCAGTAAATAAATATCACAAATAGATAGAGATAACAATGATTCGGGCCAATGTTGTTGAAGATAGAGAAGCCATCATGGCTAGATTTCTTAATGGGTTGAATCAGGATATTGCCAATGTTGTTAAGCTACAACACTATGTAGAGCTAGAGGACATGGTTCACATGACTATGAAAGTGGAGAGACAACTTAAAAGGAAGGGACATGTTCTGCTAACATTTAATTCGGGTTATTTATCATCTTGGAAGTCGAATATGAGGAGAGAGGGTATTGTCCAGTCGAGGTCATTTGTTCTTTCCAAAGCCGAACTACCAAAGGCTAAAGTTGATGTCCCTACTGGTTTCAAAGGTAAATCTAAAACTCAACCTAAACGTACTCGTGATGTTAAATATTTCAGGTGTAGGAAACAAAAGAATCCTATTATAACTTGGAAACAACATGGGCAGCTACCTTTTCCTTTAGTTTCTAGGATTAATGGGTTGCATGAAAGGCTATAAATAAGCCTTGAATCAGTTTTGTAATATTTAATTTCCTTCTCTTCTTCTTGCGGCAGAATATAGATTTAATATTATGTGCTTTATTTTATTTTATTAACTCAGCTGAAGACTTGTTTGGACTTAACTAATACTTTGTTTTCATTTAGGATCTGAAACTTGTTTGGATCAGGTTATGGGCCTTTTAGTTTAAGGTTTTTGAGTCAGTTTTGTAAGGGGGCCAAATCAGTCCACTAGGATAGATCCATTAAGGTTAATTTTTCAAGAACTATTTGAACTCATATAACCTAAATTTCGGCAGCCATTGATGAATAATACTTCTAAATTTTTTAGTTTTAACATGTGAGAGAGATTTGCATTCTTTAGTTCTTGAATGAACTGAATCTGACTTATTGAAGATTAACTGACTTCGTGACGTCATTCAACTTCATTCCAATAGTGTTGGTGCCTTGGGATAAGTTTTCATTGTGTCACACTCCTATCAGACCTATTTTAGCTTTTTGGGATCACATCTTAATCTTGTGGGTTGCATGAACACATGATCATGAGGTTCATGTCAAGTTTGGCGACTCATTCTCGGTGCAAGGTGTATGTAGTGTTATGGGAGATCCGTTTTCAGGATTCTTGAAAGCGAAAAGTGTTTGGTGTAAATGTATAAATAAAATAAAGAGACAATTTTGGAAAAATGCATGATCTCATCATTCAAGAAAAAAAAAAGTAGGCTCAACAACAAAGATAAAACCTAGCTGACATATTGAGCCTCGATTCTTAACCAAAAACAAGAAAAACAGGTAAACAAAAGTAGAAATAAAAGCACTTTGAAACAAGCAATGTTGGTTTACATTCTAAACACCACTAGAACTTCTTGGGTCACCCAGTTTTGAAACTTCTCACCTTTGGCCAGTTTTCACACGAAATTCTTGGTAGAGATTTTTTCTAAATTATGGATGGTCAACTATGGCAACACTTCATCCTCCTTTCCAGGCTTTGTCCTTTTGACATCTTCTTTGACTTCATCTTCCTTCAAGGTGTTTATGTTCATTACAAAGAGTTTCTAACCAAGGTTTTCTAATCCTTTATCAGGTTGCATCATATATGTAGCCTTTGAGAATGAAACCCTAATTTGAGGGATGGCTTCTTCTCCAGGCTCTTTATCCTCAATCTTAGCCATTCTTCTCTCTCTTCTCATACTAGCAACTCATCTATAATCCTTCCTTTTGGGATTATACCCAAACTCGAACCTTTAATCAGCATATTTTATCTTCATTATATTAACCCTTTTATGGTATTTTAGTGTTAGGGTCATATCGAAACGGAATCCCATGTCTTAGGAAGCATTTAGTTGCCCTCCTTATTGCTTTTAAAATCTTTGACCTTCTTAACACCATGTTCTTAGCAACCAACTCAGTGTTCATGATTTCAAAAACGTGAATGTTTTAATGGCAATAAAAAAATCAATGATGGTGAAGACACTCTTTGAGAGTGTTCGACAACATATAAAGAAAAAAAATGAATAATATGCATCTAAAGTTAATAAAGGTAGTAGGCATGTTATCTTTGAACTAGGTGATTGGTTTTTGGTGCATATGAGGAAGAAAAGATTTTTTTTTCCAATAAGAGATCTAAGTTGCATCCTAAAGGTGATGGTTCATTCTAAGTTTTTGAACAAATCAACGATAATGCATATAAAGTAGATCTTCCAGATGAGTATAATGTTAGTGTCACTGTTAATGTTTTTTATCTTTCTATGTTTGATGAAGGTTATGATTTAAGGTCAAATCCTTTAGAGGAGAGGGAAAATGATGAGAATCAACGAGCATCACTAAAGGATCCATTAGAGGTGTCAATTGAGTTAATTACAAGGTCAAGGGTGAAGAAAATTAAAGATGCATTCAATGGGCTAATTCAAGATATAAATGACAAGTCAAGCATCAATATTACAATAAGAGATGATCAGGCTTTAATTAATGTAATCCATGTAAAGAAAGGAGTTGGATCTTGGGATTGAGGCATGGAAATAAGGCTTATTTTTTCTAATGTTTAGTTTTATGATAATGAGCATAATTTTGGTCTGACCGTTGTTGGATCAAGCTTAAATTTTTATAGAATATTCCAAAAGCCTTTTTTCCAATAGGGTTAAAATTATGTAGTGATTAGACATCAGGAAGGCTTTGCGATAAAGCCAAGAATTTACTGTTCAAAATTTGCAATATTTTCCTAATTGATTTAGGATTATCTTTCCTATTTTATCTATAACTCTTTTGTTATTTTTTTCGACCTTGTTTAGGATATTTTTTTCCCTAATATAAATAGGTTTATTTAGCTTTTATTTAAGTTTTTTAGGGTATTTTAATTTCAGAAATAATATTATGTGTGCAAAGATTACTTCTGTATGGTATTCATCATTATAATTCTAGTTCTTGATTTTTTATAATCTAGAGGTTGGGGTTTTCATCTAATAACTATGGTTTATTGGTTCAGGTAATTAATTGGGTTGGGTTCTTTTCAATCTAATTTATTTTTCTTAAGTTGTGTTCAATCTTAAATGTGGGTTCTAAGGTTTTTACTCTTCGGATTTTCATCATCAACCTAGTCGTTGAATCGAATTCTTGTGCCTCAGGAATGCTATAACCATTAATTCAACAAGGAATTTAGTTTTACCTTCATAGAAATGTTTTGATCTTTTTACTACATCAATGGTACCTAAAGAGTTGAAGAAGACTTTATAGACATTTTCAGGTGCACCTCTACCTATTCTTCTACTTGAATGAAACCCTCTCATGGCTAACCTCAACTCTTGAAAATTTAACTCCTTTAACCCTGTCACTAGCTCCATTTTCAAGCTCTTTACTTTTTTAATAGTCTACCACTTTCAGAAAGCAATATGACCAAAAGCCTTAGGAACACACACAAGATAGCATAACCAACAATCTCTCAGTCAAAACAAGGCTCTTGTAATGTTATTTGCAGAATTTGACATAGTAAAAATAGTTGTTGTTACTATCATAAAACTATCATATACATTATGAGGATTTGAATTTGGATTCGAAGGAATGAAGCCAAAGGTTCTAACAATTCACAACTGAGTGAAACTTAATGCTTTCTTCTATAAAACTCGAATATCACATATAATTTTTTAAGACCCTCAAATCATTCTGGTATTCAATCCTAATAATGGTCAAATCTCACTCTTTAAATCAATATCTTGCAAGATTAGATCAGTAGTCTTGATTGAATTAAGGCTATTAATATTTAAACCAACATAGTGGTCATTTGGATCATTGAAATGGGCATCAAGCTTGGTATCAAACTCAATAGCCACAAACTTGTTCTTGGTCAACTAAGAAGCATTAACAAGACTAAAGTACCTTCGGGGCTTGTTAAGAAAAAAGTTATGGTATTGGATTCTCAATCAAAAAATGGAATGGGGAACCCTATGGATAGAGATATCCAGAAATCTACAGTCAAATCGACCCTTCCTGAAAAAGCTAAATTCAATCCTGTGATTGATCTTGACACAATGATAACGTGTATTGAGACATCAAGACTATAGAAACTGAAACGCCACCCATCATTTATGAAGACATGTGAATAAGTAGTATAAAAGATGCCATGAAGAACTAAATTAAAAGAATTTCCTATCACACACATAATAGATTATTTTGAAATCAAAGTTTGTATCTAAGAAAACCTAAATATAAGCTAAATAATCCTATTTATCATAAGTAAAAAGGTCTTAAAAAAGGTTGGAAAAATAATAAAAGATTTCTAAAAAAAATAGGGAAACATCCTACATCAACTAGGAAACTAATACAAATTATGCATGGTAGCTTTTAGACCTTATCATAAGGTCTTTCTGATTTTCGATTGCTATAAAATTTTAATTATATATAAAACTGGGCCACCAGAATCATCTGGTGAAATTTTAGATTGATCTAATAGTCAGATAAGAAATTATGCATGTTAGCATAAAATTGTGTGTTAGAAAAAATAAGCCCAAAAATCACTTATAATGTTCTTAAATGATAAGAAAACCTTGCCAATAAGAAAATCCATAAAATAAAAGGAAATGTAAGTTGCTAAAATGGAATACCTTTCCAAAATAATCCCAATCATCACCACTTATGTTTTTCTTTTATAAAAAGAATCCTTGCTAAATAAGAAATCCACAAATCATAAGAAAATAAATAGCAAAACTTGTATTGCAACTTCTAGTATGACTTTAAATACATTGATCTCTCTCATCTAGATGAATTAATAGACCTACTATATATGAATGAAAAGCATGAGGTGTCTAGTTTCCATCCTAACTAGGATCACAACAAAGTTCCAAGTGTAGCTCCATACATGGGCCAAACAGTACATAAAGGTCTTTTTTTATAGATTTATAACTTGTTAACCCCATATCCAAAATCAACCCAATAAATTTCTCTTGGATCCTCTTAGTTTCAAACCTTGTAATAGGCCCAATTGGTACATTTAATGGATCCTTTAGTGATGCTCGTTGATTAGCATAATCCCCCATGTCCTCAAAAGAACTTGTGTTTGAATCAACAATAGGAATACCATTTTTGGGCAATATGTCTTCATAATCTTGAAAGAAAAAAACACAAACACTAGGAATACAAGAATTAAGTTCATTAATGTTAAAATATATCTCTTTATAAACAAGAAAAATCATAGGCATGTCAGAAAAACAAACATTCTTAATCTCATTCTTTTTAGCATAAAACTAACTTTTTTTTTTCCACACTCTCTTCTTTTTCCACCCTTTCTTTCTTATCTCCTTTTTTTTTTCTTATCTATTAGTCAAAACCCTATTTTTCTCTACCATGGTTGAATTTGTTCTCTCAAGGCTTTATTATTTTCACCCTTCCTCACATCCTCACATAGTTATTCAACTTCACTTTCTTTTTCCAGCTTTAATTAATCTTTATAAACATGTCTCGGTGATAATAATACAAGCATGAAAGTATTTCCATCTTTTTTTTAAGTGAATATATGTTCTTAAACTCATTATGCTTGTCCTTCCTATCAAATTGCCAAGAACGCCTCAATAATAAAGGAGTAGTATATATAGGAACCACATCTCGCAAAACCTTATCCTTATACTCTCCAACCACAAACAAAATTAAAATTTGTTTAGTAACTCTTACTTTACCATATTCATTCAACCATTGTCGTGTATAAGGTCTTTCATTCTTAATTGTGTTTATATTCAATTTTCTGACAAATATAACACTAGTAATATTAGCACAACTCCCACTATTAATAATCATACCACATGTCTTATTACTTATATGGGAATATGGCATCTAATATGAAAGATGTTCTCCCTTTTTTATTCCACATCATCATGCTTAATCAAAAAATTAAGTGATGTTCTAATCATCAAAATCTCTCCATCAACTAGATTTTTCACATCACTACAATCCTTAAGTGGTGGCATCTCATCCTCCTCTGATTTTTCTTTTTCAAATTCAATCTCCTTTTGTTCTCTCATAACCATAACCCTTTTGTTTGGACATAATAAAGTTATATGTTCATTACCCAAACACCTAAAATACTTAATATTACAGTTATGATTAATTAGAGTTTTAGTTTTACCTTGGACAAATAGTGGTTAAATCATTCTTTATGGCTTTAGGTGGTTCAAGTTTGCTTCCCATTGTATTCGGCTTTGATAGGGTAACCCCCTTTCTCCTATAATTTGGCTTCCAAGATGAAAAATAACATGAATTACCTCTTTAACTGCTTTTCTATCTTGGTAGTCATATAAATCAAATCATCTATCTTAATATAATATTGTAATTCAACCATACTAGTTATCTCACTATTCTAACCATTTAAAAATCTTGTCAGTATAGTCTTTTTATTCTCTACAACATTAGCTCTAATCATGGCAATCTTTATCTCCTTATTGTAACCCTCCACTCTCTTTAACCCTTAAGTGAAACTCTGTAATCTCTAAAATTATTCTCTATAATAATATACAGGAAAAAATATCTTTTTCATGATTGCTTTCATCTTATCCCAATTCTTTATGAGTCTCTCTCCATTCCTTCTTTAACTTAATACAATTTGATCCCACCAAATAATATCATAGTCAGTAAAGTTAATAACAACAAGTTTTACTTTTATTTTCTTAGAGTAACGGCGACAGTCAAAAATCAACTCTATTTTCTTCTCTTATTCCAAATATACTTTAGGATCATTTCTAACCTAAAAAGTTGGAATCTTCATCTTAATACTCCCTAAGTTTTTGTCCAAACCATCACAAAAACCATCATTTCTATTTTATCTCCTATGGTTGAAATAATCATGTGGCTGAACTCCCTCATGTTTCTGGTTCCTATGTTTATAATCAAAATCCTCAGCCTCTTCATCTATATTTTTTAGCTATAAACTCCTTTACAGGTGAAATAGCTCGTCTTGCAAGCCTTCTACACTCGGGACCCTACAAACTAGCCCATCATAAAGGCTAGATACTTTGGTTCTCAATCCATCCATCCATTCATAACCTCTATAAACCTCATGTTCATCATCTTTAATTATTGTTGTATAGTTAAATAACCCTATTCCAGATTATTCTTATTTTTTAGCGGTGATTATGCACTTTTGGTTTATATTGTCAAGATCTTAAAATTATGTTAGTAGTAAAAAGAAGTATACCCTCACACACTTCCTCACATGTTTACACTCCATAGATATCACTCTCCTCGTATTTCACTTAAATTTTCAGCTTTTGACTATAATAAGCTCACCTTTAGTCTTTTACCACTCAATATCAAAAAATTTAGTTCTTTAAGGAACCAATTCACAACAAATAAAAAATAAATTGATGATTTAGTGGCGCAATCCAAAATAATATATAGACTCAAGAAGCAATAAAAAAAACTATCAATACAAAATCACGAAAAAAAAGAATTCATGTAAAATATGAATGATAAAAATTTATGAGAATTAAAAAAATTAATGGAGTAAGACTCAAATATCCCAAACTAAGCAAAGACATTATTTTTAGACCATTTTCTATGTAGCAAACCCGAAATCAACAATAAAATAGTTTTTTTTTTTATAAAAAGATACTTGTTATGAATTTCTTTTTGTAATTTTCAAAAATATCCCAACAAAGTATGTCTAAATAATCTCAAAATCAACATATGGCACTAAGAAGTCCCAAGAATAAAGAAATTTCATATTTGAGTTACCAAATTCAAGATTTGATGAAAAGCCCTAATTTGCGGCCTAAATCTTGTTTTTCCCCTTATGATATTTATTTGATCCTTCTTCTTCTCTTAGTTGTAAACAACCAAATCATAAATAATCTTCATTTTGTTTACTTTTGTCGTAACTAGGTTATATATGTCGGCAATGATTAAATAACATAAAAACTAAAAGATAAAGGGATATAACATAATTTTAGAACATTACTCTAATATCAATTGATATAAACCTCATGGATATTAAGATCCAAAACCTCACAGTTAAATCAACATTTTTCAAGAAAGCTAAATTCAAGCTTGTGATTGAGCTTGACACAATGATAATCTGAACCGAGACACCAAGATTATAGAAATTAAACCTCCACCCAATGTCTATGAAGAGACACGAACAAGTAGTATAGAAGATGCCATAAAATTTGGTTAATTCTTTGATAAGCCAGAGTAGTTCAACAAAGAACCAAGTTAAGAGAATCTCCTCTCACACATACAATAGATTATTCCAAAATCAAAGTTTGTATATAAAAACCTAAATACAAGATAAATAAACATATTTATAATAGGTAAAAAGGTCTTAAATAGAGTTGAAAAAATAATAAAAGATTTATAAATTAAATAGGGGAAAAAATCTTAAATCACCTAGGAAACTAATACAAATCTCACGTTGTAGCTTCTAGATTTTATTGCAAGGCCATCTTGATTTTCGGTCATTATAAAATTTTAACTGTATATAAAATAAGGTCTTTAGAATCTTCTGGTAAAATTTCAACCTAATTCCAACGATCGAATAAAAAATTATGCATGTTAGCGTAAAAATATATAATAGAAAAAAAAAGTTCAAAAACCGCCTCTAATGTCCTTGAGTTATAAGAAAACATTGCTAATGAAGAAATCCATAAAATAAAAGGAAACACAAGTTGTTGACATGGAAACCCTTGCTAAAATAATCTCAATTGTTGCCACATATGCTTTCCTTGTATAAAAGAAATCCTTGCTAAATAAAAAGTCCAAAAATCATAAGGAAACAAATAACAAAACTTGTACAATAGCTTTTATCGTGACTTCAAACACGTCATTCTCTCTTGTCTAAATTATTTACTAGGCCTACCATATATGGATAGAAATCTTAAGATGTCTAGTTTCTAACCTAACTAGAATCGCATCAAACTTCAACCTATAACTCCAGATATGGCCCAAAAAATACATAAAGGTATAGTTTGACAGATTTGTAACTTGTTAACCCAAATATCCCAAATTAGCCCAATCAATTCCTCTTGGATCCTCTTATTTTTAGACCTTATAATAGACATAATTGGTACCTCTAATGGATCATTTGGTAATGCTTGCTAATTTGCATTAAACCTCTTTCTTATTTCAATTGTTAAGGTCTCCCTTACGAATACAATATAAACTATATAAATAAGGGAAAAGAAAAGGAGGGAGGAGGAGGAGGAGGAGGAGGAGGAGGAGGAGGAGGAGGAGATTGAGATTGAGAGAGAATTGCAATTCTACATAGAATCAATTTCGTATTACCTGCCTTGTACATTTCTTTACATTTCATCTATATACAAGAGTTTCCCTCCCGTCTAACTACCTAACAGAATCCTAACCAACTAATTGTTGCACTTCTTCCTCTACTATAATTGTTTTAGTTGTTATCATTTTTCTTGTTGTTGTTATCTTGGTTTTGATCTATTGCTGCTAACTAGGGTTTGTAATAACTTTGCGTGTCAGATTAGGAATTTGGATAACCGACTAGAGTTTTTTCTAGATGAACTTCAACAAGATTACATGTCAAGGAGAGGAAGCAGTGATGTGGGAATGGCGGTGAATGGTTTTTGTTAAGGTTCTATTAATTTTTTTCTAATTTGATGGTAAAGTTAGAATTTTAAATGGTAAGGACTTTGTAATCATTAATTCATTAGTTCAATTATAATGACAATTCTATAATTTTTTTTCATTCTTTTTATTGATTAATTTTTCCATATTCAAGTTAACTAATTATACAATAAATAAAAAATAAAAAAAGCAAAAGGCAATCATATGATTTTTAAAAATGAAAATTAAAGATTTAGCTTGTATAAATCGCTATTGGTTTGATACCAATAATGCTAGTCGGTTTAGTATTGTAAGGATACATATATATCCATGATTAAAGATTCGGTAAATGTCTATTTGTCATATATATCCCATAGCATATATAATCTAGTGTATAAAATATATGAAAACAAGGAGACGTCATATACATTGTTTTATATCCCATATTCCATTCTAATATATGAAATTCATTCATGTATCAATTTGATCTAGAAATGAATCAATTCAATTTTTCGTTTTAAATTTTTAGATATAGATATAATTTTTTTTTCTTTTGTAAAGGAAGAAATATACCATTTTTTATGTATTATTGTCTTTGTTTTGGCATTCAGATCTTTTATATTTTTTTCTGTCAATAAATAATTTATCCAATCCATAGATCAAATTGAAGTGAAAATTTTATAAATAGTCTGATTATTGATTGGTGAATCTTTGTTGTTTTTAGTTTCATTTAATTTATATACTTCTTTAAATCCAAACGAATATTGATTGGTGAATTTTTTTTGTTTTTAGTTTCATTTAATTTATATACTTCTCTAAATCCAAATAATAGAATTGAATTTTTTTTTTATTTTGAAAATTTATTTATTATTTTTTTTAGAAATAGAATACTTTTGATAAACCAGTTTTTTTTCTTTCGATAAAAGTAGAAATAGTTCTCTTTTTTCTTTTAAAATTGTTAGAGTTAGAAAACCATTTTTTTTTACTTTCTAAATTTTTTTTTAGTTTTTTAAAAATAGATTTAAAAAGTGAAAGTTCTTTTCGGGAAGAACAAAAGGAAGTTTAGTTTTAATTCTCCAAATTATTAAAAAACAAAAATTATTTTTTTATCTTTTCTTTGTTATTGGATTTTTAGAAAGGAATTTAAACTTAGGTATGAGCTAAGGTTGTAGTCCAATATGTTTAGTATTTACGAGAATCTTTTAAATCACTCTATTACTTAAGTTAAGTAATTAAGTGATTTAAAAGGTTATCAACGACTTACCTAAAAACTAAACTATATAACTTTAATTGGTTAACCATGACTCCATTATTATTGTTAGGTTTTTTAATTCTTTTCTCTATTTTCTTCGGGTCGGTCTCTTACTAGTTTTAGATTGAGTTGATCTACCTGTTTTATTCCTGACTATTGCTGATTTTGAGTCGGTTATTTTTGTCCCGAACTCTGCTAAGTAACCTTACGAGGGCACTCTTACCTCGAGTGCCTAATCTCCCCCGCAATGGAAGATTGTATTATAAATATTATACACCGCTTGTGATCTCAAAAGCTACGAAGGGAAAATGCAATCGCTCGCAAGTAATTTTTCCTAAATTAAATTTGGAGCAACGAACGGAAATGGCAAAGTGGAAGTACGAAGGCATGAACAAGTGCAATTTGGTAACAAAGTCAAATTAAACAAACTTCACCGGGCCCTTGATGCATCCATTTTACTGGACAGAGACCTGCCACAAACACCTTCCTCTGTCTCACGATATTTTAGGAAAGCAAGGTAGAAAGCTTACATATAATACTCTTATCAAACAGAGGACGAATCTCTGACCTGTGATTTTGCACGATTCTCAGCCGTGGATCATAGATATATAGAAACAAGACCATGGCTTGCATTCACAAGTGGAGGAGCAAATAATAAAAGAAGAGAAGTGGGGCTTGTCAGCATGCTGGGGCAGCTGTCTCCAACTTCTTTGACTAGAAAGCAACATCTCCAAAACTAGGTAAACCCCACGTTATCTCTCTAAGAATGATGCTTGCACTTTCTCTCGTATTATTATATTATTGTGTTTTGTAGTATTTTGTAGATTATTTTGATTGATGAAAAGCAAAACCATAAGTCAAACATCATTATACTAAAATAGATGAAGTTTGAATGAGGTGCAACAATGCAAGGCCAACATGAGAAACAAGGTTCTTAGCAATGGAAACAGCATTTAGGGAATAGTTAGAGACCAATACAACGACACTGAGGGACTGCCAAGTGTGCAGAGGTCATTCAAACTTCCCAATTCATTGGACTCCGTTTCTTGAAGCATCACCTAGCTAGGCTACTGCCTTATTTTCTTTCAATGTCCTTTGTACTTTTGTGGCTCCAAGGAATCTTTATCTCAAGATTTCTTGTTTATTGGTTAACCCTATCCTCCAGTATTCGAATGATTATCACTAATAAGGTTGTCTCAAAACCAAGCTAATTTTGAAATTGTCATTACATTTGAACTTAATTTTCAAAGCATGCAATGTTGGGAATGAAACCCGTAGTGTTTGTGTTTGTTATACATTAATGTTTATATATTGATGAATGAGGATATATAATTATTTTTTTCATGCCCTCCTCTTCTTGACCAATTCCCGACTCCTCTCACCGGACTCCTGGAGCCCCGTGCCACACGCGTGCCTAGTGTCAGCGGGCTTGAACACCATGCCTAAGCCCAATCGCAAACGCATGCCTAGACCTTGCTTTATGGCTTGGACATAACACTTGTTCGCATGGGTTTTTTTTATCAAACCCAATTATTTTTGCCTACACCCTACTCAATTTGGATCTCTAGGTCTTTCATGACCTACCACTTTTTTATTTTATTAATGTTTATGTAAGAGATATTTATCTCTCATTAATGCTATCATGGAAAAATAACTCTTTAACCCCTCAACTCAAGCAAAAAGACAATATTGATGGACTATAAATATCCTTTGAATCACCTAGGTATCAGGCTCATAATTTTTCCATTTTGTACATATTATTTCTGAAGTCTCTTTTTTCTATAAAATATTATTGCACTCTCTACAAAGATATGTATTTAAACATCTAAGAGTCTTTAAATCCACTAAATAGAACTTTTTGCAAATACTTATCTTCACACATCAAGCAACAACTCATCTCGGCTAATCAAAATTGATCATATTACAGAACTAAGTTATTAACTCATTATCCAACCACAAAAGCCTTATTCCTAAGCATTTTGGATTTTAGAATATCATTAATTGGTGTTCTCTGTGAGAAATGATCAAAAAGCTATTAATTCTTTTTTTTTAATTTGTTTCTAACATTTCTAAGCCATCCATGACAAATAATAAAGATATACTTGAGCAGGATGTGTGATGGACATCCCCACCATCCTAGGCACCTTTAATCAACAAGACTTCCAACAGCTCATGAATCAAGTGCAACTCCTCACTCGGACAGTACTGATAAGTCAAAGTCAAAATCAGCCCTTGTTACCCCCAATAAGTTTTTGCACATTCAGCAACACTTAGAGCCCCAGTGCCACCGTTATTGACTGCTTCCAGCGCTTGTAGGCAACTACATTTCCCTAAGGAGTCCGGGCAAAATGACATTCAAGAGAGTGTTTTGCCTTCGTGTTCACTAAATCCCTCCAGATGTAGTTTATAGCAATGCGATACCCACACATAGAATGGGTCTCCAAGCATGCTTCATGCCTACCATAAAAGGGGCATCAGTTACCTATCTCGTCATTCTACACTAGACTCTTGGGGTCCCTAAAGCCCATCAGTTACCTATCTCGTCATTCTGCAGTAGACTTTTTGGGGTCCCTAAAGCTCATCAGATAAAATACCAAGAGATAGTCGGTATTTAAATGCATTCAAAAGAATGTCCACAACCCCTATCGGGTGCAAGGTTTTTCCTTATCTAGAAAAGTATTGAAACTTGAATCCCTTAAGACTATATTTCTAAAAAAATCAGTATAGACAACTAAAATGGCCTTAATGATCCTAAAGAGCATTGCAAAACATGCGAAGTAGCTTGGGGATGTCATCTAGGATAGCAACGAGATGTATAAGTTACTCCTCATAACTTTCTAAGAGTTTGTGCACGCCTAGTATAACAATTTAGAGCTAGATTTCAGTGGTAGCTTTAGTGACCTTTTTGCCTAGCTAATGACACATTTTAGCACTAGTATACCTACCAAGAGAAGCTCTATGGAGCTATTTGGCATTACCCACGCGAGCATATTTGAAGAGGTTTAGTAAGGAGATGCTCAAGGTGAAAGAGTTGTTTAAGCTAGTGGTCTCAAGGCCTTGATATATAGAGTAAATGAGCATGATCTATGGAGAAAAATTTATATCTTACTAGACTGAAGCTTGCTCAAAGTGAAGCAAGTCATAAAAAATCATATACGAGTAGGAAAGGTAAATATGCTACAACATGTACCTCTTTATTTTTACAAGGAAAGTCAATCTTAAGAACCTTCTAAGTGGAATTATTCTCCTAAGAGAAATCAAAGCTCAAGGAAAAACTATGAGGGACTTACCTATGGGCATTTGGTGTATCCTAAAGGTTTACCACTCATTTGAATCAAAATAGGATGAACCATTAAAAGTTATCTAGGTAGTCAAGGTAAACACCTACCATCTCCAATACATGATAGGAAAGAATCTCCCTCACGCTTGGCTCTCAGATTATCTCAAAATATGCTATAGTGGATAAGAAAGTAAATTTGTTTTAGAAATAAAGTACATTGTATCCTTATTATCAATTTATTATCTTCTTATCTCTAGTGCAATCTCAAATTAGCACGATTCTCTAATAAGGTTTTTAGGCTTCATGCTATCTCTAAGGATGACCATAGGTCTCCCACTCATCTGTACAATCTTGTATTGGTATGACTTTGCAATGGGGTTTTCAGGCCTCATGTTATTTTCATGGATGACCATAGGTCTCCCACTCTCAAATGCAATCTTAGATTGGCACGACTTTCTGGTGGGGCTTCTGGGTCACACGTTATCCCCAGGGATAACCACGGGTCTCTTACTCCCTAATGTGATCTTAGATTGGCATGACTCTCTAGTGGAGCTTCCAGGCCTTATGCTATATCCAATGATGATCTCGAGTCTCCTACTCTCTATTGTAATCTCGAATTAGTACGACTCTCTAGGGAGCATCTAGGCCTCACGCTATCATTGAGGATGACCCTTCATAGTATGGGTTCTTTCATGGGTTCTCCTCTATCTCCTAAAAAGTTTTTAGAGAATGGGTTCTTTTAATATGGTTTCCCTTAGCATCTTAGAAATTTTTCTAAGTATTAATTCCTCCGATATGGTTCCTCTCCACCTCCTAAAATTTTTTCTAAATATGGTTTCCTTCATAGTTTCCCTGGCCTTCTAAATTTTTTCTAAAATAGTGGTTCCTTTATAGATTCCTTTTTACCTCATGTTGGGGAAACCAAAGAATTCTCCTTATGTATTGACCCTTATAAGTTCAAACTACATCAAAATAGTTTAGATAAAAAGAATTATAATCTTGTTCAAGAAACCAAGAAACCAAGTTAGTAATTAAGTCTTCACATATTTTATATTCCAAGGACTTGAAGGGGTTAGTGATGGATCGAGATTATTAGTATTTTTTTCAAACAACTTGTTGATCTTAGCCCATTTTTATGATAGTTTGGGCATAAGAGAGGACCTAGAAACAAGTTTAGGCCCAAGCTTTGCCCAACTCTTGATCCCCTAGGATTTTTTACTGAACCCAAACCTCGTATTTGACTCCCCTTAAACAACACCTAGTGCCCCGTGCCTGGTTCTCTTTAACTGGCCCTTAACTCCCCTAACTCGGCTTATTTGACAGACACCCCATGCCTAACACCCTGCGTTTGTCTCCCCTTGATCAGGCTCCTCGTGCGCAACTCGATCCCCTCGACTGGCCCCTCACTCCCCTCACCTGGTACCCTGTACCCAGCGCTCCTTGCCTAGCTCCCCTCAACTGGTGTCCCGCACATGATGACCCATACCTGGTTTCCCTTGACCAACACCCAACTCCCCTCGCTCAACGCTCCACACTAGGTGCTTGCTTGGTGCCCATAGGCTCAAACATCATGGTTGATCCCAGACACATGGTGCCTTTGAGCTCAAGAAAACGTTTGGCACCCTTAAGCTAAGGCACAACGCCTGGTACCCGTGATGCATGCATGGGCCTTGCCTTATGGTGTATACCCAATACTTCCTTTAAGGTTTTTTTCTTTTTTATCAAACCTAATCATTTTTGCTTGGACCCTACACAATTTGCACTCAAGCAAAAAAAAAAAAAAACAATAATCATATGGTGTAAATATCTCTTAAACCATCCAAATAAAAAAAAATTATAATTTCTTTATTCTTTATATATTATTTGCAGAGCCTCTTTCTATAGCGCCAAAGGATCTCTTAGAAAAGCTTGGTTTACAGTGAGTTATAATTAATGGAACATTTTCCATTAAGAAAAGAAATTAACAGCATAATTTCCATACAACTGTTATTAATTACAGAGAAGTTGATCATTACGTAGTGTTAGTTGAAGAAATTATAATATATTATTATTAAAACTCTTATAATTGATGAAGTTATTAAATCCAGTTATGAACTCCATTACTTTCTTGAAAAGGAAACGTGAACGACAGCCTAGCTATAGCTATATTAATTTAATGGGGATTTATTATTTCTTGGAGGAAACTAAAAACATCATAACTTTAAAGTGAATTTTTTTATTAAAAAAATCCCCCTTAAATAGTTAAATACAAAAGCCGGATACGCGCGCGCGCGCACTAAAATTCAATTCGGTCAAGAAAGTCTGAAAACAACAGTGCTATCCAGTGGGTTTAATCTAATATTATGCTTATAACAAGTACAAAAATGCAAAAACATGCATTTTGGAATCAAGCAAACACTCTAGTTTAATAGAATATCAACAAATAAAGAAAGAAGAAAGGCATCGTTGAACAAAACAGTGACTAAATTCAGAATTTAATCCCGCAGTATAGTTTAGCAACTAGTTCAAATCCTCTGAATTGAATCTCAGACAAACATCAACGAAATTAGCAAGACTTCATGGCCATTAAACTTTGCTAAAAGTTTATGGCTTGAACGAAGGGAGGTTTTGGTCTGCTTCTTTTGGTTGTTCTTGCTGGTTCCCCTGGCCCTCTACCTCTGTTGAAGCAATTTGTGCCATGGGCCTTTCATACATCTCTCTTGCCATGAACCCATGCTGGTTCAATGGGTGTTCTTTTTCCTCCAAGTCTTTCACACTTGCCTTTCCCATTATAATACTCTGACAATCCTCTTCATTGGGTGGGTCGAGAGTCCAACATGGAACCAAAAGATGTTAACCAAAAGATCTCCCTTCTCCACTCACATTGCTCTCCTTAGACACGACTTCTCAATATCATAAATGCCTTTGTTCAGTGTCATTGTTTGGAGCA
>Ga0325403_1000441_pt1 | contig 28564 bp, 17 predicted proteins | sample PopdelMetagenome_19_FD_205665 | JGI IMG/M metagenome (GOLD analysis project Ga0325403, IMG submission 205665) | Populus deltoides microbial communities from Bellville, Georgia, United States - Xylem-PdKOR-R4 | ecosystem: Host-associated > Plants > Phyllosphere > Stem > Wood/Secondary xylem... | reverse complement strand
TAATTAATGGCTAAGCCTAATCATATTTCCTGAATTGACCCTTAATTTTAGAGATCAGCAGAGGCCTTGTTTTAGGCATTTACTTCGTTTCCATTTGGCTTAGGTGGGAACATAATCCTACCTAATCCAGTATTAAACAAGATCAGAAATACATCAATGCCTGGCTCACAAACTTCGATATCATCATCAGGTCCGTTTATGAAACGCTAATTATATATTGATTACTCTGATAATACTACTTAATTAATTTGTAGGGCCAGAGTGACGGCACAACTGTTCTGGAGATTAATGACAAGTCATCAATTTGTAACAAAATCGAATACTTAATAGGGTATTATGTTCAAACCCATCTTGTATTAGCTGGTTTCATTAATTAATTACATGTTCACATTGATAATTATAAGAGCTGGAACTTCCAAGCAACTTACATCTATATATGGTGGGTATATATTCCGTAAATAAACAAGTTCGTGAAAATTAATGAATTGTTGATATTCCTGCTGCATGTCCTGTTTCATGTAAAATGGTTTAAGAAATACATTAATTAATGACAAATAACATCGTTAGTACCACGTGCTGAATTACTAATTACTATTAGAGAATAGGAATTAGTTATATAAGATTAGGTAGCCAAGTTAGGGAGATTGAATGGCTTGTTGACGTTTCTTGTATTGAAGGGACAACCTAATTGGATGTTTGATTCCATTCAAAAGAGACTTGGGAGCTGGGTGCACACGTTATGTTAGAGATTGACGAGCCTTTCAACGTCAGTGTCTTGGGTTGAAAAATCAAAGTCAGTACTGCGATGGAGACTTATCTGTCGGCATATATAGCCCCGATCGACCTAGCAATAATTTAAATAACTTGACACGTCATTAAATCAAATCATTTTTTTATGGATCTTAATGTATAGAGAGAACGATAAATTTATAAGTTGGTGAAAGATATGAAAACTATATAAAATACATACTCTAATTTGATTCACAACTATGAGTTAAACTCGGTCCATCCAAAGGAAACGGTGTAAGAAAAATGATTTAGTGCAATAATATATGTTGGATTAATTAATTAACTGTTAGGATGATTCCATGCGTGCAATAAAATATCCTTCGGATAATCCTATATTAATAATATAAACAAGATGCAAAGACCATCTCGATAGCTCCAAAAACAACCTACTATAAGTCTAAGGTGACGAAAACAGATGTTGCTTCGAGGAAGCTACACTTACTTGGGCCCGAAGTGGCACAGTCTTTGTCTCTCTCCCAAGGAATGGTGAAAAGTATGCACTTTTACTTTGACCGAAGTTTGTCTCCTCGGCATGTATATGACTAGCCTCCATGTTTGTTCCTTTCCATGCTAAATAACACATGTTGATACAGCATCATACCGAGAATTGAAGAGTGCAAATCAAAGCCACCATGAGTGACACTATGGCTAGTCAGTCGAGTGATTGGGTGCAACTCTATCAACAGGGCAGCATTCATGGACAGGCAACATCTTCCTTTGGATTCTCGGATGCCACCATTGTTAAGGTAACAAGTGGTGCATCTGATCATATCATAAATCCAAGAAGCTCATCGATTACATCAAGTACTGGTGATCAGAGGTTGACCCCTCAAGGTTGTGTGTCGAAGCCAGTCACAAGGAGGTCTAGAGCTTCAAAGAAGACGCCAGCAACCCTCATCAATGCCAGCACTGCTAATTTTAGAGCCTTAGTGCAACAATTCACTGGCTGTCCTCCTAGTACCTCAATTTCATTTGGGAGCCACAAGGGCCCAATCAACTTGAATTTTGGACTCGGAAGTGCACAAAACCATAGCTGTGCTACTGCAGAAACGGAGCCTCTTGGCAACAGCTATTATCATAGACGACTATCTCAGATCATGCAGCAACCGAGGCAAAATGCACAGCAACTGCACCAGGACCAAGGATGCAATGTTTCACTTGATAATCTTCCTAATAGCAATGCTTACTCCTCGGTTTGTAGTGACCTTGGACCCCATTTAGAGATGCCGGCTGATTATGGGCTTTTCAATATGGACGATATTGCTCTGCAAGACCTTGTTAACGAGTCTTTCTCCGATGAAAACATGAATAATATCGATTGCTTTTAGGGATAGTACTTAACCATATACCAGACGAGGTATTGTTTTCAGGATCTCCCTCTCTTAGAGAGCCATATTGTATGTTTATCCATCATTTTCACACGCATGTATGCAAGCAAGCAGGGTTATTTTGTGTGGTTGTATTGAACCTGCTGGCACGACAAACAATTTTAAGATGATCATTTGTGATGATTGGATTGCATTTTTGTTCTTTATGTCATGTGCGACAGTACAGGGTGCTCCTCAATGGGATGGTTAATGACTTCCTTTAAAAATTAACGTTTATATTTAGTTATTTTTCTTTACGAGGAGCTTGGATTTTTTTTTTGCTTTGGAGTGGCAGTATGTCTTCTTTTAGATTATTCTTGAAGCATTTTCTGAAAATAATGAATTTTTTCTAATGAAAATATTGAAAAGGTAAAATTGGGAAGTGTGTCTTTGTGGGTACGAAATATTTACAAAATTTAAAAAATAAGACATCAAAAATCTAAAATAAATAATAAAATGTATCGACGTAGTAAACAAAAGCCCACTGGATCAGGGCCTTTCCAAGGGAATATGACTGGGCTAAAAAATAACGAGGACAAATTATTGAACTTGAAAATCATGAGTAACTGCAAAATAATCCATTGTTGGGATTGCATGATTCTCCAGTATTTAAATTAGAGGAAATTATATCGAGTTTCCTATTGGTTTGATTGTTTTTTGCTTTCTTTTTATATCTTGAAAAATTACACTGGTGAATCCAAATTTTATGAAATGACTAAACTAGTCTTTTATATATATATATATATATATATATATATATATATATATAAACACCTATAAATAGAAAATCAAAAACTCTCTCTCCAAACATATTATCTCTCCCTCTCTCTTTAAAAAAAACAAAATATAAACCTAATTTAATCAAGACAAAAACTAGGGGTGAATAAAAAAACCAATTAAACTAAGAAAACAAAAAAATAACCAAAAAAATCAAACAGAGAAAAAAAAACCGAATAAACTGATTAAAAAACTTTTAAAAAAACTTTGATTTGATTTCGGTTTCAAAAATCTAAAATTAATTTAGCAAAACTGAACTGGTTCAACTAGTATTAAACCCTACTATAAAATGCTAACAAGTATAAAAGAAAACCCTAAAATTAAGCTCTACTTAGTCCTCTCAAAACATAGCCTCCCCCTCCTCTCACACCCCTTCTCCTGTTCTTTCTTGTTCTATCTCAAAGGTAAAACGAAAAATAGATCAAATTATAGGAGTCTCAATATAGTTATTTCTTTAAATTAACAAAAATACATGAGTAATGAAGTCTTGAAGACTATATAATGTTCATGTTTATTGAAATATAATAAAGAAAATAATAAGAAAATGCACAAATAATTCTTGACATTAAAGTTTATGCAGTGAGAATTTATAAAGTTATACTCTATATTATCTAATGGTTCAAGATCATTTATATAGCCTTGAACCATGCCAACATTATACTTATTTTAATAACCATGCCAACATGCATGCGGATAGAATTAAAGTAGGGAACACATTATGACACTTACTTTAATAACAATCATTTGAGATAATAACCTCTTATGATTGATAATTCATTGTTTAATGAAAAAGATGATAAGTTTAATGAAAAAGATATTATCATTTAGTTCATTTATTGTGATGAATTAAGATTTATTAGTATATTTTTGTATACGTTCTTTCCAAAAAAATGTTGGATCAAGAAAAATATACATATAATATTTTTCTCGTATTCTCGAGCACGTTGAGCTGAGTCTGGCGTTGGCCAGACCCAAGTGTTGTTGGGTTTGGCCAAAGCTAGACCCAAATGTGGCTGGGTCTGGCACCTGATAAGCCCAGACGCATTCTGAGTTTGGCCAATGCCAAATCAAATTGTTGCTAGGTTTGGTGCTGCCAAACCCAGCGTGTGGGTTTGAAAATTAGTTAGGCTTAAGCACAACCTAGGTTTAGCGTCTGCTAGACCCAGACACAATCTAAATTTGACGCCTACTAGACCCAACAACTTGGCCTAACGCGCTGCTAGGCCAACAAGGTAGGCTATCTAACATCATTAGTTCCATAGATTTTTACATAAATCTTAGGGGAATTATTTATCACCAAATAGGTTTAATTAAACAAATTTACACTCCACCAACACCATTAGGTGTGTTCAAATCTTTCATGATTTCTCATGTCTCTATCTTTTAGCTAGATAAAATTAGTGGAATAGCTCACAATACAATTCAAAATATCAAATGTGAAATTACACTCCAGCTCTGCCTCTCCATAAAATGACAAGATTCATGAGCTATAAATACACAATGGATCCTTCAAAATAAAGGTTCACAATTTTCATTCTCTACTACATATATATTTTCATAACATCTCTCTCTAGAATATTATTATATTTTCTCTCTCTAAAAAGATACTTACTTAAGCATTTGAGAGTTTTCATATCTACCAGATGAGACCTTTTACAAGTACTAATCAAAAGCTACATTGGTTTACTAAGCACCAAGTACAAGTTATTAACCACCTTGGTTAAGAAGAATATATGAGATTATTAAGATTAATTGATTAACCAATTATTCAACCCAAGAACCATGTTTCTAAGCTATTTGGATTTTTTAGGATATCATAATCCTTAACATTGTTCTGTGAACCTAGTTATGATGGAATAATGCGAGAGTATTTAATGCTAAATACCTTTTTTACAGAAAGTAGGTGCAATGATTCAAAGTCGGGTTTCTCCTGTCTAGGCTTGTGTTTTTTGAAATGTTTGTGTCCAAGTTTGTGCATTCGAGTAGGCTAACCTCTTTTTTCAAGAGTGTTGCATTTGATTGTGCGCTAGTTAGGCAAATAGATTTTTTAAAAGTTGTCTCCCATCCGAATCCAATGGAACATTTAGGCCACATGTCAACCCCAGATCCAAATATGTGTAATTTGTATTCATGCTTTCGACTTCTAAACACATTCCATGATTAATTAGGTTTTTTACTCAAGGCCTTGCTTCGTATTTTACATTATAAATCATCAGTGACTGATTTCTCAGTTTAATTAATATTGTTTTATCAATAACGTTTCAATTTAACGTTAAAGCATGGAGTATGTTTGTCATGTTAAATCATGTTTGTTCTCTATATTATAGTCATTGATCATTTGAATAAGATTTGAAACTATTTTCAAATCTCATTCTACCTTAGCTAAGGATTTTTCAAAATATTTTTTCCAATTCACCTAAGATGATGAATCATCTTCTAATCACTCAAGTATTTTTATATAGTTCAATTTGATACCCAATGTCTGCCCTCTCATTACCTCGATTAAGATAACGAATAACATGATCAAAGCATAATATTCTCTATATAATATAACTTAGTGATCTCAAGTCTAAGAACCACATAACTTTTTCATAAATATAAGTGATCTCTCCTTACAAAATTCTCACGCGAATCAGTTCAGTGTACATGTTTTTTGACAAGCACTTATATATTAGTTCTAGACATCTTTTATACCCAGCTTATGAGAATAATTGTTTCCTTTCATAAAAAAAAGATAATATATATCAGTCTCTACAACTTTAATAAATATTCGGTATTTAAGAGAATATTGACCAAGAACATTTTAGAAACAATGCTTTGATATAATAAAAATCTCATAATTATAACAACTTTATAATTTCATTTACAAAGTATTTTTGTCTTATGGACTTTATATTTACTTTAGATTCATAAATTAAATATTAGATTCGTTAATCTAATATTATATAAATATTAAAGATAAATTAAGAATTTATTAATAATAAATATATATTTACATTAATATAATAATATTATGTATAATCAACTATTGATTACTTCACATATTAAACTAACAAATACATTATTAACCATTGTGAAAATTTGATGAAATGCAAGAATTCCAGGAGTAGCTAGCTTTCTTATCTTTTATATACTCTAACATTTAACATGGGCGTTATGCTTGAACCACATGTTTAAAAATTAAAAATATTTGGTTAATTAATATATGTTATTTTAAATTTTAAAATCTTGGCTAACTAAAAGCTGTATTTTATAGCTTTTTTAAATCTATTTTTTCAAACAACGATTAAAAAAACTAACAAAATGCTAAACACACATGTAAAATCATTTTTACAAAAACACTTTCATCACACTCTCTAAACACTATGAAGCTTGAAGATTCAATGAAAAATAAAATCCCTTCAATAAATAGTTTCCATTTTAATGCAAACATACTTGAATTATAACCAATGTCAATTCAAACAAAAACACAATTGACATTAAAAATATGTTTTTAAGGGACTTTGACTATAAACCATGATGTGGAAGCCTGGTTCATTGTAAATCGTATGAATACTTAATGCTAAATAACCACCAAATCAGCAGTTAAATTGATAAACAAACTAGGAATGCAATTCAGTTACACAAGCAAATCATTCAATACATTAACACTTTGGGATAATGTTCTCAAATCATCTGAAAAGAAAAAAATCACTCATTCAAAAGCATCTGCCTATATAGTTACATGAAAGAAAGCATTGCTAAAACATACAGAAATCACTAGGGTCTTCTAAACTATGACCAACTTCAAATCATTCACAGCCAACTACTAAGAAAAAAAATAGAGTACGAATTATAAAGCACCATCGATCTTGGGAATGACAATGTTAAGCACCCCATCATTCATAACAGCACTAATCTTATCAATCTGATACTCACTAGCAGGGATATTAAATTTGCCTGAATAGTTTCTAGCTCCATGAAACGGGCCCCTATCTTTCTCTTCACCTTTGAAATGCAAAGTGTTGTTTTCAAACCACACCCTCACTCCTTTGCTTCCAATTCCAGGCATGTCAACCCTCCCATACCAACAATCATCTTCCACTTTCACGTCATATGGAAGTTGATTTCCTTCATCTTGAAAGGGATGCCAGTAAAGCACCTCCCAAAATTTTGGGCTAACTTCTGAAATTGAATGAATTCCAAAACACACATAAACAAAATATTGATTAGAGGGAGGCATTACTAGTCCATTACAGAAAAAAGCCCTGGCTCAGCCATTGTTAGCCTCCATGCTCTTGGAACAACAATGATTACCAGGGGTGGTTTTACAGGTGGAATTTATATATAATTCGAAATGAATAGCAATATTTCCTCTTAGCAAACTCTCCCAGAAAAGTTTCTACTAACACCAGAGAAAAAATCATGCACTTTGAAAATTTACTCCTAGCGTATAACATTTTCATTCAAAATTTATCAACATCAAAATAAAAAGGAAAGAAAGAAAAAGCTGATAGCCTCGCTTCAAAACTCAAAGGGAGAACAAGAACTTTATAATATAAATATAATCCAAGGGTTAATCAATAAAATAAATCAAAGAAAGGTTCAAGCACTGAAGAAAAAAGTTTAGAAGATACAAGTGAGATAACCCTTAAAACAAAAGGCCAAAAATTCTTCAAAGAAATAAAAGCATAGCCAACTCAATAATTAGTCTTTTTAAACCCTGAACTGAAACATTTAAGAAAAAAATGCAGAATCTGCCCATGATTACCGCTCTACAAAATTTACAAAATGAGATAGTGATTAGAGATAAATAACCTGGATGATCAGCCTTTATTTTCTTTCTCATATCACTGACCATCCGATGCGCTGTCTTCGTTAGGCTTTCAAAGTCTTCACGATTATCAAAATTCGGAAATTGAAAATCTGACAAGCAGTTAAACTTATCAAGTATTACTTTTTTTACAGTGAAACAGAAACTAAATAAATAACAAAAAATTAGTAATGATTATAACCTGGATTGATGGACTTTATTTTCTCCTTCATATCACTGATCATTCTTGAAGCTTTCTCTGCAAGAGTTTCCATATCTTCGTTTTGTTCGAGGCTTTGAGTGGAATCGGCTGGGTCATCTTTGGGTGGAGCGCTGAGCGTGGACGTGGTGGCGTGGAAAGAGCGGGCAGAGGTAACGGCGGGGCGAGGGTGGTTCAAGCTGAGAAGCCTGGAGATGAGTGCTGATCTTGAGAAAGCCATTACAGGGGAATGGGATTATTGATTTGATGATGGGGGGATTTATTTTATTTTTGAGGGTTTAGGGTTTATGAAATGTGACGACGACGCAATTTCTCAGCTAAGGGGACCGGTGGCGTTCCATAAAAGGATATTGTTTTGGGCTATGGGAATTTGCGGAGCCCATTTTATAAAAAATTTGATATGCTCCTGTGATTTTAAAGGGCCTACCTGATCAGATAATTATATATATATATATATATATAAAGAATTTTATCCATGGCTATTAAATGGCTATTAAAGGTATTTTTTTTAGAGTAGATTGAATTTCAAAATAATTTTTACTTTGAAAATATATTAAAATATTTTTTTATTTTTTATTTTTTAAAATTTATTTTTAATGTAACAACATCAAAACAATCTAAAAACACCAAAACAATTTATTTAAAACAAAAACAAATCAAAATATTTTAAAAATACGATTCAACCACGTTTAAAAACATACTCTAAATAAGGCCCACCAATCCAATAACATAAAATTATGTTAAATAGGATATCACACAAATTTTAAACCAAAATCTTATTACTAAATATGTAATTTGTCTCAAACTCATTAAATAAATTTAAAAACTAACATAAACAGATTGGAAAATTCAGAAAAAATAACAAAATTAACTCTGAACTTAACCTTTTAAATAGATTGGTTACAAAAATTAAACATAATGGAACTATTGAATAAAAAAAATTAAAGAACTTTTTGGTAGGCGGATTATAAATATATTTTTTATTTTAGCAATCCCAACAATCACAAATATATTTTACATAACACAAGTTATATTTTAAAAAAAATCACAAATAAACAAATGCATACTATTATAAAAATTCTAAATTTAAATGTGAATTTTAAATTTGTACATGCATTAAGTTCATCATATAGAACAAAACTCATATGTACTTAATTTTAACTTAATTATTGTTTTTTTATTACAATTTTTTCATTACTAAACATCGCATTAAGATTTTGAAATTTAAAGTTTAACTTAAAACTATCTAAGCATATAAATTAAAGACCTTAAAATGATCAATTTATTATAAATATAATGAAAATAAGTTTGCTTTTAACATGAAAAAAAAATCAAGACAAAAAATAAAATAAAAAAGTGAGGTGGTGGACTTTGGATGGCAGGCTTGCACGCCTGGGCCATGGGTGCAACTGTGCAAGGCCCATTAACATGAACTTCCTTTTTCAAGAAGGATCCATTAACATTAACATCCATGTTTCTTATGGATGGAATATGATTGACTAAAACTTTCTTTTTCCTGTTTTTTTTTTTTTTTTCCACTTATCTCTCCTTTCTTAAAATCCAGATCTTGAAATGCAAAAGAAATTAAGCATAAGGATCGAATTGTAAAGGTTGAGAAGTACAAAAACCTAATTGAAATTGAATTTTAGTTTATAGGCATAATTGTGGAGCTAAAAAGAGGCGGGAGGGGGCCCTGGCCCATCTAAAATTTGTTTTGGTCCCTATAGTTATATAAGGTGTTTAAATATGTCCCTTGATTATTTTAAATTAATCCCTTCTATTTCTTTTATAATAAAAGCTTTTTTTTTTACAATAAGAAATAGTTTCTCATGTGATGTAACGTCTGGATTTACATATTTTTTCCGTTTAATGTAAACTGAAATCGTTTATCCGCGAGAGAAAAAGCATAATTAAACCCTTTTTTTCTTATTTTTGATAGCATGCACTAACATTAAAGAATATGTATTAAATTTAAATTATTCTATAAATAATTCACTTGCACTTTTAATTATTAATCACAAGATCTAATAATTATTATGTTGATTTTTACATATTCTTGTATTTTTAAAAATCAATAACTCATTGAATTATTTTAAATACATAACGAATTAAGGCAGCTTAAATAGAGCTTAGTTTACAATTTATTTATCATCTAAACATCACTTTTTGGTCTGCACAGTACAGGACTTCCATGGCTGCAGCAGCAACCCTAAAGAAAGATTAACAAACGAAGACACAGAGCTAGAACATCCCCTACATAACCACCTGTCAAATAATAAAACCTCACTCAATCTTAACCTCGTGCACGTTCTTCCTCTCTTCCTCTTTCACTTTAGGCACCATTAACTTCAAAACACCGTTCTTCATTTCACCTTTAATCCCATCAAGCTTGTAAAGATTTGAAGGCAACTCGAGTCTGCTAGAGTACCTCCTCCTTCCACTCCCATCGCCTTCCTTCGATTCTTCGCCTTTGATGACAAGGGTATTCTGCTCCACGATCACCTTTACATCCTCTTTGCTAAGCCCAGGCATGTCCATGCATATAAAAAGACCATTCTCGTCCTCCTTCACGTCAAAACCTCGCCTTGCAATCGAAGCTCCAGCACCACGTGAGGCGGCCGGAAGGAAAGGGCTGTCCAAGAACTGGTCCATTAGTTTCAGGACCTGGCTTAGACTCCTCTTTGGGAATAATGGATCGAACGCATCTGTGTACAAAAACAAAAATGTATTTATATTAAATAAATAAATCAGATCTTTCATTTATTGGATTGGACAGTTTTCTTTGTGTTGCATTATATACAAAAACTACAAAATAAATCAAAACATATTTGTAATAAAATTCCTATTGAGTCAATTAACTTATATCAAATCACAGAGACTATCCAAGTTTGATAAGAAGCCTCAAGTATATTGTCCTCTAATTACTATTCAAATGAAACTACTGAAAATGTTTAATGTTCAGGGGTTTCACTCAATTGTTGAAAAGTGCTTAATGATCAGGTGTTTCGCTCAATTGTTGAAAAGTCCGATCACCTGTGATTTCTTGCCAGGCAGTTGTGGAAATTTAAATTCTTGCTTAAATATAACAGGTACCTGAGAAGAAACTTGGAGTAGTATCACCACGGCGAGCAGGGCTACGATCAGAGGAACTGCGGCGATCAAGCTCGACCCTACCATAGTCACCTGGGGCATTGCCTCCGGTGTTGGCGACCTGAGACTGAGATTCAGTGTTGAAGGAACGAAAAACAAAGACGGAACGAACAGGGTTGGTGAGCTTAGCAAACAGAGGAGAAGCGGTGGCTCTCCTTAGAGCGACAGATGTTGCCATTTTGTTTTGGACTAGAGAAAAGTTGCTTGTTTTGGCGTGGGGTTTAAGGTGGTGTAGCAACTTGGAGGGGTGGATAGGTTTAATTATATAAGAAGCTTAGAATCATCCTCGAGGAAAAGAGGAGAGGGCAACAGAAAGTTCCAGAGCGGTGGAGAAACAATGTTCTAGAATTACCTCCATCAGCACACAAGTGAATTCACCACCGGTTTTTACACTATAGAATTCCGGATTTCATATTTTCTAGGGCTTTTCTTATGAAAGTATCCTTCTATTCATCGTATAATTATTTCGTTATTTTTCAAAAAAATTATCAAAAAAGAAAATGAGTGCTTTAAATCCAAACATAATAATTTTGCGTGTAAATCGCTTACGAAAAATAATAGAATTTGCTAATAACACCATGCATCTCACTGGTTTTTCCAGCATAACGAAATTGTGTAGATTATGAATAGTTCTTAGCATCCCATTACCAGAATCACTCAAATTGAAGGGGGGGAGGGGGGGGCATAATCATCCACCTTAGGTTACAAAAAGAATCTTCATGAAGGTGTCAATAAAAGCACAGGTCACACCGCATGGCGGCTACATACAACATATCACCTGACCTAAACAATTTTGCTAGTTGCAGAAAACTAAGAAATCCACCAAGTTCTGTTCATTAGTTTCTTTTCCTTTCATCATCATTCTTTGACTGGTGAGGAAAGGAAAGATGAAGAAACTGCTGGCCAAAGATATATAGAGGGCAACTGCTCAAGTCTTCTTCACGAGATACCCCAAAAATATACCAAGCAAGCCAACAAAGATGACGAACATTATCGATACACCACCACGGTTTTTGTTGCCTTGGTGTCTCAGGAGTTCCTGTGTCATAAGTTATTAAACAACTAAGTACTGCTGTTGAAGATCATAGGATTGGGAGAAAGGCATATACAGCAATAATCACAATAAAAAACTTCTTACTTTCTTTCTTACATATGAGCTTTCTAACTTAAAGAGATTGAATGAGGAAAGAAAAAAGGCAGTCCTAAGGCAACTGATTATACAAACTTGCAGCTAATAAACTCACTTATGGAGTGAACTGAGGACAGGAAAATCAAGGAAAAGCTAAAATGGTGAAACTGAAACAGAAGGCAAAAATAAATGGGAAAGATGAGATAGTAAATATTATAGCAGAAAGTATAATGGATAAAAGTACAACAGAAGTCACGGAAACCAAGCCTAGTTACAAACCAAACATCCCATCAAAGTATCCAGGTGCATAACATGTCCTTTTACTTGGATTGGTCCTGTAATGATAGTATATTAATTACATAATAATAAGCACCAACCCTCTGTTTCAAACTTAAGGAGCTTATGATAAAACCATCAAGCCTAAATGGCACCATAGCTTTAAATTTCTTTTCTATTTGCATTAATAGTTGGGTGAAAGGGCACATATTATGAAAGATTAACCTCACATCAAGCCGATTAATAAAGCAGTAATTACAGGGATGATAAAATTTTCAATTGGGGATGACTACAGAAAAAGGAATACATAGCAAAAGATGCTGAAGTGTCAACATGGATTTCCTAAAAAAAATTAGGAACAAAAAGTATGATAGACCAGATGCAGCTAACGAGTACAACCCAACAATCCTAGCACCTATCATTTTCATCACACATCAGGCAATATCTGTAAAATTCACTAAAAAACAGCTGAAAGTCAAATAATTACTGACCGAGGAAAAAATGGAGATACGGTTTGATGGTTAAAAATAGGCAGGAAAAATCCAAAGAAAAAAAATTTAAGATACTGATGCTGGTGTTTGCTGAAAAAGTAACTGGTTTCAGCCTGTCCACTACTATAAGAAGGTGGGAAAGCTTATTCTGTTGCTCAAGCATTGATTTGGAGCTCCAAAACTTGTGCATCATGGGCAAAGGACCTTGAATGATGTTCTGAGAATAGAATTGAGTCTTGTTCTAATTTTTAGCATATATTGGCATTGTGTAAAATTCCAGAATATCAACAACAGGATGTTGTTGCAGACTGCATGTCTTATTTTCCTAGGTAAAGCATCGGTTCTATTAGTGGTCTATCCAGGACTGATAGTCATTACAGATTTGGAGAACCTACAAGTATATTTAACTTGTAATGCAAGAATTTTAGAGAGTGAGTAATGTTCAGATTTCAGAAATTTAGCCACCTCTGGTTGAATTTCATATGAATAAAGGACAGGAGAGACAGGCTGTATAGTTTCATTATTTCCACTTCTCTCACTTTCCACGACAAACATGACCTTCTACAAGGACATAGAAAATGAGAGGCAAGGAGACAAAACAATACAGAGAAGTCAAGACTTGTACTCAGAATATTGAATCTCCATAAAATCTAACCTTACAAGAGAATTGCCAAATGATACGTAATGACTCACCAATTCTTGACGCAGCTTGTTATTTTGTTGAATTGCATTATTCTTCTCATCAGTCAGCTTTGAAATAAGGGCTCTTGCCTGCAATTAAGCAAAGTATTTATTACAGAGTAATTTATCACATCCTTGATCCCGACATGCGATTCATAAAAAAAAATCACCAGATGCAATCCTACTGTAGCATATACAGAATTAAATGGCAAGTTGAACCACATAGCAAGTGCGTGTGTGGGTGAGTGGGGGGGAGAGAGGGAGAGAGACTTGCATAGATTACTATTTTTATGATTACTCACAAATAAATGACATGATGAGTATCAACCATAAACCTTAAATTTCAATAGATAGATTTAGAATCTAATTTCAAAGGAGCACATGAAAAGGAATTCAATCTATCCATCTAGGATGAATTACAGAAAGAAAGAAATAGGTATGTCTCTAGAGAAGGAACACCAATGTGACAAAAATTAGAGCGAAGTTAAAACTAGATAAAAAGTCTACCAGAAAATTGCAACTTTCCAAATGGAAGATAGAAAATACTAATTTGATGGATATCTCATTATAGTCATAACTACAGAAAGAATAAACAATCATTGCAGCAATCCTGGCCGGACTGAAGTTACACCCAATTATTTTACCACTCCAATAAACCTTATTAAAATCAGGTAGCGATCATCAACACCCATATGCTTCAAACACCAAGTGATATGTCACTAGAACTTAAAAGCTCGCTTGTGAGTTATGCAGAAGTAATAGCTTAGGGGTTCAAACAAGCCCATCTAAAGAAGAAAATAACATTGTCACAGACCACCTTGGTCAAATAGAGACCAAAGCCAGCTTGACCTCATCCTTAACCATTTCAGTATAGATGTAGAATGTATTAGCTGTCAGTAACTCAACAGGGACCTTGATAAATGGCATGGATGATTAGCTGATTTAGAAACCATAGGTTAAACAAAAGCTGGAGGAACAGTTCTTATTCATGTATAATAGGGTGAGGTACACATATAGTAGCTCCTATCCATGAAAATACAACTGAACTTGCTAGTAAAGCTACCCAACAAGGCATGTAAATTTTTTATCAGTAAACAAATGCAGCTGAATTTTACCTCCAAAGATTTTTCTTGAGGTTCAAGCCGCTCAACAAATGGCCTTGTTGCCTATGTTCACCAACAAAAAGCAAGGCACATACCTTTAGGATGATGGAAGGTCACAATGACAACACCAATAAAAGATAGTCTCATGTACTCACAGTAGATAAATCAGTGCCAGTGACATTCCCATTGTCCGACACAGAACCCCTGGGGGATGACCCTTCCTCAGACCCTTCTTGAACAGGAGAAGGTGGTTGAGGGGGAGAAACATAAAGCACTCTCAATTTGCACTCCTCGACATGATGCCCTGCCTCCTTACTGAACTGCACAACCAAAAATCACCACAAGCCATAACCCCACTATCCATAACTAAACCCACGTGCAAAGTAAATAAATCAAATGTAAGTACATAGTTTACCATTTCTGCATTAATATCCTTTGCAGAGACACCGTCATTTGTTTTTACACTTTGAAGCAAGAACTTGTCCTTGCATTGCATGTCAGTAGGAGCTTCCTTTTGTGCTTGCATCGTAACTAAATCAAATCAATGCAAAAAATTAAAAAGCAGCACTAAAAATCAGATCACAAAAAGTCTATTTAAAAAAAAAACATTATAATAAAATGAACGAAATGGGCACCAATAACATCACAGGTGGAGCGAGGCAACACAATCCCAGCATTTGGTCGGACACAGTACTTCTTGGGGTTTGTTGTTTTGACCTAAGCATCAAACATAATTAGAGATTTGAATATCCCACAAATCTGTATTGTAAAATACTGGATTTGAGTTCATTACTGTTCTTGTCATTGCTGAGCTTCGCGACAGGAACCCTTTTGATCCAAATGAATAAAAAACAAAACAGACAGACAGAAAGAAAGAAAGAAATGAAGGGGGAAATCAATTTACCTTGAAAGCGACATAATTATCAGTTTTATTGGAGAGTTGAAGAGAACAAGAGATCTGCTTCTTCAATTCAACTAATCCAAAAAAAATACATGGAAATCAAACGCAGAAATAAAGAAAGATGAAGAAGGGAAGGAAGGAAACCGTGCATCGGTGACTTACAGGGAAATTTGAGCTCAAGAGGTTCGATGCCGAGGAGCTCTCCCGTGCTCATCTTCTCGTCAAACAAAACAAAGTAACTGGTGTTCGAAAAAAATCGATCCAAAAACAAATATAGGAATCTGTTTGGTTTTGTAAACGAGATGGATCGAAGGGCGGACAGATCGAGAGAAAGAGAGACAAGAGAGGGGAGGGAAGGGATGGGCTTCGCTTTTGCCTTCGGCTTGGGAATTGGAATGTGTTGTTGCGTCTTATATTTATGATGTAAGGGGTGTTTGGGGTTGTTGAGTAAATTGTTTTTTATTGAAAAATATATAAAAATAATTTGTTTTATTTTTAAATTATGATATATTCATATTAAAATTGTTAGAAAAAACTAAAAAATATTATTTTAATAAAAAAAACATTTAAAAACGGAAACAGAAGCTATGAGAAATACATGGCAGCTGTTTTGTTTTGTTTTTTTTTATATATATATAAGTCTATTTAAGGTAGCTTTTATCATTTAAAATAATATTTATATACATTCGTGCGTGGGGAATGGAAAGGAATCATTTTGCTATAAAGACGATTATTATGATGTGGTATATTATAGTTCTTGTTATTTGTAGGGATCATAATTTCAGTTCTTAAAGTTTCTTCAAAAAGTCATTCTTCCAACATTAACCTCATAAGATTATGAAATTACACAATTTATCTCAAAAACTCAGATTTTATTTGGTATGACTTTTGTAAATTGATCAAGGTAAACTAAAAAAAACTAAATTATTTTTATAATTGACGATTACTAGACTACTTTTTAACAATTAAACATAGCTCTTTCATGTTTAAAAATTTAATTTTTTTCTTTATTATTTAATTTTTTATGTTTTTTTATCGTTTTGATATATTAATTTCAAAAATATTTTTTTAAAAAATAAAAAATATATTATTTTAATGCATTTCTAAATAAAAAGTATTTTGAAAAACAACGACTATTACATTTTAAAACATTTTATAGCCAAGAAAAACATTTTTTTTATAAGGTTTGGAGAGGATTTGGGAGAGATAAAAAATATTTTTGTTACATTTATAATTAATATTTAATATCCGATGAGAATTTAAAGTACATATTAGAATTTACAATAACTCTCATATATAAATCCAATAACACGTTTATTTTAAATACATATAAGATAAAGTATGCAAAATAATATATGAGGATATTTATAATGGAGAGTCAGGTTTCCCACGGGGGCATGTATCCCGTACTCGTCACCGTACCTCATTTACTGCTTAACAGGGAAAAAAACATCCTTGTTTTTTTTTTATTATCAACGTGTTCTTAGAGGGAGTTTGTATATATTTTAATTAATGTTTTAGATTTTAAAATTAAATATTATATAAATTTTCAGTATTTATTTAAATTTATAATTATTAAAAAATAAATTCACTACCAAACTAGTTGAGTTATCCCTTAAAATTTTATGTTTATTTTTATTGAGTCGGGTTTGGTGGTTATCTAATTATGCTGGTAATTTTAGTATTTTTATTTTATATTCATTGAATAATGATATGGAGACATCCTTTTAAATAAAGGGAGAATTGAGAACATATTATTTAAAATTGGACACCAATGATATTATTTAAGAATATTCTCCAAATTTTCATTTTGGTATTTATCTATGATTTAAATACGCCAAAATGAAAACATCGAAAGGTCAGATTTTTCCCTGGAGTACATGAGAATTGACCTTGAAAGGAAGCAATAATTGAATTGCCATGGTAATTGCTTGCTAGATTGGCCCCAGCTTTATATATTCTTAAATACCCATAAATATTAGTAGCTACTACCTTTGACCCGTGTTTTCGTTGTGAATAAATGTAATGATAAAATTTAATATTATTATAATTTTAAAACTTGAATTAAAAGTAAAATATGATAAGATTTGGTTTACGGGTCGAGAAAATCAACATGGGTTAACTGAGTTAACATATAGATAAAAGTGATTATTATTATAGTTTTAAAACTCGACCTGAGAGTCGACTCGAGATAAGATTCAGGTCACGGTTCTGGAGGCCCAACTTGACAGGCCGAATGTTTTTTTTTAATAATCATGGCAACTTTGTTTTGATCAAATTTCTTTTCAAAAAAATCAATGAGGTTTTGAACCGTATTTTATTTCGGGTTGACTTGAATTTTTTACCGAGTCAGGTTGAGTTAATTATTCCTCTATTTTTTTTAAACTCGGACTAATTTAAGCCCCGGGTTAACTTACCAATCCAGTCCTGCTTTTATAATTAGAGTTATTATAGTATTAATAATTTCAACACTCAATATAAACTAAATTAATATATATATATATTAAATATGCAAGCCAACAATAATACATATTAATTAAGAGTAAAATAAACTTTTTCATATTTTATTTTGTCTTGTTTATCTTGACTAAATAGAATACAAAGACAATTATTTTATCTTATATATTACTACTAGAAATAATAATGTCACCATCTCTTCTTTTTTTTTTTTTCCTTGTTTCTTCTATTTCCATTATTTTTGTATATGCTTTTGGACGCTACCTAAATTCACAGTTATTAAACCCAGACTAACCCGACGGATCGACCCGGTTGATCCGGTGGCTAAACCGATTCAGGTTTGTTAAAAGACTGGCCGGTGCAACAACCCGACAAAACTTGGTTGACCTGACGGGTCAACCCATGACCAGGCGACTCAAATGAGACGTTTTTTTTTTTTCAAATGTGGTTTTTCTCCTATACCCCCTCTTTTTTCATATTTTTAAAGTTCACTGTATAAATATTAGAAAAATATTTTATTTTTTTAATGTAGAATTTGAAACCCTTTAGTATATACACACTATATTTCTAAGAAAAAATTATTTTTTTAATGTGAAATTTGAAGTCTTTTAATATATAAACTCTATGTTTCCAAGAAAAAAGTTATTTTTTTAATATGGGATTTGAATCCCTTTCGTATATATATTCTATGTTCACAAGGAAAAAATTATGTTTTTTTAATGCGGGATAAAAAGCTTTTTTGATTTAAATACTTCAACTTAAAAGGATAATATAGAATCTTTTTAATGTGGGATAAAAAAACATTTTAAAATATTGTTTTAAACTTCATTATTTACAATATGTATAGCCTCTATTCACATGAATTTTTTTATTTTTTATATAAAATATTAAAACTTTAAATATTTTTAAAAAATTTTTAGATTCACCAGTAAAACTTGAAACATGACCGTTTAGTGAGGTCAACCGCGTATCAATTTAATAACTATGTATAAATTTGCTAACGAGACATGCAACGTTAGAGTTGCAGATGTCAACTATAATGCAATTCTTTTTAAATTGTATCGTTTTTCAAATTAATTTTTTAAATGTGCTATTTTTTTTTCTTTAAAAAAATCCTATTAAAGAACTCAGGAAAACGAGAAGTGACTCCTAACTATCTAGTAAAGTTGATTACACGTATTTCAAAGAGATTTCATGACTGAATTGATAACTTAACTTCCGGCCTTCCCTTTTTCGGATTAATTATAATTATATCATGTTATTAAGGAAACTCTCTTTCATTGCATAAATAGCAAACTTGAAAAAATTTCCAATTTTTTTACTGTATCAGGTGCCATAATAAGGACAAATTTATATGTTTTAGATTTTGTTTTTGTTAGACTTAGCATATTTACCCCTTTATACTTGGTTATTTATTAATTTTTTTTATCTTTATTTTTTTATAATATTTTTTTTGTTTTTTTATTTGCATTTTTTATTGAAAAAATATTATTTTTTATTTTTTATACTTCAAATATTTATCACTTTACACTTGACCTATTTATCCATTTCTTTTTGTTTTTTTGTCTTTATTATTTTGTAATTTTTTCTTTGGACTTTTTTTTGAAAAACTATCATACAAAACTAAAAGTAAATGGTGTTTCGTTGTAGCAGTTGTAATATTATTTTATTTTTATACTACATTAAAAATTAATTTAAGATCTTATATATTTTTATTAATACTCGTGATTTTCACTTTATTTTATTATATGTAAATATTGATTTTTGCACAGAAAAAAAATTATTTGACCAATTGAGAAACAAGTCAAATAGAAACTTTAACGATTTTTTATTTATTTAGTGGCACATGTGCTTCTTCAGTTATTTAATTAAAAGTATTTATATGCTTTTTAATTTATAATTAGATTTTTTTGTGGAAAAATATATTGAAAAAGAATGCACATTTATTTTTCACCAAAAAATAATTTAACTAGCTAAAAACATGGGTCAAATAGCTAGTTTAGTCTTTAAATTAAATTTTTATTTTTTTATTTTTACTTATTATTCCCATCAATTACATGCTAGATCTTACTCATGTTATTTTTATTTTTGCATAGAAAAAATAAGCAAGGTGGAATTTTTTGAAGAAAAAAGAAATATTTTATAACAAAAACAACTAAATTGGGGATGACAACATTAGTTAAAGAATATTTTTCTTATATAACAAAACAAGTAATTGATATTACACATTTACACTAATAAAAAATTAAAAAATGGAATTTTTTATAGAGATGATTTTTATCGGTTCGGTTCGGTTTTTACCTATAAAAATAACAAAATTAATTTTTTTTATAAAAAATAAAACCGATTCAAACTGACCGGTTTCGATTCGGTTATTTCAGAATAAAAACCGAAACCCAATCGACCGGTTCCAGTTCGGTTTGATTATTTTTATATTAAAAAAAAAACTATATTGTTTTTCGAGGTGTTTTTTTTTGTAATTTCAAATGGGTTTGGTTTCGATTTTTTTAGTTTTCGATTCGGTTCGGTTTGATTTTTCGATTTCAAGTTTACAGAACCGAAACCAAACCAAACCAAACCAGTTAATTTTTAAAATATTCTACTCAGTTTAATCAATTTTTTATTACCATTCAATTTTTTCAATTATTATTTTTTTAATTTAATCAGTTTTACCTGCCTCTAATTTTTTATGCGATGACAAGGTACACTCCTTTGTCTTTGCAGTGAGTCGAAGGGTGAGGTATTTTTATAGGGATCCAATGCTCCACGACAGAAAAAGCCTGCACTTTTTTTTTTCCAGTTTTCCACACCATTAAAACTCCACCATCAAACTGTAGAAGGTCTCCTAAGTACACAAAGATTCTGTCTTGCAGGTAACGACACCAAGAACAACCCAATCCATCGTCAACCGCGGAAAAAACCTCGACATGTACACACTGATTTTCAATCATTTAACACGACAAAACACCTAATCAAGACAAATGTAACAGTAGCACCCCTCCTGAAAACAAAAAGGTAGCTGTCTTCTTAAGTTTTGCATTTTAAAAATATTTTTAAAAAATTTTTTTTTTTTACTTCAAATTAAATTTTTAATATTTTTATATTATTTTGATATTCTAATATCAAAAATTATTTTTAAAAAATTATTTTAATATATTTTTAAACAAAAAATATTTTTTTAAAAAATTATTATCATCATCCAACCATAACGATAAATCTCAGTCGTACCGTACAATCAAAAACCAAAAAATCTCAACTGCCACCAGCTCCTTGTCAAAAAGTCAAAAGAAAAAACCTCCCGTCAGCTCGATTTAAATGTGGACCATGCATTGAGTATCTCGGAGGCAGTCTTGTCTAGAATTAACAATGGGCCCCAAGAGAGAATAGCCCTCTTCTTGACCACAATAATAGCATCGTTTCATTAAAATTTATTTTTAATATTAATATCTTAAAATAATTTAAAAATATTAATTTTAAAAAATAAAAATAAATTTTTTAAATTTTTTTTATAAAAACACTCTTAAAAACACAGATGCTGCGAAGCTACGAGCCATCTTTTGTCTCCAATGTGGGAGGCAATTAACTTCATCGGTGGGTAATAATTTCTTCCTTTTTCTCTCGCAAATAAGGTTAATGTAATTTTAGTGCGAAAACAGATAAATGCATATGCTAGAATGAGGTGATTTGAAGTAAAAAAAACTCTTGTTTACGTTGCCAAATTCTTACTTAGCAGATATTTCGAGGGGTAATTTATAATTTTAACCGTATGTTTGAAAGTGGTAAATGAGAATGGTAAATTTAATATAACCAAATGGTTTTTTGTCCTCCCAAAACCAACAGTCTTGGATCCTTTGCCCCTGGAGAAATGGTTCATCAACAAACATCAAGTAATTGGTGCCATCTAAATTCAGAGAAAAATGAGTTATTTTTTATTATTTGAATATATCAAAAAAATATTTTTACATAAATAAATTAATTTTCTTTCATTTTTTTTGAGTAATGGTCATAAATCATAGATGATTATGTTTATAGTATTTGTGATGTTAATAATATTGGTGGTCATATAATAATGGTTGTTATGGTAGTTGTGATAGCAACAATAATAATTACTTAATAATATGGTAGTGGTGACAACAATATTTACGATAATGGTGATAGTAAGATAATGGTAATTGTTGTGGTGGTGATGATAATTTTAAAAAATAATTGTGAGATATAATAAAATGATGGTTATATTGGTAATAAGATAGCAGCCAACAACGATAATAGAGTGACGACAATAGAGTAATTGTGATTGTAACACCCCATTAACAAGATATTGTCTGTTTTGGCCCATGGACCTCACAGATTTGTTATTGGCGGTTACGCATGGCCCTAAAACGCATTTTACTAGTTAAGGTAAGCATGCTCATAAAAGGCCATCTTCTAAGTCCTCACCCACTGACGTAAAATATTACAATTCGCTCCCTTAAGAAGCCCAATGATCCCATCGGCACTACCGAACAGCTAGTGAGTCAGGTTCTGATATCAATGTAACACCCTACCACACTAGTAAGATATTGTCTGCTTTGGTTTATGAGCCTCACAGATTTGTTCTTGGCAACCACGCATGACTCCAAAACACGTCTTACTAGTTAAAGTGAGCATACTTATATAAAATTCTTCCTCAAGTCCTCACTCGTCAATATAAGATATTAAAGTGATTATGATGAAATATGATGAAATGTTACGGTGACATTATATAAAATGATTGTTACATTAATGATAGTAGAGGTTAATAGTATAGAGAAAATATTTTATGGAGGTTAAAATATTTTTCTTTAAATGTTCATCGACCAAGGGTTGATGGAATTTTAAAAAATAAATAAATAAATAAATAAATAGACTCTAAGCCATAAATAAATTAATTTTTAAAGTTTGTTCAGATTGGACCTGTGCTATGCATCGAAATTTAACCAGTAGAATACAAAGTAAAATCAGCCTATCACTGCACCGCAGAGTCATCAGCACGCTGCATGCAGCACCTTCAGAAAGCTCTTCTTTCACCATTATCATTGATTTTTGTGGTTATACGAGATAATTAAGATATATAACAGCACCAGAATTTCGGACTCGGCACGCTGGCTTATAATCTTAAACTCTCAATGCTTCAATGTGTTGTTCAAGTCGTTCCAAAACCTGTGAGGCGAAAGAATGATTAGATAAACAAAACTTGACGAGATAGAAATTGGCAGCAATAAACCACAAACATCTCTAGGCTCACCGCCTTCGTGTTGTCAAGAGTGGTTTTCAATGCTTGGATTTCCTGTAACACAACCTGTTATTCAGCAACAGTACCTGGCGTATATTAAACCTGTCAGAAGCAAGTTGTGTGTATATCACTTACTTTGTTGGTGTCCATAAGTACAACTTCCAGTGCGTGGATTTTTTGCGCCTCGGTGTTTCCTCCGTCACCGCAGTCTTCATTTTGGCTTGTTTCCTGCATTATTCAGCAGGAAAATGTTGGCTGAGAGGTTGAAATTCTATCGTATCATATTAAAAGCACTATTCTAGAGAGCCTGTAGGCGATCAACTGATCAACATTGCAAGTGTACTCAGATATAACATGGTTGAGTAAGGTATTGATAAATTACCATAGCCTCCTCTGAAGCAACATCACTATCTGCTTCACTATCGTAAATCTCTTCCATTATAGAAGTTGACTGCAAGGAAGAAATTAAATATTCGCGGAAGTCTCGACTGAATTCAGGTTGGTAAATATGTAAAACGGTTTAAGGGAGTGTTTCCTGCACTCAGAAGTTAACCTGGAGCATTTCTAGAATTTCAGGGTTCTGCCAAGGTCCTTTATCACTAAACAGGCAGCCACCATAATCAGAACATGTGCAGTCACCTCCCAGAAAACTTGGCAAATTACTGTAGAGGAAATAGGAAGACTTTTAGTGGTGCTAACATATGAAAGAAACATTCGTATCCGAAGCTAACAATGCTTTCAGAACAATAATTTATATATATGCCGAAGATTTGCATGGACTTGCACCTCTGATCAATTACTTCAAGCAGGTTACTTAGATAGTTGTATCCCAAAACCTGCAATTGGAACAAACACTTGATTCGTGCAGCTTGGGAAGGGAAATGCAATTGTGTTTTTAAAATCCTCACATGAATCTTCGCTAATGTGCGTGCATCAAGAAAAGCCCCGAGTGCTTTCCACAGCATCTTGAACCCATTTCCAGCATTGACTATAAAGAGCCGATTCAGAATCTGAAAATTTCCATACCAAAAAATTATTAACTGATACGACTCATAGAACGAAAAATAACCCAAGCTTTACTCTTGAAAACACAGCACCACCTGGTCTTCCTAGAAATAAGCATAACCTCCATCCTGCTTGTCAATCTTTGTACTCGATGTCATTTACACATCGAATTCTGTTTTTTTTTTTTGGCTTCCAAAATTTCAACGCAGTTTTTTCCCTGAAGTTATCAGGGATCCTTAAAAATTCAAAATCCAGGCAATACAATGAATACGATAACTAGTACATCAACCAGGGTTTCTCTGAAATCAGTGACCCATGAGACTGCTGCTGAGTTACCTCTCGATTAACAACTTTAAACAAAATCAATGGCTGAACTTAAAAATCGTTTTACAGAAAACATACCAGCTTAATTATTTTCCAAGATAGTAGAAAAATAATAAAATGTGAATTATTCACAGCACATGATATCTTGATACCATTTGCTTAAGCAGAATATTGCTCAACAATAAACCAGTGCATATTCTAACTATCGCTGAAGTACATCTTTCTACAGCATGATTGCAGCTGTCAGAGCTGGAATGCGATGTCTCCTAAATCCAATCAAAGTTCATGGAAGCTGCTATATATGAACTAACTCCATCAAACTTGTCCACCTAGAATGTCTTGACATGCTTTCCCATCTAATAACTATAGTAAAAAAGAAAGCATGGAAAAGGAAAAGGGGAGGTCAAAAAGATCAAATGTGGCAAAATGAAATTTCCATGGCTAGCCGAAAAGCATGGATACTTCAAAATAAATAAATAATTAAGATGATTAAAAGATGTTAAAACAAAAGAAGTCGTCCTGGACTTGTGATAGTATCATTTTGTGTTTATGGTTCTTCTTTATTTTAAGAGATTGCCCTTTTGCCGCATTAAGACCTTCATCAATCTAACTAAACCTTCAAAGAAAAGCTATACCTCTGGATAGTAGTTGCTATCAATTTTCTGAATTTCCATAAAGAGAGATCTCGCAGTTTTTGAGAAATTGGACATTCCCTAAGCAAAGGCAAGAATCAAACTATTGATCAGGACATACCGCAAAAAGGCTCGGAATTAAAACTTAACTAACAAAACGATCACATGGTTTCCCCCAACATGAACAGACAGAAAAGAGACAGAACTTATGACTTTTAGGTCATGTAACTCTTTCTCAGTGCTGATAATTTGCAAGATACAAGTATTGAATGCGATGCTCACCACTCCCTTCACATCTAAAATACTTGTGATGGATGCTATATGTCTCTTAGCTGCAATTGAACATGCAGGGAACCTAATATTTAATGTCTTCTCCTGTTCCGACACGTGATATCTGACAAATCTGTCAACTGTAGTTGCCTGCAACAGCGCATTAAGGTCTACCATTCCGAGCCGTTCAATGTATATTGGTCTTCCATTTCTATCAACCCCATGATATCCATGAAGATAACGTTTCTTTACTTCTGCATATTCTTCAAACTTAAATTCCTGCACTGAGTTCCAAACAAATGAACCCCTTGAAGAATTTACAGACAAAGGCAAGAGTCGACTTCGATATGGCAGAAGTTAATGTAAAAGGAATGGTTGGATTTGAATGTCAATTGTCAAACCATACATATATGGTAACAAATAAATTTGTTCTTCACCTTCAGAATTTCATCAACCCCATATTCCTCACGCCACGCGAGATATTGCACAAACATGTCCTTTGCTTTTGAAAGATCAAAGTCTCTCATCCGGAGAAACCTGACAGGCATTACATTAAACACCATCTTATCGTAAATTAACAGTCAATAACCAAGAATATTAATGGCTTACAATATATCATTTCAGGAAATAAAACTAAAACTGATACGATCAAACTTACCTTAAAAGAGAATGATAGTCAGTTTGCCTCTCCATTAGATGACCTTCAACAAAAAGTTGTTCACGGAGAGAATCAACAAGTTGTTCATATTTTGGATCGCGAACTCCTTCAAGGACTATTCGCAAGCTTTTGCCCCTTCCAAGTTTCTTCAACGAGTTCCGAATCTTGCGAGGGTAATTTAACATTGACTTGATGCCTGGTTTAGGCAATGAAGAAGAAGGCTTATTTTCTTCTGGAGGATGGAAAAGCCACTGGGATTCAATGGGTGGATGGATAGATTTTGTCCTTACTTTTCCTAGCTGAGAACGCTTCGAGTCTGAAGATTCCTCACCTTCTCCACTACCTCTCATTATGATTATCTCTCGAGAAGTCTCCTTTCGTTTAAACATATGTACTGATATAGTGATATCCAATCAACTCAATGAGCGCATTCGTCAAAAAGAATTATCAACACAAGAGTACAAAAATCTGTTCCTGCAGAATCAAATTGTATTCACTTATCCAGCAACTATCATATGGCTAAAAGTAAAGAAAACTTGAAGGTCTCCTTCAATTAGTCTGGCATTTGCAAAGTCACTTGCTATCAAACTAGACACAATTCAAGTGCAGAGTTAAGAGACAAACAACTCAAAATGTAATCGAGAATTGATGAAATTTCAAGAAATCATGGTAAACTCTCAAGTCATTCGAGGTTCCACAAAAACGACTGGGGCACACGATAAATGAAATTGCCAAACTGCTTACAACTTACAATGAAAAGAAGTGCAACGAGAAAACCTATCAACGACCCAAAAGCAAGACGAGCACATGACAGAGTAATAATTGTTGAAACAGGAAGAGATTGCAGAGTCCGAGTCTGTCCAAAGTAAGTGAGCCTGGCAGCAGAAAGCTGTATTGTATACGAGTGAAAAAAAGCAACAAGGAAAAAGATAAATAAAGGCAGACATCTAAACCTCTGCAGAGCGGTGAATAATTAAGAAAGCATCGAATGCGATCCAATGCTTGCTTGGTCTTCCACCATTAGGTTGGAATATTTCGCAACCAAGTAACCTCTTCTTTCTTTTTTTTGTCTCAGCAAGCAAAATATAGGAGTGCCTCACGAAACAGTAAAGGTTTTCTTAAGCAAAGCATGGCATGGGAGGGGGTATGGAGCCAAGCACCTTTAACTGAAATTAACGGTGTTTGTTCCTTTGCTTCCCAATGTTTTGCTTTCTCAGGTCCTAAAAGCCCAGAAAATGCACGAAATGGCCCACTACGGCCCATAAACAGGTTCGGGGACTCAGGTTAAACACTTGATTGATCAACATATTCCACCCTCAGCCCACAACTGACGATAACAATGACCATGGCCCTTGGCAGCTCGTCCAAAAGAAGAAAAAATCTAAGATTTCTGCAACTCTTGGGTAATCAAATCCTTATAGTGTTTTTTTTTTAGAAATAATATTTATAGTAATAGTTCGATCAATAGTTGAAAAATATATCCCAAGAGGATTTGGCTAATGTTGTTCACAACTCGAAAGACGGTCAGGGAGTGGCATCTCTTTTATCAATTCAATTATGTTTGCCTAGGAGCTAACTGTTTCCTGAAAAAAAATTATCAAACCACATGGTACATCGACCAAGATCGTGTCAAGTCAATCTAACATTATGTTAGTTCAATGAACACAGATGCTTGCTAAGTTTGTGTGTGTTATGCACAAACCACAAATTAAGTTCTGAATACCTAGATAACTTGCTACACCATATATACAATCCACTTATAATACAAAATAGGAGAGGTTACAATGGAAATTGCTCTCTAAGTTTCCTATAAAGATCATGACAAATGCCCATATGTTTAGGCGAGTTCTTCCTTATTTAAGAAAATGCCAATAATTATCCCTCCCTAGGCTTGTCTTCCACGAGCTAACTGCCCAACTATCAACACTCCTGTTGTCGATATTGTTGTGATTCTGCATGTCTTGGATTGTCAGGTCCCAGATCACAGGAACCTTCTACTGTGAATGTTGTAAATTTTATTCTGAGTTTGTTTTTTAAAAGAAATTAGTTCGAGTTTTATAAATTTTAAAGTCATTAGAAATTTACATGGTTATTAATTTTAAGATTCATGTAATTAGTCGAATTACATACAAATTAACCGGACACATATATTAATAAAAAAAAAATGCTATAAACTGTGACACTATTAATTACTGATTTCGCCACTCCTGTCAATTTCAACACTATCCCACAGGTTGTTACTACTCGTGTTTTTCCAAAAATGTTTTTCATCGACATATCCTCATAAATTT
>Ga0325403_1000440_pt1 | contig 28570 bp, 16 predicted proteins | sample PopdelMetagenome_19_FD_205665 | JGI IMG/M metagenome (GOLD analysis project Ga0325403, IMG submission 205665) | Populus deltoides microbial communities from Bellville, Georgia, United States - Xylem-PdKOR-R4 | ecosystem: Host-associated > Plants > Phyllosphere > Stem > Wood/Secondary xylem... | reverse complement strand
TTACCAACAAGTATGGTTCAATGCCTTCATCCTATAAAATCAAAACCATAGCCATTCTTGGCTTTTCTACTTCCATACTGTCATGAATACTACAAACCTCCCCCTCTGGTTCCTCCAATGATGGGACTACTATGGTTGTCATGTTGACTACCTCAAAGAACATCCTCTGGTTGAAAATAGTTACCTCCATTTCAAAAATAATTTTCAATCATTTCCTTTTGAAAAGAAGTTTTCTTCCCTTCTCATTTTCTGTACAAAATTTTTTTTTCCATGGGTATGTTCATAGTTCTATGATTATAATCTACAAAACGGACATCCAGTACTTGTTCACAAATTCAAAATCAAATAATGGGATTCCTTTGCAGCTGAGTCCAAAACTTCCGAATTAGCTGTTACAAAATGGCTACAAAAATATCAAACAGCTCCCATCATTGATCATCATCCTCAATCAAAATTTCTAGCCTGAAAGGCTCAAACGACAACTCTTCTTGCCTTTGCTAGAACAGAGGAAGAATACCTACAAATAGTACAAGGCATTATACAAAGCCAAGACCCGAAAACGGTCTTGTCCCAATCTAGCTCATCAGGTTCGACAACTCCTGCCATTTCCTTTGAAGACGATAATGAAGATGACTGCTTTGGTATCCTGCCACCTAGCAAGCGACATTAAAAAAAAAAGAGTATTTCAGGCTTTCTCAGGCTCATCTGTTTAGAGCCTATATCTTTTCGACTCAATTGTTTTAAGTCCCTTTTATTTTAAGCCCATTTGTTTAATGCTTTCTATACAAATATTACCTGCTACTATAAATAGACAAATCAAGTGTCGGTGACAAGAAGACAACAAATGATAGTCCCAAAAAAAAACATGGGCAATTTTCATTTTGTCGTTACCCAATAATGGCAGGCAATACCACATGGGTTCATATAGGTTCTGAAGGAATCTCCAAGCTTTTCAACAAGATGTTTTGGCCTTTTCCATGATAACTCGCCTATAAAAGGGGACTCCTAATACCTCAGAAGGCAGACTATTATTTTCCTTCAGAAAATTTTACTCTCCCTTGTAACTTATATCTGGAGCCCATATCCATTCTCCTCTGTAACCGATATCTCCTGTATTGATTTACATTACAAGTTTAAGCAAGATTCTATTTTTGTTATTTACATTCTTATTATATTTTATGTACATTTAAGTATGTTCTATGCTTAATCAAGGATCCTGACATTGTTGGTCTTTCCTTGTTCATTCGCATCAGAAATCTGTTTATATTTACTTGCATTTATTTTTTTTTGTTCTTTTCAACTAATCAGTATATAGGCTGGAAACCTGTGACCCGATCTTCTAGATCATTCTCAGGTATAACAACACTACGTACTGAGGTTTTGTTTTCTTTATCTGCTTCTTTATATATATATATATATATATATATATATATATATATTGTATTCAATATTAAATGCTCTCACATCTTTGTCATAATAGGATCCATAAATGATTATAGTCACATTAGGGATGTTTATACCTAATGGATGGTTTAGATCTTTTCTTCTCAAATAGTAAATCACCGCCATTATTATTAAATTAGGTGTCAAAGTCTTTTCTTCTTTCTACCTTTTTCTTCATACAAGTTGGTATGGTTAATGGATAGATAGTACATCCATGAACCAGGAGGTAAAAAAGAGCATAATTTGGCAAACATAAAATCTAACTCTTACTTTCCACCAATGCTTCATTTCTCCTACAATCCTGCAGGTAATAAATAATATATAGGAAAAAAAGGTGAGTGAAGAGCATAAGAAGTGTATATATTATTGTTCTGTAGAGTTATGTTTTATCTTGAATGTTTACATAGTCATCCAAGGTATTTTTACACCTCGCTCACATGAACTTATCCTATGAAAAGTAATGTAATGATTGAAAATAATTGTTTTTCCTTACAGATAACTTGAAAAGATGAGTTGTTCGTTGTTGTGCCTTGTAATATTGTTAGGAAAGGTTAGCACTCAAGGATGATTAACCTAAAATACTACTGTACCTTATCCTCTAAAAAGACAGAAAGGTTAGCAAGAGATAGTTATAAATAAGAAAATAAACATCTTCTAAGAAGACACATTGAGAAAGATAGTTATTGACAAGAAAAATAACGTTGTACGGTTCAACACTATGTTAACTTTTGTAGAGATAATAATTTTGTCTTTGCGGTTTGTGTCACTCATAAAATTTGAATAGGATTGCATTCTGTCCAAAATACAGAGGACAAGGTATAGTTTGAGAGCCTTGAAGAACACGTAACCCTGTTGTTTGGGTATGGCCCTAACAGCCTTCCATTCCTCCATTTTGTTTTTCAATCATCAGCTAGCAAGAAAATATAGAATGCATATGTTTTTAGCGTCAACATATAACTGTGCTTATATGAACCAATGAAGTAGAAGCTTGCTTGCACCATTTATTTATTGAAACCCCCTTGCTTGCACCCAACATATTACCCATTAAACCAATGACCCGGTCGTTTGGTGTTCTTGTCGATTCCGGGCGGGTTTGATATTTTTTACACCTAGGTTAGCATTCAAACTTTTTACAGAATTGAAGAAGCTTGCTTCTTCTCTTTTTTTACTCCTCCGAGCTATTGAGAATGAGAACATGAAAACAAAGAACTCTAACACAAGACTAGATTGAATGATCTCAACGTTTATTGAATAACAGTGGCTATTATATAACCTTACATGAATAATTGGAATAGCTAGAAAACAGCCCACGTCTACAACAACGTGGCAGGTGCAACAAGAAGAGTCAAAACAGAAAATCCTTAAAGAACATGTTAAAGCTGTGAACAACTTCCTAAAGACCAGGGACTTATTAAAATCTAATCAACAATAATTCTAATATTACCCGGAAACCATAAAACCCTTCATTCCTTCCCTTAAACTTACTGTAAATTTCAGTCAGTTTACATCAGAAACTTCTCGAACACCCAACAATTCTCTTAACTTCAGAAAAGCATCAAGCTTCAGCGGTTTGGTCATCAAATTTGCCACCTGATCTTGACTTCCATAATGAACCAATGCAATTGTACCTTCTCTAGTAAGATTTCTCAAAAAATGGTATCTCGCATCGATATGCTTGCTGCGACCGTGCATCACCAGATTTTTAGATAGCTTGATAATTGAGCTGTTGTCACATTTGACTTGTGTGCACCCTCCATTAGAATGCCCCAATTCCTTTAAAATCCTTTTTATCCAGAGAGCTTGACATGCACACATTGCAGCTACCACAAATTCTGCCTCTGTGGTTGATAAAGTCATTATTGGTTGCTTCTTTGAACTCCATGAAACTACACAAGAGCTCAGCAAAAATACATTCCCGCTTGTACTCTTCCTATCGTCCATATCTCCAGTATAGTCACTATTCGTAAATGCAAGTAATTCACCACTGCCTCCTTTCTTGTAATGAATTCCAAAGTTTACAGTCCCTCTCAAATATCTAAGTGCCCTCTTTGCTACTTGTAGATGAAGCTCTGTAGGTTTAGACATGTATCTACTTATAAGACAAGTGACAAACATCATATCCGGTCTTGTGGTCGTGAGATACATTAAGCTGCCCACCAACTGCTTATAATATGTTTCATCCACTTTAATGCCATCTTTATCTTTATTGACCTTGCATCCAGGAACTATTGGGTTATTAACTAAATTGCTTTTCATCATACCAAACCTCTTCAAAACCTCTAATGCATATATCTTTTGACATATGTAGATACCATCTGACCCCTTTAACACTTCAATCCCTAGAAAAAACCGCATCTTCCCCAAGTCTGACATGTCAAACTCTCTTATCATGGAACTTTTGAACTCAGACAACATATTTTCATCATCACCAGTAAATATTAAATCGTCAACATAAACACTTATAATTATGATCTTTCCTTCCCTGCTTCTCTTAGTGACTAATGTCTGCTCACTGTCACATCTTTGGAAACTTTCATTGATAAAGTGTGCTTCAATCCGGCTAAACCAGGCTCGTAAAGCTTGTTTAATTCGTACAAAGCTTTATGCAACTTGTAAACTAGATGTTTGATGCCCCTTTTATCATACCCTTTCGGTTGTTCAACATAGACATCTTCGCTTAACTCACTATGAAAAAAGGCTGATTTGACATCTAACTGAAAGATTTTCCAGCTTTTCTGTGCCGCTAAAGCAATAATCATCCTTACCGTATCCAACCTTGCCACTGGTGCAAAAACCTCTGTGTAGTCTATGCCATGCTTTTGTGAATACCCTTTAGCGACCAGCCTTGCCTTGTGCTTATCAATGTCCCTATGCTCATTATACTTTATTTTGTAGACCCACTTCACTCCACTTTTTTTGCTCCAGCTGCCAACTTATTGAGTGTCCAAGTCTTGTTCTTTTCTATGGAGTTGATCTCACAGTCCATAGCATGTCTCCAATTTTCATTCTTTACTGCCTCTTCGAAGCAAACAGGATCAGCTGACATAACTAATGCCATGCTTGCTTCATAATCAGATAAGCCTTCCCCGGTAACATAATCTTGCATCCACATCAAAGGACCTCTCTCTCTTCCTTCATCTTCACCTACTTCATCTGGACCCCTCTCTCTCCCTTCATCTTTACTTACTTCAACTCTATCTTCCTTACTAAACTCTATACCACTGTTACTCTCCTCAACATTATTAACAGCTCCTCCATTATTCTCCCTATCTCTCTCATTATTTTCTTCATTCTCACCCCATTCTAAGTCTAAAAGAATTTGTTTCTTATAAGACACATCCCAATCCCACTGTTTTTCTTCTTCAAAAACCACATCCTTACTCACTACAATCTTCTTAGCGATAGGATCAAACAATCTATACCCCTTTGACTCCTCACTAACTCCCAATAATACACAAGGGAAACTTTTATTATAAAGCTTACCTCTTCTCACATCTGGAATGTGTACATGAGCCAAGCAACCAAAGACTCGAAAGTGATTTACTGAGGGTTTTATACCGCTTCATGCCTCTTGCAGTGTAATATCTTTCACTGCAAATGTCGGACACCTGTTTAGAACATAGAAGGTCCAATTCACTGCCTCTGGCTAGAATGTCTTTGGAATCCTTTTATCAGAAAGCAACGATCGAACCATGTTCATCACTATTCTATTTTTTCTTTCGGCTACATCATTGTGTTGTGAAGTGTACGCTGTAGTCAGCTGCCTTTTGATTCCCTGTTGTCTGCAGAACTCATTGAACTCGTTGGAAGTAAATTCTCCTCCCTATCAGTCCATAAACACCTCACAAACATTAATGTGTCCTTTTCCACCATTATTTTGAACATTTTAAAACAATTCAGTGCCTCTGACGTTTCAACCAACAAAAACACCCATGATTTCCGACTAAAATCATCAATGAAACACAATGTGTACCTTTTTCCACTGTTGGACTCAGGTGAAATAGGACCACAAATATCAGCATGAATCAGTTCCAAATTTTGACTTGCTTTCCAAGAGCTTTTCTTTGGTATGGCATCTCTGTGTTGCTTGTCATTGATACAATCAGTGCAGGTCATGCTTGAGGCAGGAAATTGGGGAAGTCCACGTACCATCTTCTTCCATTGCAAGGTTATTAAACCTTTATAGCTCAAATGGCCACATCGTCTATGCCAAAGATAGGAGATATCTTGAGAGCTTGTGTGAAAACATCTTTCTGGCTGAGCTTGTGCAGGTACTTGAGCTTGGGTCTGTGCTAGGAGGATGAACATTCTGTTGGCGCTCATTTGGATTTGAATGATTAAACCCTTCTCTGGATGGTAGATCTTACAAACTCCTTTCTGAATTAAAATTGCCAAACCTTTCTCTTGAAGTTGTCTTATGCTCAAGAGATTATTTTTGAGCTCTGAAACATAGTACACTTCATTGACAATATGAATAATTCCATGCAATAATAGCTTCACATTTCCTTTTCCAACCACACTCATTTTACTATTGTTTCCCAGCTTAACTAAATGTTGAAAACTTTCATCTAAATTGGTAAACATACCTTTGTATCCACATATATGATTGGAACACCCTGAGTCAAGGAACCATGCATCATTTCGTTTCACCTCATGCAATTCAACATATGACATCCGCAACATCTCATCCTCTTCATTCAGCTCTGCATCATTGACTTCTTTGTTCAAGGTTGGACATTCATATTGGAAATGTCCAAGTTTATGACACTTGAAGCATTCCACCGTGGCTCTATTGAATACATGTCCTCTTCCACGACCTCTTCCTCGGCCTTTTCCACCAACCCTTTCATCATAGACTCTCAGTGCATGATCATCTCCTTCATTCTTTCGAAACTTTAATTTATGAACAAGTAATGAACTCTGCAGTTCATCCACTGAAAGATGATTGATGTCTTTCGACTCCTCAATCAAACAAACTATGTAGTTGTACTTCTCAGTAAGTGTGCGCAAGATCTTCTCAACAATCTTCACGTCAGACATGTTCTCTCCAAGATTTCTCATGTTATTTGCTACCAGCATCACCCTTCCAAAGTAATATGTGACAGATTCTCCAAGTTTCATCTCCAACACTTCAAAATTCCTGCAAAGGATTTGAAGTTGAGCACGCTGCACCCTAGCATTTCCCTGGTATTTGACTTTCATGGAATCCCATAACTGTTTTGTCGTCTCTTTCTGAGTAATTGTCTTTGGGATGGACTTGTCAATGGATTGGAAGAGATAATTCTTGACCTTCAAATCCTTCAACTTTGTCTCCTCCAAGGTTTTTCTCTGTGCATTAGTTAAAACTTCTCCAAGTGCAAACTCTGCATACCCCGTCTCAATAACACTCCAATACTCCTTTGAATGTAAAAGATTCTCCATTAGCATGTTCCAATGCTCATAATCCCCATCAAACTTTGGGATGTAAGGTTGCGCAAAGGTACTTGATTCTGCTGCCATCTTTTCACTCCCTCACTCTGTGTTTTGAAAATCACTCAAAAAGACTATAGTTTTTTCTTTTCTTTTCTTTTAGGCCTAGTGCAAGCTCTGATATCAATTTGTTAAGAATGAGAACAAGAAAACAAAGAACTCAAACACAAGACTGGATTGAATGATCTCAATGTTTATTGAATAACAATGGCAATATATAGCCTTACATGAATAACTGGAATAACTAGAAAACAGCCCACGTCTACAACAACGTGACAGGTGTAACAAGAAAGAGTCAAAATAAAAAATCCTTAAAGAACATGTTAAAGCTGTGAACAACTTTCTAAAAACCAGGGAATTATTAAAATCAGTCATCAATAATTCTAATATTACCAGGAAACCAAAAAACCCTTCACGAGCAACTTTACCCAATGCTAAGTACTGAAGTGGTAAGAAAGGTTGTGATAGCTGCACAAAAAGGCGAAAAAAAATAGAACAGTAAAGTCACACAACAGCATGCAGAAAATTCAACGGAAAAAAAAGAGAGACGTGGACAAATGAATGGAAAAAGGTGAAAACTTAATCGAATTGTGTGTATTTGGTACAATGGTACGATTCAGTATTGTTAATTGTTAATTTATATATATATATATATGTATACATATATATATAGAATGGAGAAAGGTGAAAACTTAATCGAATTGTGTGTATTTGGTATAATGGTACGATTCAGTATTGTTAATTGTTAATTTATATATATATATATATATATATCTTGTTACATTTAAAAAATATATATAAATTTTATTTTATTTATAATTTCAGTATATTCCGAAAATTTTAGTCAAATTTTACTCGGAATGTTTTAATTTTGTACGATTCAGTATTGTTAATTGTTAATATATATATATATATATATATATATATATATATATATATATATATATATATTTTTAAATTTATAAAATATATATATATATATATATATATATATATATATATTGAGGTTTTAGGAGTCCCTTTTTATAGGCGAGTTGTTATTGAAGAGGCCAAAACGTCTTGTTGAAAAGCTTGGAGATTCCTTCAGAACCCATGTGGTATTGCTTGCCATGATTGGGTGACGAAAAAGTGGAAATTGCCCATGTTTTTTATAGGACTTTCATTTGTTGTCTTCTTGCCATCGACACTCTATTTGTCTGTTTGTAGTAGCAGGTAATATTTGTATAAAAAAACCTAAAACAAATGGGCTTAAAATAAAAAGGGAATCAAAACAGTGCCTACTAGGGTCTGGGTAGGAATAGTAACATAAAAGACAGAATTCATAGAAAGAACAGAGACCATTAGACAATAGGTGAATGTAACTGAACGGTGTAAGTCCTGTTTGAGTTTTAGGGCAATAAATCCATATAACCTGCAACCTATTTCTTAGTTTATCTTTCCTATTTATGGATTCCGTTTTCCAGAGGGCTACTTCTATTTCAGCTTCCTCTACTTTTGAATCTTCTGAAAGCATAAAAATTGTACAAAGTGAAGAGATAACTATTGAAGATTTTACAAAAAAACATTGATGATTGGAAAATTCTAAAAATTTCTAAAACTCAGATTTATCAAAAATCTAAATATGATATTTTCAAAACAGATTTTACTATCAAAACTGAAGAAAGAGATATTCAGCTTACAAAACCTTTTGAAACCATCCAACTCCTCTCTAAAAAATCCTTAAAAAACATCTAGCCTGAAACTATAAATATATCAATGTTGGCTTTGTCCAAGTCGGGATAAAACCCCTTACAAAAAAAGGTTTAAACACCTCCATTATAGTTGTCCTCCGGAATGCTAGATTTCAAAACTTCCAAGACTCCCTCTTCATTTGACTGTTATTGAAACATAACCATATCCCTCAAAGACAAAAATATTTCGCAAAGTATGCTACTACAAATAAAGACCTATAATTATGACATGCTAGAAGGATCTATCTTTGTTGCTCTCATATTCAAAATTCACTACAAAGCCATGTTCTCAGCCTTTGCCAACAAACACAAATTCCAATCTAAAAAAGGAGAAACACTCCTACAAAGAGATTTATCCTGCTCAAACACTGCTGTCCCAAAAGCAATCAATGGAAAGATATATCCCTTCCAAAAGATTAGATCCTCGAAGGTGTAGCACCACCAAAATTACCTCAACCACCTCAACCCAATGTCCAAATTAAAAACATTACCTGTACACAGATGGTAAAGTCAAATTTTCTTTCTTAGTTTTTTCAACACTTCCTCCAATAAAGAAATGATATCCAAAAACAATTTTATACTTGCATTGAGACCCATGAAGTACAAATTTTATTCTTTGATTGGTTTGAGTTTCATTATGTAACAGCATAACATATTACATATCCATTTGCATCCATTAAACATGCATGTCCTATTACAACCCGTTCCAAACTCCTACATGGACCCTCACTAGTGGACCTACAGTTGAGTCTAACCATCCACCTTTACGCAAAATACAACTTACTCACAAAGGCCAAACAGTTGACGCAGCCCCATACAAATTACCCGAAGACGATACTCTCATAAATGCCAAACATATCATCCAATAAAACAATTTCATACCAAACTCCATACCATAGGTAAACAGCTTACCAGATTGGAAAGACAAATACAAAAGAACCCAATCCACTTCATGACTGATAAAAACCCCATCGACCTTAAGCTAAAAAACCCAATATTTAAACCATATCAAATTATTAAAACAAGTCAAGCACAAATTCAAGAAAATCAAATAGATTTTCTTAGAGCCATTAAAACACACTTACAAAACCTTGACCGAACAACCTTGACTATCCCTGACACACCTCAACAATCCAACCCTTCATCCTCTATAAATCAGGTTAATACTGTCCAAAATAACCCTGTATCAACCTTCGATACAGATACTTTTCAAAAACAACCTCTTCAACTAAACAGACTTACCTGGTAAGCTCCCAAAACAACCATTGCTCCAGATATTTCTATATCTACTGAACCAACTGTCATCAGCCAACATAAATATAATGCTTCTTCCCTCTATAAATGAAACATAGATAGAATGTCTGAATACAATATTTTAAACACCCTCCAACAAATGACCATGACAGCTAATGCCTACAAAACCCAAACAGGAACCCCAGACAAAGTCATAGCTGAACTCCTTATTGCAGGTTTCTTTGGCCAGCTTAAATGATGGTGGGATTACCATCTCACTAAAACAGACCACTTACATATTCTAAACTCTATACAAACCAATGAAGACTAAACACCTATCCTTGACCCTTCAAGAAACACCATCCAAGATGTTGTGTCCACCCTTATCCTTACCATCTTCTTATATTTTTTCAAAGATCATTCCTATCTGAAAGATAAAAATGCTGAACTTCTCTCCAACCTTCGGTGCAAGAAGCTCAGTGACTTTCAGTGGTACAAAAATACCTTCCTTACTCGTGTTATGCTTCGAGAAGATTCAAACCATCTTTTTTTAAAAGAAAAATTCCTTGCAGGCTTACCGATTCTCTTAGGAGAAAAAGTCCAAAATAAAATCAAGGAAACCTTTACAAGCAAAACCATACCATGTGACCAACTTACATACGGTGAACTTGTGAGCTTCACACAAAAAGAAGGTCTTAAGATCTGTCAGGACCTCAAACTCCAAAAACATCTAAAGTGGGAAATGAAACATACTAGGCAAGAACTTGGTAGTTTCTGTCACCAGTTTGACCTTTCCACCCAAAAACCCTCATGCAGTGGAACCTGTTCACAACCCAAAAAATATTCGAGCAAAAAACCTCCTTATAAACGATCAACCCATAAATACCGACAACAGTTTTATTCCAAACCAGATCAACCTTACTACAAAAAGCCCTATAAATTTACCAAACCCTACAGACTTTTCTAGTCAAAACCCAAACCAAAATTTGACCAAAAAAACATTACCTGTTACAAATGTAACCAGAAAAGACATACATCACATTTCTGCAAAGTCAATACTAAACTTCATGAGCTCCAAATAAATAAAGATACCATCAACCAAATACAAAATTTTTACATTGAAGCCACATACACTGATCACTCTCATTCAAACACTTCTGAAGAAGAATTTCAAATTGATGAAATAGTAACTACTAGTACTACTTCAGATGCCTTTATGAATTCCAAATAAATTAAATTCTTAACCCAAGACCAAGAATTCATTCTTATGGCTATCAAAAGACATGATGATCCCCACCTTCAAAAAAAACCTACTTGGATAAACTGTTGAAAGATTTCAACCAACCAGAGCACCCTTCATCTAACCCTCCAAACCGCTCTATATTACCCTTTACCAGCACTAATACCTATGACCTTACAAAGATCCTTAACAAAAAGAAATCCAAAACCACAGTCACCATTCCAAAATTACATTTTGAGATCAAAACCCTCAAATCTAAATTACAAACTTTAAAACAAGCCCAACAGAAAGACTCTGCCATATTACAAAATCTTCTGTCCAAAATTGAAAGCCAATCTGACACTGAGTCTGAATTAGAAGATCTAACCATTGAATCTCATGCATTGCCCCATACACTTACAAATATTGAGCATATTCCAGATGATTTCCTGAATGTATTAACACAAATATCTTTCAAAAAATAGTTGATTAGAATTACGTTTATTTTCTCAGAAGATTTCAAACTTGACACAATTGCCTTATTCGACACAGGTGTAGATTTAAACTGCATCAAAGAAGGCGTGGTTCCAAAATGATTTTTACAAAATACCTCTGAAAAACTCTCTGCTGCTAATAATTCAAAATTACATATTACAGGAAAAACCCAAGGCTCTGTTTTTAACAAAGGCATTTCTCTTAAAACATTCTTTGTTGTTACTAAAGATATTAATCATACCGTCATTCTTGGCACTCCATTCATTGACATGATCACTCCATATCAAGCACATTATAATTGTATTACTTCCAAAATCAATAGCATCAAACTTATTTTCCCATTCTTAGAAAAATCTAAGACTAGAAATTTGAATTTGATTAAAGCATGCTCCATACATACTTATCATATCAATGCACTGATTCATGAAAAACAATTCCATCTACATGATTTACAAAACATTGTTTCTTTTTGTCGTATCAACAAAAAATTACAAAACTCTGATTTACAAAAGAAAACCATTGATTTATAAAATAAGATTGAACAACAGATCTGTTCAGACTTACCTAATGCTTTCTGGAAAACAAAACAAAACATCGTTGATCTTTCATATAAAGATACTTTTTTAGAAAAAGTTATACCTACAAAAGCAAGACTTATATAAATGAATGCTGATTCAGAACAACATTGTAGACTTGAAATCCGCAATCTCGAGTCTAAAGGTCTTATCTAAAAGTCTCGATCACCCTGGTTATGTGCAACCTTTTATGTAAATAAAAACTCTGAAATCGAAAGAGGCACACCAAGACTTGTGATCAATTACAAACCTTTAAATTCTTCTTTAAAATGGATCAGATATCCAATCCTCAACAAAAATGATTTGTTGCAAAAATTACACTTTGCATTCATATTTTCTAAATTTGATATGAAATCCGGATTTTGACAAATCCAGATTGATCCCAAAGATAGATACAAAACTATTTTTACAGTTCTTTTTGGCCAATACGAATGGAATGTCATGCCCTTTAGCTTAAAAAATTCACCATCTGAATTTCAACGCATCATGAATGACATCTTCAATGCACATTCAAAATTATGCATTGTTTACATTGATGATGTGCTTATTTTTTCATATTCCATAGATCAACATTTCAAACATCTACATACATTCTTTAATACTGCAAAACAAAATGGTTTAGTTATTTCTAAAACAAAAATTTCTCTCTTCCAGACCCATGTCCGTTTCCTAGGCTATTATATCTGTCAAGGCACTGTAACACCAATAGAGAGATCTTTAACTTTTACAAATAAATTTTCTGAAAAGATCACTGATAAAACCCAATTGCAAAGGTTTTTAGGCAGTCTAAATTATGTTCTGGACTACTATCCTAATATTTGTCATCTAGCCAAACCTTTACATGACAGGTTAAAAACCAACCTCATTCCCTGGTCTGACCTCCATACCGACCTAGTCAAACAGATTAAGAAACAAGTCCAAAATTTCAAAGACCGAGACCGATGCCTCTGACCTAGGATATGGTGGAATTCTTAAACAAGTACAAGATAACAAAGAACAAATACTCCAGTACACATCCGTCCATTGGAATGATTGTCAGAAAAATTACTCTACTATAAAAAAGGAGATCCTTTCAATTGTTCTTTGTATTACAAAATTTCAAAGCGATTTATTAAATCAAAAATTTCTTTTACGTGTTGACTGCAAATCTGCAAAAGAAGTTTTACAAAAAGATGTCCAAAATCTTGCTTCAAAACAGATTTTTTCCCGATGGCAAGCTATTTTAAGCATTTTTTATTTCGATATTGTTTACATTAAAGGAGATTCAAATTCTATCCCTGATTTTCTAACCTGAGAATTCCTTCAAAACAGGTTCTGATACCTTCTAAAGCAAAACTAAAGACAAGGGGAAAGCCCCTCAAACCTAGCCTACAAAACCAAAGAGCCCCACGCCTTCTGTAAAATTCATGTCTTCAGCCATCTTAGCTGTCAAACCTATCAAATCTTGGTATCAGACAGTTATTGAAGAAGAAAAAACTACAAAACCACCATAGGTACAAACAGACACAGTTCAACATGGGGTTGACACTATATCCAAATCACCAGAATTACTCCTAGCATTACAAAAAGTGTCCCAATAGGCCTCCAGTGACTCCGTATCTCAAACAGGTAGTATTTCCAAATCCCTTTCAAAACCCCAAGGAGGTATTTCTGATTCAAAACCCCTCCTTTCTTTACAACAAACCAGTTTTCTAAAAACCAAATCCAAATATATTTTTAAAACTACTTTCCAAAATATTTTAACTATGGAAGAAGGATTTTATCATGAAAACCCTTCCATTGTTGCTTCAAAAATTTTCCCTCCAAATTGGTACTACAAACCTTGGAATTTAGCCAAACCACAACCATACTATGCCACCATCCTTGAGATTACCAATTATGTCAAGTTCAAACACTTCAAACTACATTCTGATCACACTGAACCGACTTATTCTATATGCATCATTCATAAAGTTATCCACCCTAAAAATTGGGGACAACTCTTACATCAACTTCTCTCCTTCCCCATACACTTCCGTACAAACCACCAGGACCTCAATACTTCTTATACGTATTGGGATTACCAACAAGTATGGTTCAATGCCTTCATCCTATAAAATCAAAACCATAGCCATTCTTGGCTTTTCTACTTCTATACTGTCATGAATACTACAAACCTCCCCCTCTGGTTCCTCCAATGATGGGACTACTATGGTTGTCATGTTGACTACCTCAAAGAACATCCTCTGGTTGAAAATAGTTACCTCCATTTCAAAAATAATTTTCAATCATTTCCTTTTGAAAAGAAGTTTTCTTCCCTTCTCATTTTCTGTACAAAATTTTTTTTTCCATGGGTATGTTCATAGTTCTATGATTATAATCTACAAAACGGACATCCAGTACTTGTTCACAAATTCAAAATCAAATAATGGGATTCCTTTGCAGCTGAGTCCAAAACTTCCGAATTAGCTGTTACAAAATGGCTACAAAAATATCAAACAGCTCCCATCATTGATCATCATCCTCAATCAAAATTTCTAGCCTGAAAGGCTCAAACGACAACTCTTCTTGCCTTTGCTAGAACAGAGGAAGAATACCTACAAATAGTACAAGGCATTATACAAAGCCAAGACCCGAAAACGGTCTTGTCCCAATCTAGCTCATCAGGTTCGACAACTCCTGCCATTTCCTTTGAAGACGATAATGAAGATGACTGCTTTGGTATCCTGCCACCTAGCAAGCGACATTAAAAAAAAAAGAGTATTTCAGGCTTTCTCAGGCTCATCTGTTTAGAGCCTATATCTTTTCGACTCAATTGTTTTAAGTCCCTTTTATTTTAAGCCCATTTGTTTAATGCTTTCTATACAAATATTACCTGCTACTATAAATAGACAAATCAAGTGTCGGTGACAAGAAGACAACAAATGATAGTCCCAAAAAAAAACATGGGCAATTTTCATTTTGTCGTTACCCAATAATGGCAGGCAATACCACATGGGTTCATATAGGTTCTGAAGGAATCTCCAAGCTTTTCAACAAGATGTTTTGGCCTTTTCCATGATAACTCGCCTATAAAAGGGGACTCCTAATACCTCAGAAGGCAGACTATTATTTTCCTTCAGAAAATTTTACTCTCCCTTGTAACTTATATCTGGAGCCCATATCCATTCTCCTCTGTAACCGATATCTCCTGTATTGATTTACATTACAAGTTTAAGCAAGATTCTATTTTTGTTATTTACATTCTTATTATATTTTATGTACATTTAAGTATGTTCTATGCTTAATCAAGGATCCTGACATTGTTGGTCTTTCCTTGTTCATTCGCATCAGAAATCTGTTTATATTTACTTGCATTTATTTTTTTTTGTTCTTTTCAACTAATCAGTATATAGGCTGGAAACCTGTGACCCGATCTTCTAGATCATTCTCAGGTATAACAACACTACGTACTGAGGTTTTGTTTTCTTTATCTGCTTCTTTATATATATATATATATATATATATATATATATATATTGTATTCAATATTAAATGCTCTCACATCTTTGTCATAATAGGATCCATAAATGATTATAGTCACATTAGGGATGTTTATACCTAATGGATGGTTTAGATCTTTTCTTCTCAAATAGTAAATCACCGCCATTATTATTAAATTAGGTGTCAAAGTCTTTTCTTCTTTCTACCTTTTTCTTCATACAAGTTGGTATGGTTAATGGATAGATAGTACATCCATGAACCAGGAGGTAAAAAAGAGCATAATTTGGCAAACATAAAATCTAACTCTTACTTTCCACCAATGCTTCATTTCTCCTACAATCCTGCAGGTAATAAATAATATATAGGAAAAAAAGGTGAGTGAAGAGCATAAGAAGTGTATATATTATTGTTCTGTAGAGTTATGTTTTATCTTGAATGTTTACATAGTCATCCAAGGTATTTTTACACCTCGCTCACATGAACTTATCCTATGAAAAGTAATGTAATGATTGAAAATAATTGTTTTTCCTTACAGATAACTTGAAAAGATGAGTTGTTCGTTGTTGTGCCTTGTAATATTGTTAGGAAAGGTTAGCACTCAAGGATGATTAACCTAAAATACTACTGTACCTTATCCTCTAAAAAGACAGAAAGGTTAGCAAGAGATAGTTATAAATAAGAAAATAAACATCTTCTAAGAAGACACATTGAGAAAGATAGTTATTGACAAGAAAAATAACGTTGTACGGTTCAACACTATGTTAACTTTTGTAGAGATAATAATTTTGTCTTTGCGGTTTGTGTCACTCATAAAATTTGAATAGGATTGCATTCTGTCCAAAATACAGAGGACAAGGTATAGTTTGAGAGCCTTGAAGAACACGTAACCCTGTTGTTTGGGTATGGCCCTAACAGCCTTCCATTCCTCCATTTTGTTTTTCAATCATCAGCTAGCAAGAAAATATAGAATGCATATGTTTTTAGCGTCAACATATAACTGTGCTTATATGAACCAATGAAGTAGAAGCTTGCTTGCACCATTTATTTATTGAAACCCCCTTGCTTGCACCCAACATATTACCCATTAAACCAATGACCCGGTCGTTTGGTGTTCTTGTCGATTCCGGGCGGGTTTGATATTTTTTACACCTAGGTTAGCATTCAAACTTTTTACAGAATTGAAGAAGCTTGCTTCTTCTCTTTTTTTACTCCTCCGAGCTATTGAGAATGAGAACATGAAAACAAAGAACTCTAACACAAGACTAGATTGAATGATCTCAACGTTTATTGAATAACAGTGGCTATTATATAACCTTACATGAATAATTGGAATAGCTAGAAAACAGCCCACGTCTACAACAACGTGGCAGGTGCAACAAGAAGAGTCAAAACAGAAAATCCTTAAAGAACATGTTAAAGCTGTGAACAACTTCCTAAAGACCAGGGACTTATTAAAATCTAATCAACAATAATTCTAATATTACCCGGAAACCATAAAACCCTTCATTCCTTCCCTTAAACTTACTGTAAATTTCAGTCAGTTTACATCAGAAACTTCTCGAACACCCAACAATTCTCTTAACTTCAGAAAAGCATCAAGCTTCAGCGGTTTGGTCATCAAATTTGCCACCTGATCTTGACTTCCATAATGAACCAATGCAATTGTACCTTCTCTAGTAAGATTTCTCAAAAAATGGTATCTCGCATCGATATGCTTGCTGCGACCGTGCATCACCAGATTTTTAGATAGCTTGATAATTGAGCTGTTGTCACATTTGACTTGTGTGCACCCTCCATTAGAATGCCCCAATTCCTTTAAAATCCTTTTTATCCAGAGAGCTTGACATGCACACATTGCAGCTACCACAAATTCTGCCTCTGTGGTTGATAAAGTCATTATTGGTTGCTTCTTTGAACTCCATGAAACTACACAAGAGCTCAGCAAAAATACATTCCCGCTTGTACTCTTCCTATCGTCCATATCTCCAGTATAGTCACTATTCGTAAATGCAAGTAATTCACCACTGCCTCCTTTCTTGTAATGAATTCCAAAGTTTACAGTCCCTCTCAAATATCTAAGTGCCCTCTTTGCTACTTGTAGATGAAGCTCTGTAGGTTTAGACATGTATCTACTTATAAGACAAGTGACAAACATCATATCCGGTCTTGTGGTCGTGAGATACATTAAGCTGCCCACCAACTGCTTATAATATGTTTCATCCACTTTAATGCCATCTTTATCTTTATTGACCTTGCATCCAGGAACTATTGGGTTATTAACTAAATTGCTTTTCATCATACCAAACCTCTTCAAAACCTCTAATGCATATATCTTTTGACATATGTAGATACCATCTGACCCCTTTAACACTTCAATCCCTAGAAAAAACCGCATCTTCCCCAAGTCTGACATGTCAAACTCTCTTATCATGGAACTTTTGAACTCAGACAACATATTTTCATCATCACCAGTAAATATTAAATCGTCAACATAAACACTTATAATTATGATCTTTCCTTCCCTGCTTCTCTTAGTGACTAATGTCTGCTCACTGTCACATCTTTGGAAACTTTCATTGATAAAGTGTGCTTCAATCCGGCTAAACCAGGCTCGTAAAGCTTGTTTAATTCGTACAAAGCTTTATGCAACTTGTAAACTAGATGTTTGATGCCCCTTTTATCATACCCTTTCGGTTGTTCAACATAGACATCTTCGCTTAACTCACTATGAAAAAAGGCTGATTTGACATCTAACTGAAAGATTTTCCAGCTTTTCTGTGCCGCTAAAGCAATAATCATCCTTACCGTATCCAACCTTGCCACTGGTGCAAAAACCTCTGTGTAGTCTATGCCATGCTTTTGTGAATACCCTTTAGCGACCAGCCTTGCCTTGTGCTTATCAATGTCCCTATGCTCATTATACTTTATTTTGTAGACCCACTTCACTCCACTTTTTTTGCTCCAGCTGCCAACTTATTGAGTGTCCAAGTCTTGTTCTTTTCTATGGAGTTGATCTCACAGTCCATAGCATGTCTCCAATTTTCATTCTTTACTGCCTCTTCGAAGCAAACAGGATCAGCTGACATAACTAATGCCATGCTTGCTTCATAATCAGATAAGCCTTCCCCGGTAACATAATCTTGCATCCACATCAAAGGACCTCTCTCTCTTCCTTCATCTTCACCTACTTCATCTGGACCCCTCTCTCTCCCTTCATCTTTACTTACTTCAACTCTATCTTCCTTACTAAACTCTATACCACTGTTACTCTCCTCAACATTATTAACAGCTCCTCCATTATTCTCCCTATCTCTCTCATTATTTTCTTCATTCTCACCCCATTCTAAGTCTAAAAGAATTTGTTTCTTATAAGACACATCCCAATCCCACTGTTTTTCTTCTTCAAAAACCACATCCTTACTCACTACAATCTTCTTAGCGATAGGATCAAACAATCTATACCCCTTTGACTCCTCACTAACTCCCAATAATACACAAGGGAAACTTTTATTATAAAGCTTACCTCTTCTCACATCTGGAATGTGTACATGAGCCAAGCAACCAAAGACTCGAAAGTGATTTACTGAGGGTTTTATACCGCTTCATGCCTCTTGCAGTGTAATATCTTTCACTGCAAATGTCGGACACCTGTTTAGAACATAGAAGGTCCAATTCACTGCCTCTGGCTAGAATGTCTTTGGAATCCTTTTATCAGAAAGCAACGATCGAACCATGTTCATCACTATTCTATTTTTTCTTTCGGCTACATCATTGTGTTGTGAAGTGTACGCTGTAGTCAGCTGCCTTTTGATTCCCTGTTGTCTGCAGAACTCATTGAACTCGTTGGAAGTAAATTCTCCTCCCTATCAGTCCATAAACACCTCACAAACATTAATGTGTCCTTTTCCACCATTATTTTGAACATTTTAAAACAATTCAGTGCCTCTGACGTTTCAACCAACAAAAACACCCATGATTTCCGACTAAAATCATCAATGAAACACAATGTGTACCTTTTTCCACTGTTGGACTCAGGTGAAATAGGACCACAAATATCAGCATGAATCAGTTCCAAATTTTGACTTGCTTTCCAAGAGCTTTTCTTTGGTATGGCATCTCTGTGTTGCTTGTCATTGATACAATCAGTGCAGGTCATGCTTGAGGCAGGAAATTGGGGAAGTCCACGTACCATCTTCTTCCATTGCAAGGTTATTAAACCTTTATAGCTCAAATGGCCACATCGTCTATGCCAAAGATAGGAGATATCTTGAGAGCTTGTGTGAAAACATCTTTCTGGCTGAGCTTGTGCAGGTACTTGAGCTTGGGTCTGTGCTAGGAGGATGAACATTCTGTTGGCGCTCATTTGGATTTGAATGATTAAACCCTTCTCTGGATGGTAGATCTTACAAACTCCTTTCTGAATTAAAATTGCCAAACCTTTCTCTTGAAGTTGTCTTATGCTCAAGAGATTATTTTTGAGCTCTGAAACATAGTACACTTCATTGACAATATGAATAATTCCATGCAATAATAGCTTCACATTTCCTTTTCCAACCACACTCATTTTACTATTGTTTCCCAGCTTAACTAAATGTTGAAAACTTTCATCTAAATTGGTAAACATACCTTTGTATCCACATATATGATTGGAACACCCTGAGTCAAGGAACCATGCATCATTTCGTTTCACCTCATGCAATTCAACATATGACATCCGCAACATCTCATCCTCTTCATTCAGCTCTGCATCATTGACTTCTTTGTTCAAGGTTGGACATTCATATTGGAAATGTCCAAGTTTATGACACTTGAAGCATTCCACCGTGGCTCTATTGAATACATGTCCTCTTCCACGACCTCTTCCTCGGCCTTTTCCACCAACCCTTTCATCATAGACTCTCAGTGCATGATCATCTCCTTCATTCTTTCGAAACTTTAATTTATGAACAAGTAATGAACTCTGCAGTTCATCCACTGAAAGATGATTGATGTCTTTCGACTCCTCAATCAAACAAACTATGTAGTTGTACTTCTCAGTAAGTGTGCGCAAGATCTTCTCAACAATCTTCACGTCAGACATGTTCTCTCCAAGATTTCTCATGTTATTTGCTACCAGCATCACCCTTCCAAAGTAATATGTGACAGATTCTCCAAGTTTCATCTCCAACACTTCAAAATTCCTGCAAAGGATTTGAAGTTGAGCACGCTGCACCCTAGCATTTCCCTGGTATTTGACTTTCATGGAATCCCATAACTGTTTTGTCGTCTCTTTCTGAGTAATTGTCTTTGGGATGGACTTGTCAATGGATTGGAAGAGATAATTCTTGACCTTCAAATCCTTCAACTTTGTCTCCTCCAAGGTTTTTCTCTGTGCATTAGTTAAAACTTCTCCAAGTGCAAACTCTGCATACCCCGTCTCAATAACACTCCAATACTCCTTTGAATGTAAAAGATTCTCCATTAGCATGTTCCAATGCTCATAATCCCCATCAAACTTTGGGATGTAAGGTTGCGCAAAGGTACTTGATTCTGCTGCCATCTTTTCACTCCCTCACTCTGTGTTTTGAAAATCACTCAAAAAGACTATAGTTTTTTCTTTTCTTTTCTTTTAGGCCTAGTGCAAGCTCTGATATCAATTTGTTAAGAATGAGAACAAGAAAACAAAGAACTCAAACACAAGACTGGATTGAATGATCTCAATGTTTATTGAATAACAATGGCAATATATAGCCTTACATGAATAACTGGAATAACTAGAAAACAGCCCACGTCTACAACAACGTGACAGGTGTAACAAGAAAGAGTCAAAATAAAAAATCCTTAAAGAACATGTTAAAGCTGTGAACAACTTTCTAAAAACCAGGGAATTATTAAAATCAGTCATCAATAATTCTAATATTACCAGGAAACCAAAAAACCCTTCACGAGCAACTTTACCCAATGCTAAGTACTGAAGTGGTAAGAAAGGTTGTGATAGCTGCACAAAAAGGCGAAAAAAAATAGAACAGTAAAGTCACACAACAGCATGCAGAAAATTCAACGGAAAAAAAAGAGAGACGTGGACAAATGAATGGAAAAAGGTGAAAACTTAATCGAATTGTGTGTATTTGGTACAATGGTACGATTCAGTATTGTTAATTGTTAATTTATATATATATATATATGTATACATATATATATAGAATGGAGAAAGGTGAAAACTTAATCGAATTGTGTGTATTTGGTATAATGGTACGATTCAGTATTGTTAATTGTTAATTTATATATATATATATATATATATCTTGTTACATTTAAAAAATATATATAAATTTTATTTTATTTATAATTTCAGTATATTCCGAAAATTTTAGTCAAATTTTACTCGGAATGTTTTAATTTTGTACGATTCAGTATTGTTAATTGTTAATATATATATATATATATATATATATATATATATATATATATATATATATATTTTTAAATTTATAAAATATATATATATATATATATATATATATATATATATTGAGGTTTTAGGAGTCCCTTTTTATAGGCGAGTTGTTATTGAAGAGGCCAAAACGTCTTGTTGAAAAGCTTGGAGATTCCTTCAGAACCCATGTGGTATTGCTTGCCATGATTGGGTGACGAAAAAGTGGAAATTGCCCATGTTTTTTATAGGACTTTCATTTGTTGTCTTCTTGCCATCGACACTCTATTTGTCTGTTTGTAGTAGCAGGTAATATTTGTATAAAAAAACCTAAAACAAATGGGCTTAAAATAAAAAGGGAATCAAAACAGTGCCTACTAGGGTCTGGGTAGGAATAGTAACATAAAAGACAGAATTCATAGAAAGAACAGAGACCATTAGACAATAGGTGAATGTAACTGAACGGTGTAAGTCCTGTTTGAGTTTTAGGGCAATAAATCCATATAACCTGCAACCTATTTCTTAGTTTATCTTTCCTATTTATGGATTCCGTTTTCCAGAGGGCTACTTCTATTTCAGCTTCCTCTACTTTTGAATCTTCTGAAAGCATAAAAATTGTACAAAGTGAAGAGATAACTATTGAAGATTTTACAAAAAAACATTGATGATTGGAAAATTCTAAAAATTTCTAAAACTCAGATTTATCAAAAATCTAAATATGATATTTTCAAAACAGATTTTACTATCAAAACTGAAGAAAGAGATATTCAGCTTACAAAACCTTTTGAAACCATCCAACTCCTCTCTAAAAAATCCTTAAAAAACATCTAGCCTGAAACTATAAATATATCAATGTTGGCTTTGTCCAAGTCGGGATAAAACCCCTTACAAAAAAAGGTTTAAACACCTCCATTATAGTTGTCCTCCGGAATGCTAGATTTCAAAACTTCCAAGACTCCCTCTTCATTTGACTGTTATTGAAACATAACCATATCCCTCAAAGACAAAAATATTTCGCAAAGTATGCTACTACAAATAAAGACCTATAATTATGACATGCTAGAAGGATCTATCTTTGTTGCTCTCATATTCAAAATTCACTACAAAGCCATGTTCTCAGCCTTTGCCAACAAACACAAATTCCAATCTAAAAAAGGAGAAACACTCCTACAAAGAGATTTATCCTGCTCAAACACTGCTGTCCCAAAAGCAATCAATGGAAAGATATATCCCTTCCAAAAGATTAGATCCTCGAAGGTGTAGCACCACCAAAATTACCTCAACCACCTCAACCCAATGTCCAAATTAAAAACATTACCTGTACACAGATGGTAAAGTCAAATTTTCTTTCTTAGTTTTTTCAACACTTCCTCCAATAAAGAAATGATATCCAAAAACAATTTTATACTTGCATTGAGACCCATGAAGTACAAATTTTATTCTTTGATTGGTTTGAGTTTCATTATGTAACAGCATAACATATTACATATCCATTTGCATCCATTAAACATGCATGTCCTATTACAACCCGTTCCAAACTCCTACATGGACCCTCACTAGTGGACCTACAGTTGAGTCTAACCATCCACCTTTACGCAAAATACAACTTACTCACAAAGGCCAAACAGTTGACGCAGCCCCATACAAATTACCCGAAGACGATACTCTCATAAATGCCAAACATATCATCCAATAAAACAATTTCATACCAAACTCCATACCATAGGTAAACAGCTTACCAGATTGGAAAGACAAATACAAAAGAACCCAATCCACTTCATGACTGATAAAAACCCCATCGACCTTAAGCTAAAAAACCCAATATTTAAACCATATCAAATTATTAAAACAAGTCAAGCACAAATTCAAGAAAATCAAATAGATTTTCTTAGAGCCATTAAAACACACTTACAAAACCTTGACCGAACAACCTTGACTATCCCTGACACACCTCAACAATCCAACCCTTCATCCTCTATAAATCAGGTTAATACTGTCCAAAATAACCCTGTATCAACCTTCGATACAGATACTTTTCAAAAACAACCTCTTCAACTAAACAGACTTACCTGGTAAGCTCCCAAAACAACCATTGCTCCAGATATTTCTATATCTACTGAACCAACTGTCATCAGCCAACATAAATATAATGCTTCTTCCCTCTATAAATGAAACATAGATAGAATGTCTGAATACAATATTTTAAACACCCTCCAACAAATGACCATGACAGCTAATGCCTACAAAACCCAAACAGGAACCCCAGACAAAGTCATAGCTGAACTCCTTATTGCAGGTTTCTTTGGCCAGCTTAAATGATGGTGGGATTACCATCTCACTAAAACAGACCACTTACATATTCTAAACTCTATACAAACCAATGAAGACTAAACACCTATCCTTGACCCTTCAAGAAACACCATCCAAGATGTTGTGTCCACCCTTATCCTTACCATCTTCTTATATTTTTTCAAAGATCATTCCTATCTGAAAGATAAAAATGCTGAACTTCTCTCCAACCTTCGGTGCAAGAAGCTCAGTGACTTTCAGTGGTACAAAAATACCTTCCTTACTCGTGTTATGCTTCGAGAAGATTCAAACCATCTTTTTTTAAAAGAAAAATTCCTTGCAGGCTTACCGATTCTCTTAGGAGAAAAAGTCCAAAATAAAATCAAGGAAACCTTTACAAGCAAAACCATACCATGTGACCAACTTACATACGGTGAACTTGTGAGCTTCACACAAAAAGAAGGTCTTAAGATCTGTCAGGACCTCAAACTCCAAAAACATCTAAAGTGGGAAATGAAACATACTAGGCAAGAACTTGGTAGTTTCTGTCACCAGTTTGACCTTTCCACCCAAAAACCCTCATGCAGTGGAACCTGTTCACAACCCAAAAAATATTCGAGCAAAAAACCTCCTTATAAACGATCAACCCATAAATACCGACAACAGTTTTATTCCAAACCAGATCAACCTTACTACAAAAAGCCCTATAAATTTACCAAACCCTACAGACTTTTCTAGTCAAAACCCAAACCAAAATTTGACCAAAAAAACATTACCTGTTACAAATGTAACCAGAAAAGACATACATCACATTTCTGCAAAGTCAATACTAAACTTCATGAGCTCCAAATAAATAAAGATACCATCAACCAAATACAAAATTTTTACATTGAAGCCACATACACTGATCACTCTCATTCAAACACTTCTGAAGAAGAATTTCAAATTGATGAAATAGTAACTACTAGTACTACTTCAGATGCCTTTATGAATTCCAAATAAATTAAATTCTTAACCCAAGACCAAGAATTCATTCTTATGGCTATCAAAAGACATGATGATCCCCACCTTCAAAAAAAACCTACTTGGATAAACTGTTGAAAGATTTCAACCAACCAGAGCACCCTTCATCTAACCCTCCAAACCGCTCTATATTACCCTTTACCAGCACTAATACCTATGACCTTACAAAGATCCTTAACAAAAAGAAATCCAAAACCACAGTCACCATTCCAAAATTACATTTTGAGATCAAAACCCTCAAATCTAAATTACAAACTTTAAAACAAGCCCAACAGAAAGACTCTGCCATATTACAAAATCTTCTGTCCAAAATTGAAAGCCAATCTGACACTGAGTCTGAATTAGAAGATCTAACCATTGAATCTCATGCATTGCCCCATACACTTACAAATATTGAGCATATTCCAGATGATTTCCTGAATGTATTAACACAAATATCTTTCAAAAAATAGTTGATTAGAATTACGTTTATTTTCTCAGAAGATTTCAAACTTGACACAATTGCCTTATTCGACACAGGTGTAGATTTAAACTGCATCAAAGAAGGCGTGGTTCCAAAATGATTTTTACAAAATACCTCTGAAAAACTCTCTGCTGCTAATAATTCAAAATTACATATTACAGGAAAAACCCAAGGCTCTGTTTTTAACAAAGGCATTTCTCTTAAAACATTCTTTGTTGTTACTAAAGATATTAATCATACCGTCATTCTTGGCACTCCATTCATTGACATGATCACTCCATATCAAGCACATTATAATTGTATTACTTCCAAAATCAATAGCATCAAACTTATTTTCCCATTCTTAGAAAAATCTAAGACTAGAAATTTGAATTTGATTAAAGCATGCTCCATACATACTTATCATATCAATGCACTGATTCATGAAAAACAATTCCATCTACATGATTTACAAAACATTGTTTCTTTTTGTCGTATCAACAAAAAATTACAAAACTCTGATTTACAAAAGAAAACCATTGATTTATAAAATAAGATTGAACAACAGATCTGTTCAGACTTACCTAATGCTTTCTGGAAAACAAAACAAAACATCGTTGATCTTTCATATAAAGATACTTTTTTAGAAAAAGTTATACCTACAAAAGCAAGACTTATATAAATGAATGCTGATTCAGAACAACATTGTAGACTTGAAATCCGCAATCTCGAGTCTAAAGGTCTTATCTAAAAGTCTCGATCACCCTGGTTATGTGCAACCTTTTATGTAAATAAAAACTCTGAAATCGAAAGAGGCACACCAAGACTTGTGATCAATTACAAACCTTTAAATTCTTCTTTAAAATGGATCAGATATCCAATCCTCAACAAAAATGATTTGTTGCAAAAATTACACTTTGCATTCATATTTTCTAAATTTGATATGAAATCCGGATTTTGACAAATCCAGATTGATCCCAAAGATAGATACAAAACTATTTTTACAGTTCTTTTTGGCCAATACGAATGGAATGTCATGCCCTTTAGCTTAAAAAATTCACCATCTGAATTTCAACGCATCATGAATGACATCTTCAATGCACATTCAAAATTATGCATTGTTTACATTGATGATGTGCTTATTTTTTCATATTCCATAGATCAACATTTCAAACATCTACATACATTCTTTAATACTGCAAAACAAAATGGTTTAGTTATTTCTAAAACAAAAATTTCTCTCTTCCAGACCCATGTCCGTTTCCTAGGCTATTATATCTGTCAAGGCACTGTAACACCAATAGAGAGATCTTTAACTTTTACAAATAAATTTTCTGAAAAGATCACTGATAAAACCCAATTGCAAAGGTTTTTAGGCAGTCTAAATTATGTTCTGGACTACTATCCTAATATTTGTCATCTAGCCAAACCTTTACATGACAGGTTAAAAACCAACCTCATTCCCTGGTCTGACCTCCATACCGACCTAGTCAAACAGATTAAGAAACAAGTCCAAAATTTCAAAGACCGAGACCGATGCCTCTGACCTAGGATATGGTGGAATTCTTAAACAAGTACAAGATAACAAAGAACAAATACTCCAGTACACATCCGTCCATTGGAATGATTGTCAGAAAAATTACTCTACTATAAAAAAGGAGATCCTTTCAATTGTTCTTTGTATTACAAAATTTCAAAGCGATTTATTAAATCAAAAATTTCTTTTACGTGTTGACTGCAAATCTGCAAAAGAAGTTTTACAAAAAGATGTCCAAAATCTTGCTTCAAAACAGATTTTTTCCCGATGGCAAGCTATTTTAAGCATTTTTTATTTCGATATTGTTTACATTAAAGGAGATTCAAATTCTATCCCTGATTTTCTAACCTGAGAATTCCTTCAAAACAGGTTCTGATACCTTCTAAAGCAAAACTAAAGACAAGGGGAAAGCCCCTCAAACCTAGCCTACAAAACCAAAGAGCCCCACGCCTTCTGTAAAATTCATGTCTTCAGCCATCTTAGCTGTCAAACCTATCAAATCTTGGTATCAGACAGTTATTGAAGAAGAAAAAACTACAAAACCACCATAGGTACAAACAGACACAGTTCAACATGGGGTTGACACTATATCCAAATCACCAGAATTACTCCTAGCATTACAAAAAGTGTCCCAATAGGCCTCCAGTGACTCCGTATCTCAAACAGGTAGTATTTCCAAATCCCTTTCAAAACCCCAAGGAGGTATTTCTGATTCAAAACCCCTCCTTTCTTTACAACAAACCAGTTTTCTAAAAACCAAATCCAAATATATTTTTAAAACTACTTTCCAAAATATTTTAACTATGGAAGAAGGATTTTATCATGAAAACCCTTCCATTGTTGCTTCAAAAATTTTCCCTCCAAATTGGTACTACAAACCTTGGAATTTAGCCAAACCACAACCATACTATGCCACCATCCTTGAGATTACCAATTATGTCAAGTTCAAACACTTCAAACTACATTCTGATCACACTGAACCGACTTATTCTATATGCATCATTCATAAAGTTATCCACCCTAAAAATTGGGGACAACTCTTACATCAACTTCTCTCCTTCCCCATACACTTCCGTACAAACCACCAGGACCTCAATACTTCTTATACGTATTGGGATTACCAACAAGTATGGTTCAATGCCTTCATCCTATAAAATCAAAACCATAGCCATTCTTGGCTTTTCTACTTCCATACTGTCATGAATACTACAAACCTCCCCCTCTGGTTCCTCCAATGATGG
>Ga0325403_1000434_pt1 | contig 28653 bp, 13 predicted proteins | sample PopdelMetagenome_19_FD_205665 | JGI IMG/M metagenome (GOLD analysis project Ga0325403, IMG submission 205665) | Populus deltoides microbial communities from Bellville, Georgia, United States - Xylem-PdKOR-R4 | ecosystem: Host-associated > Plants > Phyllosphere > Stem > Wood/Secondary xylem... | reverse complement strand
GCTAAAACCAACTGGATTGCGTCTTTTTCTTCTTTGCAGGTGATGTTGCTCCTCACTGCCAGTGTAGGAGGGAAGAGGAGATGAAGTCGGGTCGGATCCACTAGTTTGTTCTGGTTTGTCTGCAGCGGCGCGTGGGTCCACGCGACGCCAGTGGCGTGGCGCGTGTGGGGACGCGCCGCCACTGTTCCAGCGGTTCCAGAAGGCTTCCTGACACTGTTCTGGGAGGTTTTGGGTTATTCTGTAATTTTTAAAGTGTTTAATGTAATTTTTGTTTAGTTATTTTTTGAATTTGTATTGTGGATGTAAAAAAAAAAAGAAAAGAAAAAGAAAAATAATAGAAAAAGAGATGTGTGTTTGTGTATTTTTTTTTATGTATGTTATTGAATCAAAAGGAAAAAAAATGAATTTAATGTTTTATTTTATATGCACAAATATCTAAAGGACAGATAAAAATCATGTTGTATTTTCCATAAAAATGTAGAACATGGATCTACATATATTTTGGGAACTAATAACTTATTTATCAAAGCCTTAGAATTGGGCTAAAATTTTATTTTTAAATCATATCAAGTCCACGAAGCTTGAAAGTGAATGTGTGGTTGAAAGTGAATGTGTGGTGTGTATTTTGTTTATGAATGTTTTTTTTAGGATAAAATTGCGAGAATAAAGAAGAATTTAATATTCTGATTTGCTCACGGATAAAGAATTACGAACTTACATGTAAGTGTAAGTTGTATTTTCTAAAATTCGATGAATGAACTGAATTTTAAAACTTCTTTAACACATCAAGTCCACGAAGCAGCTTACCTCAGGTAGGGTGCGTTAGGGGTGCTAATACCTTCCTTAACCACAACCAGTCCCTTACCAATGAATCTCTGACAAGACCAGTACATCAGGTTTCCTAGTAGCCCTCAATAAATTACTAGGTGGCGACTCCAACGAACCAATCAAAGCAAAACGAGAAGACGAAAAAGTCGCCAGCTGATGCCGCGCGGATTTTTTTGACGTGCGACATATGTTTTTTTCATAAACTAATTAAGATATCGCATGTATTTAACCTCTTATTTGGCTTGTAATATTTCTTGGTTTCCATTGCCCAGCTACGTACGTTAGGGATCTATAATCTATTGCTGAATATATCTTTTGTCTATTATTATTCTCCATTTGTTCCCTCATTTTCTTTTTAATTAATCATTTGATTCTCTGAAACTGTTAATTTTATTGATTTTTGTTTCATTTATAGAAAGGATTGCCTTTCATGCAAGAACATTGTCTTTTATAAAAAGCTAGGATGCCTTCTGTCTTTGTTTTGATCGCAGACTCTTTGTGGATCGAAGAAAGTTTAGAGTGCCAGAATTTGTCAAATATACGGGAACTCAATGCCCTATAACTCATCTTAAAGCATACTGCAACAAAATGGCCGAGGTGGTTGATGATGAGAAACTGCTGATTCATTTCTTTCAAGACAGCTTGAGTGACGCTGCCCTCACTTGGTATATGCGATTGGATAATACCAAGGTTAAAAAAATGAAAGGACTTAGTTAATGCCTTCATGAGGCAATATAAGTTCAATATAGACGTGGGCCCTGATCGGTTAAGCTTGCAAGCTATGGAGAAGAATAACGAGTCCATAAGAGAATACACTCAAAGGTGGCGTGAGGCTGCCACACAGGTTAACCCTTCTTTGTTGGAAAAGGAGATGATCAACTTGTTTGTCAACACTTTCAAGGCCCCGTACTTTGAATACCTGGTTGGAAGCTCTGCGCAACATTTCACTGACCTGGTTGTTATAGCTAAGAGGATTGAACAAGCCATTGGGATAGGTAAGATTGCCGACCCAATGGAAAGGGAAGGACACTGAAGGTGGTTGCCAAGTCACTTATCGTCCCTATAGCTAATTTCTTCACACCAACTCCCAGAAATCAACTATCTTGAAGATAAAGCTTTGGTGATGTCCTTGTTGAGGAGAATGAATGATTGAAAAGATGCCCTTGTTGAGGAGAATGAATGATTGAAAAATTTCAGAAATTCCAATCAGTTATCACTAAATGTTTAGCCCCTTTATGTGTTATCATGTCAGTATTCATGTTGGCATAAGATCTTTATTGTTGAACTTCTTTTCCTAAGCTTCAATGAAATAATGAGTTTGTCATTCAATCGTGTTCACGACCAAACATTATTCATCTGATTAAGAGAGTTTTCTTATAAGAACTCACGAATACACTTTTGAAGCCTCGCGTGATCTCATAGACTCAATTCATCCCTTTTACCAAAATCAGTTTCCCTATTGGAGTTTTGAAAATTTGATCTAACGTTTTGATTTCAAAAATAATTTGATGTTTATTCAAAAACGATATTTTTGACATTCTACTTGTAGATTAATTCTCACACTTGGTTTGTCTCACGGCTGGTCCATTAAACAGCTTGATGTCAGTAATGCCTTCCTCCATGGTGATCTACAAGAGCGGGTCTATTTATCTCAACCACCTGGCTTTGAAGACTCGTCTCACCCTCATCATGTTTGTCACTTGCATAAAGCTCTTTACGGTTTAAAACAGGCTCCAAGAGCGTGGTACATGAAGTTCAGTGCTTATATTCAGCAAATGGGTTTTCATCGGTGTCCCTGTAATCAATCCTTGTTTACTCATCGTCAAGGTTCAGATATCATTATGCTTTTAATTTATGTCGATGACATTCTTATAACCGGGAGCTCTCCTTCCAGCATCAGGAGCTTTATTTCTCATCTATCTGCTGCCTTTCACATGAAGGACCTTGGCGATGCTCATTTCTTTTTAGGACTCCAAATCACGCGCAATGAGTCGACCATCACTGTCACTCAGACTCGCTATCTTCTTTCTCTGCTTCAGAAGTTTGAGCTGGCTGGTGCAAAACCAGTCTCCACCCATATTGCTTCTAGTACGTCATTGACTGTTGGTGAGGGCACTCTCCTATCTGATTCCACTTATTATCGTCGACTTGTTGGATCGCTTCAATATCTCACCTTGACACGCCCCGATATCTCCTATGCGGTCCATAATGTCTGCCAATTCATGCACCATCCTCATGACTCTCATCTCATTGCTGTTAAGCGTGTATTTCAGTACCTCAAAGGCACTCTTAATATTGGTCTTCACTTTGTCAAAACTCCTCCAATTGCACTTCGTGGTTTTTGTGATGCGGATTGGGCCGGCTCTAGGGATGATCGTCGTTCTATGACTGGTTTTGCTATCTATATGGGTGATAACTTGTTGTCTTGGGGAGCTAAAAAGCAAGCTACAATGTCTCGTTCCACAGCGGAGGCTGAATATCGTGCTTTAGCATCCACCACTGCTGAACTTATGTGGTTTATACATCTTCTGAAAAGCATCGGCTATTTACTTCCTGCTCCCACATTATGTTGTGACAACCTCAGTGCTATCAACATGGCTGAGAATCCTGTCTTCCATCATCGCACGAAACATATTGAGATTGATGTTCATTTTGTTCGGGAACAAGTTGCTCGTGGTAGTCTTTCTCTGCAACATATCTCTGGTCCAGCTCAAATCGCTGATATCTTTACAAAACCTTTATGCGTTGCCAAATTTCTACCAAATAGAACCAAGCTCTTCATCGGTCCCATACCGCCTTGAGCTTGAGGGGGGATGAAGAGATACAGTCTGTCAACCATGATTCTATCCCCATGATTTTATTCCTCTGTTTAGTATACGTGATTTCCTTCCATGCACAACATAATAGGCAGTGATTATGTTTCCATGCATAGCACAATAGACAGCCATGATATTAGCTATGTAACCGTTACCCATGCTTCTATAATCTCTATTTAAAGATGAATAATATCAAAGGAAAGATAAGTTAGTTTTCCTACAGTCTGCACATTACAATGAGTTTATTAAAAATCTATATTCCAGATATATATATATATATATATATATATATATATATATATATATATATATATATATATATATATATATATATCTTGTTTACCATAATCAAATGGGATACATAGACAATCATTTTGTATTGTATACCACTACCAAATATAATTATGTTTGTGTCTTCTTCTCTATCTTGTTTCCTTTGTCTTTATTGTTTATGTTTCTTCTATATTAGAATAGTAACCAAAAACTACCTAAAAATATGTATTTTCAAAGTACTAAATTATTGTATTTTGTCAAATATTGTTTAAAACTAAAACATAATGAATGTGTAGTAACACCATTCAATTATTATATCTTGTAAATCATTACCGAACATAATTTTATTTTTATTTTTTTCTGTCTTGTTTTTTTTTATTCTTATTATATTCATATTTATTGTATTCGGTCAATAACAAGACACTATCTAAAAATACATTTAAAAATCACTAAATTATCTTATTTTGTCAAATATTATTATTTAAAACTAAATCATAGTGAATGTATAGTACCACCATTTAATGTTTGTTCTTTCTCTCCTGTCCTGATGGCAGATTTCAGTTAATCTGAAAATTATCAATCTCAGCAACTCACTGTACCTGACCAATACTCCAGATTTTACTGGAATTCCAAATCTCGAGAGTCTGATTCTTGAAGGTTGTGCAAGTTTATCTGAGGTCCATCCATCATTTGGACGTCACAAGAAGCTTCAATTTGTGAATCTTGTGAACTGCAATAGTCTTAGGATTCTCCCAAGCCACCTTGAAATGGAATCATTAAAAGTTTGCACTCTCAATGGCTGCTCAAAACTTGACAAGTTTCCTGATATAGTAGGAAACATGAACTGCTTGAGGGAGCTTCGTTTAAATGGGACTGCTATTGCAGAACTATCCTCATCATTTCATTGTTTGGCTGGTTTAGTTCTATTGAGCATGAACAGTTGTGGGAACCTTGAAAGTATTCCTAGTAGCATAAGTGGTTTGAAATCCCTCAAAAGACTTGATGTGTCTGACTGCTCTGAACTTAAGAACATACCAGAGAATTTGGGGGAACTAGAAAGTTTGGAGGAGTTTGATGCAAGTGGAACTTCAATTAGACAGCCGCCAGCGTCTATTTTTCTTCTGAAGAATCTTAAAGTATTGTCTTTTAATGGATGCAAAAGAATAGCTGTGAATCTCACGGATCAAGTATTGCCTTCTTTGTCTGGTTTGTGTTCTTTAGAAGAACTGGATTTACGCGCTTGTAATCTAGGAGAAGGAGCAGTTCCTGAAGATATTGGCTGCTTATCATCATTGAGGAGTCTAAATCTGAGCAGAAATAACTTTGTTAGCCTGCCTAAAAGCATAAATCAGCTTTCTAGGCTTGAAAAGCTTGCCTTGAATGATTGCGTGATGCTTGAATCATTGCCTGAGGTTCCCTTGAAAGTTCAAAAAGTAAAATTGGATGGCTGTTTAAGACTAAAAGAAATTCCAGATCCAATAAAGCTAAGCAGTCTGAAAAGATCAGAGTTTAAATGTCTTAACTGTTGGGAATTGTACAAGCATAATGGCCAAAACAACATGGGTCTGAACATGCTTGAAAAATACCTCCAGGTCTTCTCTTCACCATACCCAATCTCCCTCTCTCCCTCTCTCCCTCTCTCCCTCTCTCTCTCTGAAACATTTTTGTTTTATGATACAGGGCTCATCTCCAAGACCTGGATTTAGTATTGCTGTTCCTGGAAATGAAATCCCAGGCTGGTTTACTCATCAAAGTAAGGAATCTTCAATTAGGGTGCACGTGCCTTCTAATTATATAGATGGGTGGATGGGGTTTGCTGCATGTGTTGCATTCAGTGCATATGGTAAAAGCCCTCTCTTTTGTCATTTCAAAGTCGATGGAAAAGAGAATTATCCTTCGCCCATGTATATAGGTTGTAACTCTATGCAAGCTCTGTCGGATCATCTGTGGTTATTCTATTTATCTTTTGATTATCTGAAAGAGCTTAAAGAACGGGAGAATGAAGCCTATAGCGAACTAGAGTTGTCGTTTCATTCTTACGAGCGAGGAGTGAAGGTGAAGAATTGTGGTGTCCGTTTGGTAAATTCTCCGTACACTCCATCATGGCAATCACCTACTGGCCGTCTTATTGTTGCAAGCAAAGAAGCAGCTTCTTCATATATTGATTCTTTGGCTAATTCATCTTACTGTCAATGGATGCATGATGTCTTCTTTAGCTTCAGAGGTGAGCACACTAGCAATAATTTCACCCATTTGTATACAGCTCTAGTCCAGAGAGGCATTATCCGAGGTGACACAGAACTAGAGTATCTAAGGGTAATTGAATCGAGTCTCCTAAGGGACATCAAAGAGTCGGGGCTGTCAATTATTATATTTGCAAGAGATTATGCTTGTTCAGCTTGGTGGTTTGACGAACTTGTCAAGATTGTTGGATTCATGAAAAAGATGAAATCGGACACTGTTTTTCCAGTTTCAGCAGTTTCTTATAATGTCGAGCAATCAAGGGTAGATGCACAAGCAGAGAGTTACACGATTGTCTTCGACAAGGATGAAGAAGATTTCAGTGAAGATATGGAGAAGGTGCGAAGGTGGATGGATATTCTCACCGAGGTCGCCATTTCATCTGGGTCGGAATCATCGAAAAGGTAAATTAATCATTACTTCCCCCCTTTTCTTTTCTTTTCTTTTCTTTTCTTTTTCATCTACTTAATTAGTCATTTTATTAATTATATTATAAGCTTGTATACAGTGAAGAGAGTTTTAAATTCAATGTTTGGTAGTCGCTAAGAAATCTTGTTTCAGGGTGAATGGCATGGACTGGCCAGCTGGGAATAGGTTTCACGGGACTGACGTGGAGTTTGTGCTGAACTTCCGGAAGAAGGTCCTTGAGGAAAACGAGCTTGATATTGATTTTGAATTTGATGTTACTCTTGAGGAAAACTAATCATGATTTTTTAAATTTTATTTATTTTTACTATACTTTCTTTTCTTTTCTTTTCATTGAGAATGACAAAACAATTTAATTTGTTAAATAAAAAAAATGACAGCGTTAATTGATTGAGAAATATTACCTTAACGATTACACGTAGGTGTTTCCTTTATTGCTCTGACAAACAAACACGGGAGAGTATTGGAAACGCGGTTTGGATTGTGTTTTTAAAAATTTTAAATGAAAAAAAAAATTATGTTTTCAGTTTAATATAATTCTAAATAAAAAATATTTTGAATTATTATAGCTTCTGTTTCATGTTTGAACGCTGGAGAAGGCTATGAATAAAATGGGATGGAAATTGATAATACAACACACACACACACACTCGTTGAAGCTCGGCTCGGCAACAACTAAACTAAGGTGTCCTCTCCCTCTCTCTTCTCTGCCGAACTCGAGCTTCTCGAATTCATAATTTTCATAACAAGGTATTCATTATTCTTTATATTATTTTTCAATCTATACATAATTGCTAGCATAATACACATATAATAATTTATTCTATAATATTAACTACTTTTATAATTTTTTTATTAAAATAAATTAATCTTTAAAGATCTGAACCTAAATCTAATTTTAAGATACCTTGGACGAATAAGAAAATCACATGTAGAACACCTAGAAACATAAAATAAAATCTTCAGTATCAACTCTAGAAATAATATAACACAAGTATTTTTTCATCAAATTTCATATCGGTACCATGATTTCCATTATGATCTTCGTTTACATTTTAATTCAATCACTTCCATAAAATTATCACAAATACTTTTAGTTCATAGACAAAAATAATTTAAAATTTTATTTTTCCTTTATTTATTTGTGATCACATCTTGGTTTAATCATTGATTTCATATATCCATCATAACACCCATAACACATGGGGTCATTACCTTGATTCATCGTTCACTTCATTTATTTTCCATGAGTAATAATCTAATGATAATAGAAATGAAGATTAAATTCATATTGTTTCAGTTTTTTTATCCAAAACAATATCATTTTATTAAAAAAAAAAAAAACATCAACACGATATTGTTTAGAGGTTGACCTGGTGATCCAATAATCTAGACTCAAATTTGACATGACACATATAGCCAACATCTTATTTAATTAATTCAACCCGATAAAAAATAAGATATCGCTAACAACTTTATTAATAATATATCCACTTAGAGATGATATAATATATCCACTTGCAGATGATATGATGTACTTATACCTAGCAATTTTTAAAATTTGGTAAATACTAGTTGTTAAAAGTAAAGATGGATTGGCTATTTGACAAGGGTAATGCTTAAGAAATCAAATAAAATTATGAACAAGAATGAGTAAAAATTAGAAAGAAGGAAGAAAATGAGATTTTTAAAGAAACAAAAATGCATGATTTATATTAACCAAAACTGATTTAGTTACTTCTTTAATCTTTCCTTCTTATCTATTTCCTTTTTTCCAAACATTGTCGTATTAAAAATGAACTCAGCCCTGTCATGTGGGTTAATCTTCCTTACCCAAAACTCAAGCTCATAAACACGATCCAAAATCAAAAAAGAAAGAATGAAGATTAATAGAGGAAAAAACATTTGAATTTAATCAAAAACATAGATTCAAAACTAGACCAATTCACGTCAAATTGAAGGCCCAGAGGCATATAAAAAAAAATTCAAAGAAGATTTTGAGGTTGGATTAACACAATAAACAACCTAGTATCATGATTATTTGATTCTTTGTGAAGAATAAAATGAAAGAACCGAAAATCAAATGCCATGATTTTAGTGTTTTTAAATCCTTAGGATCCTAGATTAATGATCAACAAGCTAAAATACATGTGTAAGAGTCAACAAAAAAATTAAAAAGACATGAAAAATAGGGACCTAAGGCAATGTTAGACAGATGACCTAGAAAAGCAATGAAACCCAAACAAGGGCAGCAAAGACTTTAAACTCGGAAAAAACAACTAAAGCTTTGCAATTATAGCTTATGCATGCTCAACACGACTTGTTTGAACCATCAAAATAACAATAAAAAAAATCAAGACCAAAACAGCAAGTGAAGTCTATAATGATAGTAAGCAAAAAAATAACATTCTCTTATGCAAAAACATTGTTTCATTGATTATTTTCATTATTTCTAAACTCAAACGTCATGCTAGCAACTTCAAACAAACCTAGCAAACTACTCAAAACAACATAATCCAACAACATTGATACTTAACATATCTTTCCATGCCTTCAAAATTAATTAACTAAACATTAAAACATACTAAAATGTATCTCAAACTGACATTTAACACTCCAATAAACAATCATAAACATCAAACCAAACCTCAAACAAAAATTAAACATTCATATACATATTAAACCATGGCATAACTAAACAGTTAAAAACAAACATCCATTACATTTGAACTAACAAAAAACTTCAAATAATGCCTAACAAACATTTTGAACAGCAATTTAAAAGATAAAATAGAGGGGAAAGGGGTGTGCTCATTGAGCTTCATGACTTATTTTGATTTTAAAATTAAAAAAAAAGGTATTATTTTTCTTGTAATTGTTTTAAAATGGACTTCTTTCTTTCTTAGCTTTGGTTTTTCTAGAATTTTTCTTCAATCTTCGGTTTTGGTTTGGCTTGTTGGCTAGAAACCTTTATAGGTTTCGTAAAGATAACAATGGCTTCTTTTGATCTTGCAAGCCTTGTATCTTTCTTAAATTCTTTCTTTGCTTCCTTTTTGTCACGAGAATCACTTAGAAAATAGCTTACATGCCTTGATATCTGAATCTCTAAGTCATAGGTTCTTGTAGGGAGTTGTTCAAAAGTGAACGACATATTCCCTTGAAGACTATATAAAACTCTCATTGCATTTGATGTACACACATGTCTATGAAAAAGGCTACACTTATCTTCTCCTTATAGCCAAAGACTAAGTTCCTCCATCTTTCAATATAGTCCAAGACTAGCTCTTCCTTCCTTTGCTTAATGCATGCAAGTTTTGGTAAGCTTACAGGTCATCGAGTGTTGTAGAAGCGTGTCAAGAATTCTTGCTCTAATTGATCCTAGCTATCTAGTTTTCCAACTAGAATCTTAGTGTATCAATCAAAGATAACTCTTTTTACAGACAAAATGCTTCATCATCAAGTCTCTACATATTTATGCATTGTTACAAGTCTCAATAAATGAATTATATGTTGGTTTAGATTACCTTTACCTTTAAATTGTTGGAACTTTAGAGGTTGATAGTTTGATGGCATCCTCATTTCATCAATGTGTTTAGCATATAGCTTGGCATGCACAAGTAAAAACTAGGGAGTACCTTCATACTAAGCGCATATAATGTCTACAATTATATGTTGTAGTTGTTGAAGAGTATGTAAGCCCATTGATCATCCAGTATTGTCCCTAAGGGTATTTTACATTATTGTTCGATCATGTTGCTCTTGTTTCTGTTGCTTTTCAAGAGCACTTTGACTTTTTAAAGGATCTTGGTGAGAATTATTCCTAGATGGATATTCGATCCTTTAAGTGCTTTTAGTAGGTTGATTTTGAGTTTCTAGTTGATCCATCAATATAGCAATCTAAGCATCCCTTTTCTCAATAGATCTTTTCATCTCCTCCATTTCAAAAGACATATAATGGATACTATTATCAAAAAGTGATGTCTCAATGACCATGACTGGCATTTGAGAGTCGAAGTCAGATAATGATTAGTAATTTCCTCATCTTTGTCTTGATGAAATCATAGGACAAAATCTATACTTCGATCTCATGCTTGAGTTGGTGGAATCTCAATCCCTTCTTACAGATCCGAAAAAGGAGTCTCCAAACTCAAGTTTAAAGAAAATTGTTTTTTTTTTCCTCTCATTGAGAATTGTTTTTAGGTGAGTGGCTGGTAAGGTATCAACTTCAACACCTTGAGAGTTGATTGGAGAATGGCTCACATGCTTTATATTTTCCGTTTATACACACAAAATTTCAATATATTATAAATACACTAATATGATAACAAAATTAAAATAATAAATTTGATTAAAAGAAAAGGTGGAAACTCTTTTGAGGTGCTCTTCGCGTACATGAATTCTCTAATTAACAGTCATATGAGGATCTTGTTTTGATGGGAAGATATTTGCACGAGTCTAAAAGTTTTAAACATGTGAGATATTAACATAAATTCTATATTTTTCAAATTAATTTTTTTTTTGTATTTTTATATCATTTTGATGTATTGATGTCAAAAATAAACTTTAAAAAATAAAATAAAAATTACTTTTAAAAACAACTGTTAACTCTTAACCTTACCAAATAATTGCAGTTTTCATTTATTTATGGAGTAACAAGTCGTGAGGGCGGCCTCTTTTAACTATCAACGACAGAAAGATGAACGCAACTGTGAGTGACCATCATCTTAAAATAAGAATGATCCTCAACAATTTCTGCTGCTACTCCTAAATTTCCTCCCCAGTTCCAAATTCCCTTTATCCAAATTTATTTTTCTAACACTATATTTCCTAATTTCCAACATTTTCCACAAACAAGATAGATATTTATATATATAACTTCTCTCCAGACATTTATATTACTTCTCTCTCTATCCATTTTTGTTTCTGGCATGCAAATTATTCCTCGAAACCCTTTCACACATACTTTTATTAATGAACCTCCATATGCTCCTCCTCGCCCTACACTTCTATAAATAGGCACCACACCTTCCCAACTTCTCCTCACATCCATTCTTTCTTTCAAGTTTCAAGTACTCCCACTATCAATCAATCACAGGCAAAACATAAACTTCAAGCAAAATGGCAAACTTTATGAATGCAGGCTATGCATTGAGTAGTACTGTTCTATTGCGTTTAGCCTTGGCTACTTGTGAAGCTGGGATTCCTATCACTGGATTCATTCAAACTAGAAACACCTAATTTGTTCTAAATGGTTCCCCGTTCCTTTTTAATGGGTTCAACTTTTACTGGATGATTAATGTTGCTGCGCGGCCAAGTCAATGGTACAGATATCCAATATCTTTCACCAGGCTGCTGCTGCAGGTCTCACTGTCTCTCGAACATGGGCATTTAGCGATGGAGTTGATCAAGCTCTGCAGGTTTCTCCGTGGGTTTATAGCGGGCCTATCTTTTCAGGTATAATGCTTCTTCTTTTTTTGTCACCAAAATTGAGTTTTGACACCTAGCTAGAGAGGGATTGATGAATACTAAAAGTTGCCAAGAATTGCTCAAATAAATTACGCGATGCTAACTATTGTTTTGTAATTTTCAGGGACTTGATTTCGTTATTCCTGAGGCAAGAAAGTACGGAATTCGCTTAATCTTGACATTAAGAAACAATCACCATGACTTTGGAGGACGACGATCATAGTATGTGAATTGCGCTAGAGCCACAGGAGTGCCAGTAAACAATGATGATGATTTACAAGGTATCATTATATATATAGGATTGAGTTAGAAAAGCGTACGTTTCAAGTAGTCCATTATCTCCATGAAGCTAGTGAGAGAAAGATTAGAAGCAGAAGATAGACATATATATGGGTAGTCAGGTAGATGGAAGATCTTACTAGATATATGGATAATTCATGCCCGTGATTTTGTTTTTTTTTTTTTTTTAATTTAACGTGGGTATCCGATCCAGCTTGCCGCACCTCGATTAATCTCACGGGTCCTGAAGTTAACAATTATGTAAGCCTCCAGTAGCCATCATATCAGTAACCACAGGGCTCGAACTCTTACCCGCGTTTTTCAAGTCAGGGCATGAATGAATGAAACTAATCATTTCTTTTCATATTTTTATGCATTTCATTTGCTTAGAAGTTTTTTTTTGTTTAATCTGCTCCAGGAAAAATTGAATCAGACCTCAATGTCACAAATCAGTTGTTATGATCACCGTACTTCAGACCTCTTTGTTATTTTGGAAAATGAAATCAGCCATTTATAAGGGAGAAATAGATTACAAATTTAGAGCATATGGCAGAGATGAAGTACAGAACAAGAAGTTAAAGGTAATGCTGGCAGTATCAAAAGAAGGCCTTCATTTTTTTTATAAACAGCCTGGCTATGGCTACAAGGCAGTGACACTGACGACGGCATTTTTCAGCTTTCAAGCTATTCGATTAGATTTGAACAAGAAAGATTTTACTCGAGCCAAATGGAAAGATCAACATAAATCCTTCATTTCAAACAAATAAAAAGTAAAAGACATACACCAGAGGTATGGATTTAAAGAGTTAGAGATGAAGACCCACTAGAGCTTTCTGATTATTGATATCGCATGCTTCAGCTCCTAAAAAAAGCAAACGGTTTTTAAAGTATTTTTAAAATTGCTTTTCACCTTTTAAATTTTTTAAATGATTTTGGTCATAATTATTAAATCTGATATAAAGGTTGACTTGGTCAAAAAGTTGGGTTTCGGATCATACGGGTTAATCTGGATCAACCTAGAAAAAAAAATTATGTTTGATGTTTTAATATTCCACGTAGAAAAGTTTTAAAACAATACATATTGATATAGACTATAAAAAAAATATATCAGGCATGAAGTTAATAATATTTACCCCACATCAAAAAAAAAAAGTTAGAGATACAATTTATATAAATATAGGTTATAAGAAGAAAAAATATATATAAAACATGAAGTGTAATATAGTTATTTCATATAAAAAGTTAAGAAATAATTTATATAAATATAAATTATGTATAATTATTCCATATTAAAAAATTAAATTAATAAATAATTCATGTAATACAAGCTATAAAAATATATATAAAGTTAAACATTTATAAATTAATTTTATATTTTTTAGGTTTATTAAAAATTTATAAATGTTAAAAAAACAAAAACTTAGGTGATCCAAGTTTTGAGTTAACCCTATAAATTTAAGGGTTTTGTGGTTTCCAGGTTTCAAGTTCCATAACTATTATTTTAAAATGTCAAAATAAAATTTTAAAAAGTATTATTTTAATATATATATATATATATATATATATATATATATTAAATTAAAAATCAGTTTTAAATAGAATGCATACCAATCTCTACATCGCGGCCAGAATGGGCAACAGACTCCCATCTTTATTATTTCTACCAGCTGGAACTGGGTGTGTTTGAAGAATACAATTTTCCTGCCAAAGCTATTCCCGATATCAAAATCTCAACTGAACAACGGCATGATACAAAATTACAAAGTGAAGAAAAGAAATATTGTTTACAGTTTTAATCACAACATACTACAAACAACTCACAGCCACAACCAGTAATCAAATAACAAACCACACAATCTCCAATACCTACTGTGGCTGCATTTCTAATCTTCAACATTTAACATAACACAGCCGTCTCTGCGCATTGGATGATTTTACTTCCACAAGTGCACTTCCCAGATCTCTTCTTCCTCTTCTCATATGGTAAAGGCAATCCACCTCATTATAGCAAATCTAGAAGAGGGGGTTGTTCAGATTGTGGCTTTGCATGGCTAGACCTCAAGGTTGATGTGCCACCCCTCCCTCTTCCTCTTCCTCTTCCTCTGCCCACGGCACCTGATGGGGGTGGTGCAAGTTTTATTGCAGTCTGCTCATTCTTGCTGGAACCAAATATGGATCCGAGATCTGTTGGCTTTGTGTGGTTATAAGAACCCAGAGTTGATGTATTCTGGTTCTGTTTCAAGAAACCAATAGAGCTTTGGGGATTAGGACCACTATTCAAACTACCAGAATTCACAGCAGAGGTGCCTTGATTTGGTTTCAATGGATCCAATGAACTTTGGTTATTTAAGGCCCAGCTGATATTTCCTTTGTTCTGGAAATTCATAATGTCGGGTGTGTTTGTGATCAAATTCGAACTGTAACTATTTGGCTGCAGTCCTGTTGTGCCATTGTTAGAAGCCCCAGAACCACTAGAAGTGCCACTTGGTCTTGGAGGCCAATCAGCAAAAGGATCTATTTCATTAAAACTTGAAGTGGATGTTGCTCCTGCGTCCATTTGCTTGTTTCCAATATCTAACTGAGTTACAGTTGAAGATGGCCGTGGAGGCCATTCTATATCGATTGGAGGGCATGATACGGCTGTTTGCCTACTGGAAACTGCAGATGTCATGGGAGATTCTGATTGCAAAAATGTTAATTGAACTGGCTGATTAGCAGAAATAGATGGAGTAGGTGATGAGTTGCTTGCTAAAGCCCGATGTGCAGTGGCAGATCCTTTTGAGACAGGACCCCAATCCTCATCCCATGAAGTGCTACCCTTTGCTGCTGGTGCAACAGTACCACTTGTTTTGCTTGAGGCTTGAGGCTGAATCCCATTGGGAAAAGATGACGACTTCACCTCTGGAATTCCAGAATCTGTTACTGTAACTCCTCTTTTTTCTTCTATCATCCTATGATAAAAACCCCAAGTTTCAAATATATATTTATATATATATATATATATAAAGGTAAATTCATTAGCATGTTCGTGCAGAAAACATTAATAGATAAATTACTTAGAAAAAGAGAATTCAGATGATGAAAGAACAGTGGTTTTATTCTTCGGTTAAGTAGAAAAGGGTTTAGTGGTCTGTGGGGGTAACAAAATGCTGAATACCTGAGGATATCCTTCACAAAGAGCATATACTTAGCAAACTGCTGAACATTCAATTGCTGAGCAGTGAGCAGAGGTGTGAGAAGTGGAAGAACATGCTCCGTAACAAATTCTACTCCATGCTGACAAGATTTAACCAGGAAAATGAGATATAATTTCTATACATACCACCTGCAGATGAACACTAATATAGCTGCGAAAGCTAGTCAACTACCAGATACCATTACCTGCTTGAGAATTGAGTTTGCAACACCAAGGGTACACATAAGGGTAGGAGGAGTACGATCAACTGCCGTACAACGTTGAATTGTTTGCAAGATATCTAAAATAGCATGTTTATCGAGGATGCTAACAAGATCTCCAAAGCATAGCAGAGCATTGACTCTTACCTGCCAATATAAACATACAGTTAGTTTCAGATTATATACCCCCAAGGCCCACAGGGTCAACTATTGAAACAGAGAACAGTTAAAAACCTACTTTAATTACTGAATAGACTTTCAAATACTAGAAGAATGTGGTGATATGACCTCACACTGAGGATAGTCTAAGACGCATATAATTAACCTATGCTCTAGTAAATTCTTGCTGGGAAACTCCACAAAAGATTACCTAAATTCAACTCTATTAATCTAATATGAATTGACTTGTAAACACAAAAACATACATACCGCAGCAACAGTTGTTTTGAGAGCTAATCCATGAACACGAGGCAAAATTGCTTGTTTCACCAGCTGAAAATAATTAAAATGAGTATATATTAAGACACTGTATGAAAGAACTTCAGCACCTCTCCAGTAAGGCATGCCAATAAAAAGTTACCAACCATTGTTTAGTAGCATTTTGCAAATGTTTCTACCCCGTCATGCAGCAAGTTATTAACGAACACGCGCGTACACACGAATACACACACACACACAATATATATATATAAGCAACTACGGTAAATTTATGAGTTGTGGACTTGCTTCTATTTATATAACCTCCATGGGTCAAGCGACTGGAATATTTAGGTAACAAGGAACTTTGATTATTCACAATGCCATGCTAACACAACAATCAGATTAATTAAAGAATTCAATTCCCCATTGGGGGGGGGGAAGGATTAATGGTTAGGAACCATTTGGGAGTTGGCATAAACTGGTGTTTTAATAAATAAAGAAATATCATATTAAATGAATGAGGCAAAATAAAGCCACAGCTTAAGCTTTTGGAGAAAATAAGCCATCCACAAGATTTCTTAAAAATTATCAATTCCATGTGTTGAAGCCATGAGGCTGGTTCAAGGCATGCATGTGAGAGTAATAAAATATACACCTTTCTCTAATAGAGTAAGCAAGATGTTCAAAAAAAATAAAGTAAAAGTGAACCACTCCCTCTTATTTAGAGAGTCTTAGACTGCCTGCCAGTCTCTCCCATGTCCCCCTAATTTGCACCGAGGAACTTCTTTATAAAATAAACCAACCAGTTGTCAATGAAACTTATTATTAACATTCTGTGTTTAACCTAAAGAAGAAGAAAACCTTCCAGGGCATCCTGACCAAACTACCAATATCTAGAATTAATTAACATACAAAACACAAACACCACACTTATTATAGCAGACAAGACAGATGCACACTTACTAATAGAGATTCCATGTTTAGCACACCACAGGGGAGAGAGAGAGAGCGAGGTGATAAGAAGCATGGGGTTCTTCCATAATCTATTTGCAAGAGGGTATTATGTAAGCTAAACAAGGATGCAAGTCATTAAATCAGCAGTGGATAAAATTCTATATTTCAGTGTGGAGTTCCAAATATAACCATTAGTCAAACCTAGAGAAAGCACATAACAGATCCAACTTCATAATCATCGTCTTTGATAACATGAGCCATTCCAAACTATACCAGCTTATCCAACTCAATTTACCTGTCTTATCAGCTAAAGAGGCAAAAATCCACATTCAGCTTTGTTCTAGCATTCCATCCATATCAGTTTGGATTTTTTTTATTTGTTTAACTCTATAAAAACTATCAGTTGTTTTGTACTCATTTTTTTCTCCATTTCAATCCTTACCGATATTTCTTGAACCACTGTTAGTTGGCCTCAAGCAACTTATAAATTTATCCTACTAAACTAAGAGTGTTGACAACATATGATTTAAGTTGGTTTTTGATGTTTGACCCAGAGAAATTGCAATCACTTAAAAATTGTTCGGTTGGACTTCTTTTTTACTTAATCCTTGAATTACTCTTTGATTAAAGTTGAAATTTTGCTTTATTCAAAAGCCAAAACTATCTTTCAATTATTTATTTTGACTTGATGGTTTACGGAATTTAGAAAATACAGAGAAAGAGTGGCTTGATGAATTCTATAGCTTTGTCACAAAATGTTCTATTCAATCCAAGTATTTTTCTTAAAAAGCAAATTTAAAGCAACTTTTCTTTGATTATGACTGGAAACAATCTATAACTGATGTCAAAACACTTTAAATTACTAAGAGAGAGAGAAGGAAGGAAAAATAGAGTTTCTCAATAACATTGTGGTGATCCTCAATCACAATTACCAGTAACAACAATCATAGCTATTGGAAACAAGAACACAATGATACAGAAGAACTCCTCACAAATTGAATATGGGCTCAATGAATTGCATAGTTTAAATGGCCAAGAAAAATTTCGATGTAGATGAATTTATTATATTTCACATGCTCTCCTAGTTGGACCCACCCTCCTCAACCTGGATGTGTTTTGGGTTATAACAGTCTAATACATCAAGTCATTGGATATCAGAAAACTTCTACCAATAAAACGAACAAAATTTCTGTTTTCCTAGGAAAGAATGGCATGCATTATATTAAGCAAGAATGGCATACTTGAAAGAGAACATACGTGTGAAGTGAAAACAACTCCAAAGTAAAAGAATGGTTACAGGAAAAGGAATAAAAAATGAAAGATTCGATAAGAATGATTATCAAATGAAAATCAGAGTGCATAAATGCCACATATTGTGTGTGTGGGTGTACACATTCATAATTTCATACAGATGGCAGTCACCTGAACATCTAGTTGCTTGGCAAGAAAGGATGATTTTCTCAAAACTTCCTCTTGAATGCGCGGATCCGTATCATCATAAGCTCGAACGAGCAAGGGCAGAACATGGGATATTAAGTTATCTTGACTAGTCTACAACAATTGCATAACAAACAATATTAGTATCAAATATTTTATTGAAATAAGCAAGGTATTTTAACAATGATTCTCAATGTCATGCGTTTAAGAAACCAAAAACAAAAAAGGCTATAAGGAATGGGTTAAGGCCATAAAGGGAGAAGGAAACTCAATACTCCTATTGAAGTTTCTATCAAGAAATTTTAGCACCATGCCTAACTAAAATTCAGATGCTTCTCAAAAGGATTTTGGTGTTTTTCATTTATAAAAAAAAATAAAATAAAAGATAAAAGCATCAACAAGTGAGTGTTTTATAAAGGTTTCAATTAAAGTTTCCAACCCCATGAATGAGAATTACATATACATTTCTTAACTAGCTAGTTGAGAGGATCAAATTTTTTAGGTACCTAATGCTCTAGGAACTGCTAACCCCTTTCAACTAAGAAAAAGTATGACACTGAAAATAAGTGGCTAATGAGTAACAGAACTTAGAATAATAATATGTTGAGACTTGTTCAACAAGAAGCTTTTCATCATTCAAATAAATCTGCTCTTTTTTCCATTGAGAGATACCCATGTGCTGCCCCACCTGCACTTTGGACTTGAACCTGAGACCATAACCCCACAATCCCCTTGCATTTTGCAAGGAGATAGCCACAAGAACAGGAAGTTTTTGCTTAACGATTTTCTTACTAGATAAAAGAAACTAATTAGACAGGAAAAAATATGAATAAATCCTTCCAATAAATATCATATGACCAACTAATAAATCCTTCCAAAAAAACCTCTAAAGTCATATGAGCAGGTCTAATGAACTAAATACTATTCTTGGGTCACTCCACGCAATTACTAGGTGAACATGAAGATGAACTAATAAACCTTTCAATTTGGCAATCTTTTCATTTTCCTGAACCCAATAAAATATAGATAAAATCAAAAAACTTTGAGCACTAGAAGCAACTTAACACCATATGCAACACATCCTTCAATCCACCATGCACAAGAACAGCAAATATAGTTACCTTGTTGATAACAAGTTCAGCATGCTTCACAAGCAGCAGTAGTGTCTCGCCTGCAGCAGTACTGAGGACAGGAATGAGAGCTGGAAGCGTTGATAGCTCAAAGTCAATTTTATCCTACAATAGATATTAAGAAATCAAATTTGCTTTTCCAGCTTGTAAGACATTAATGAATCTTAATAATAACTGGAAGATAAAAAAATATATATTGTATGAAGAACAATCCCTTGTTTTACTTCCACATCAGAGAGAATGGATGACTGGAAATTAATAGTCTGAAAAGCTAATGAAACTTGCCATAGTAAAAATTTAAATTAGCATAACATTCTCAACAAAGAAACTAATATAAAAGTTATTTCAGACTCAGCCATTCAAGCAAATGCCATATCAACGTGACGAAAAAATTCCAGTACAAGATTTACACATAACCTCTACTTCAGATGTATTTGGACTTTGTAAAGCATAAAAAGCTAAAGAAGGTGAGGAGGACAGGAGGAGAGAGAGCTATTACCTCTACCAAAATAACACCAATTAGAATATTTTGCCCAGAAACCAACAGAAGTAACAATGGAACATCATTTACAATTAGAAATGTAGGAAATCTATCTCTTTATACTAGTAGGCAGTATGCCTCTATCAATGTGCACACAATATTGCCACCTAAGACTGTAATTTGTCCATCAAATGTTTGCCTATACCATCACCAAACCATCTTGCCCCAAACCACTACCACCACCTCCCTACTTTAGGGATTATGAGCAGTACCTGGGACTCTGCTATGGTGAGAACCATGGGGAGAATCATTGGTTGCATGACCATATTCCTAAGTTCAGCACATAAGGGTGGAAGAACCTGCATGAAAATCTTTTTTAGTGAACTTGACCTCTTGTTGTGACAAAAGAAATACCAGAATGAAATAAAAGCTCGAAGTAAAGCATAAATCCAGCATCCTCAAATTAGCATTGCTCAACCACGTGATTGAAAACGTGGATGTCTATACGCATGCAGGTAAAAACAAAGCAATGTTATTATAAAAATCTGTAAGTGGTTAAAATTTTCAATGGGCTTCCTCGAGTACAAAAGTAATGTTTATACTGAACATATAACCTCAAAAATATAGCTATATAACCCAACTAGAAAATTGAACAAGAGATAATATGAGTAGGTAACAAAAACTATAACCTTATATCGCAGCACACGGGTGTCGAAGTCTTTCCACATATCTGATAATGCTTTTAAGAACTCAGACTTCTGCATGTTATCTCTTTCCTGTAAGAAATAGGATCAGCCAGAAAAGTATATAATTTCCACACATGTTCTCAATGAAATTTAATTATTCTCAAGCTCAGCATCCCAAGTAAATTTATCCCAGAACAAGTGCTAATCAAGATAAAATTTTAATGCATACAAGCATGTGGTCTAGGAAGCGAAGAGCACGCAGCCTAGTGTCATTCCGGAAAAAAGGAGAACCTGCAACAAGAGAACATAGATCTTAAGACAATATGAAATCAACAAGAAAAAATTAAGAAATGTAAACTCTTTCTTTACAAACAACTTCTAATAACTGAAACAAACTGCAATGTTATCATGTTGCAGGGGTTGAGACAGCCACTCAAAAATGGTTTAACATTCCATCCAGTCCATTGGATGAAAACATTATACTCAACACTATATATTGTTAATTCTAATGCAGAGAATTCCCCATGTTCTGTTAAAACTTGAAAGATTTACAACAAAGTGGAAAGTGGAATGATATAGAATGAGAAAACAAGAAATGGCAAAAGAAAATTGGTATGGATGATCGACAAGTGCCTTGGACTTTTAAAAAAGGCAAGCGCATACCAGAATTATATAAATAGTAATCGCCATATCATTCAATTTAACTATGTGGACAAAAACAATACATCCATGAGCATCTAAGTGGATTTGTCTTTGTATAACATATCTTAACTACTTCAAAGATTTGCTGAATCGAACATATAGGTTTGAGAGGATTTAAATCCTTGATACTTTTGTTATGGGTTCTCATGAAAATTTACCTACAGAAAGGAACAGCAGACTACATTAAACTACACTCCACATCTCTCCAACTTTCTGTTTCTTTCGTACGTCAATTTGTTCTAGTCTGTTATTACATTCCCCACCAAAGCTTGGACATTAATGTGTGAAAAGAGAAACTCTATATATAGACAGATAGATATGTATATAAACAAATGACAGAATCCTAAAGGCTCATGTTTTACCTGTAAAATCCATAGCTGTTGGCCTGAAAGATTCATTTGCAGAGAGCATCTTCTGCAGGTCAGGAACTAATTCTGGTGGAATAGAGGAGAAAGCTGCACTGGATAAGTAATTCAAGGTATTCATGTACTGCAGAAAGGAAAAACAAAAATAATTAAAATCCATTATCTTTGCTTGTGACAGAGTTGATAAAATATAATCTGAAACTGAAATAATAGCACAAAAATAATGTGGATGATGGTGTTAAAAACAGTTTATGACTGTCCGATGCTCCAGTCCTAGAAACTAATTGAAATCTTACTGTTCTCAAACCTGTGTTCTGTGTCAACTTTGTTACAACAATATGGAATAGAACAAATTAAGAACAAATCCAAACGGACTGAAGAGAGATTGGAGAGCATTGATATTCTAGTTTTCTTCTTTGTTTTGGTTTCAGGTTCTCATGTTTAGCAGGAAAAAATCTTATCTTCCAGTTAGATATGCCTCCATTTTCTCTTAATAGAAACCCACAAAGTGCCCGACCATGATGCTTTGCATCCTAATTGTTTTCCCAAATCATATCCCACCAGAGAAAACAAACATATGCTTCCCAAGACATTCTAAAATAAATAAAAATGTAATGGACATTCTCCATAGAACATCCCTTATAAGAGTTAATTTCACAGGAAGAGAAAAGTAAAAGAACCCACACCCCGCCAGGAAAAAAAAAATTGATAAATGCGAAGGTAGAAGTGTTATTGTTAAAGGTGAGAGTCATTAACAAGGACTTGGGCAACATGACACCTAATAAGCCTATTTCCTCACTAGGACAAGCTTTGCTTTCATTAGGTCCCATATCAGTTGTTTCCATGCTTTCCAACCTTGGAAAAGAAATTCAGATCATTTTTAAGCTGCATGTTCAAATTTCACTTCAATGACTTCAACTCAAAAAGGGACAACTTCAGGACAAAAAGAAACTGCATAAGGGGACAAATGCAGGCTTTTTTATACTGATGTAGCTTAGTTTACAGGATCATAGAAGGATGTATGTGCGTTTCTAATGCCTTAGATATCACAAGACGAAGCAACCAAGGGGTCGCAGTAACAATGGTTCAACTGGCTAGTTCAGTAGGAATTGCATATCAATGACCAATTTGTTACAGGCACTGTTACATTCTTTTAAGGAATAATAAAATCCAATGCACTTGCTAAGGTCAGATAGAGTCCATTGATCAAGCAAAAAGTTGGAGGGGAACTCTCCTTTAGATTTGATAAGCATATAACTTGAAACTTTTTTCTTTGTTTCTAGAAAAAATAGAAGCACATTTGGATACATTCAATGTCAATAACTCAGAGAAAGCAAAATATTTAAATTACCATCTTCACATTGTTGTGGCAGTCAAACAAAGGCTTGTGAGCAATCAGTTGGTAGGCAAGGCATCCAAAACTAAAAATATCAGAAGAGCATCCAGCTGAAGGTGCTTTGCTCCTAACTAGTTCAGGTGCAGTGTAATTCAGCGATGGCTGAAGGGGCAGCATAGAGTCGTCATCATCATATTCCTGGAAATCCAGGTAAAACAGGAAATAACAGGTAAATCTTTGCTTGAAGTATGTTTTCTGATACTCCACAAGGAAACTGAATAAAGAACATCAGAAAAGGGGCATATTGTAAACAGGTTATTTGCCTTTGATGATGAGCAGTGGTTGGCCCCTGGTGAGGATAGAGGATTTCTGCTCATGTTTTTCGTGGGTATTAGGGAAGAAGGATCTCGATATGATATGAAAATGGGCTAATTTTGAAGTGATCTGGGACACTTGGATGGAGGGGCAAAAGGCAAGAACTTTAACAATTCATCCCTCTCAAAGCAGTTGCTGTGGAACTTGTCTTTCTTTTTACACTGCTTCAAGGTAGTTTAGAGAAGTGGCTTTACCTTTTAAGTTGCCACCAGTAACAATTATTTAAGAGCCAATATGGTGGGATATGAAAGAGGAAAGAGGTGCGATTTGTAGGGTGGTCATAGTAATCAATAAGTAGACCATGTGAAGTACATAGGATGGAGACAGGGCCAGCTGTATAGACAAAATGTTCATAAAATAACCATGGTTGGAAAAGGATGGTGTCTGAATGAGTGATAACGAAAAATTCAACTCACAGCATAATGAAAGGCCTGGGAACTAGCCAAATCGCCTGAAGCCTGATCTGTTGTTATTGCAAAACCAAATCCACCAAGCTTCCACGCTCCACTTGAAGTAATTAGAATATTCTGCAAGTTATAAATCTATTGTTAGATACATTAACCCCTAACCACAAGGATTAGTGACAGGTTCTCCACAACAATTAAGATAGTCAAATTGTATTTGTTATCTTGATTGTGAAATTGAAAACTTACGGTTGGGTGTTCATAAAAACAAGAGCTTTCAATTTCCAGACAACAATTTCCAAGTTGAGAAGATATTTCAAGAAATTCCATTGTTTTTTTTATCATACCAAGAGAAGTTTGAGAAAAGTAAAGGGATTACACAAAACATATTATTATACTGAAGTCACGTTTACATGGCCCATCCCTTCAAAAAAAAAACTTTATGTTCACATGGACTATCACTTTAAAAAACTTTTATGTGATGGGGAGGGGGAGGGGGAGGGGGCCAGCAAAATGACAAGTTACCTCAGGAGATATAGCCCTGTGAATGAGATGTGCGTTGTTATGGAGGAAGTCCAAGGATTCTGCAATTTGTAGCAAGCCATGCTTCACCTCTAACAAGCCCATTTCCTACAAAACAAAAACTTTCGTAATGCAATGCTTACCACCAATATTGATGGGAACAGTAGAATGATGAGTTAGAGCCCAAAAGCATGCTGCTCATAGGGTGATAACAAGATCTTTGAATGTATAAAGCACCCAAAAGCAAGCACTGCTCATAAGATGATAACAAGATCTATGAATATATAAATTCCATTGGTCTAAACAAGATGAAGATATAGGCTGATGTACCATACGAAATTATTTTCCCACCAAAGTCTTTCCCTTTGGAACCATACCAACTTGGAAGAGTCTAACAGTTTAAGTCATTGAAACCTTTGAAATGGTAAGGAAGAAGAGATGATGCCCAGCAATTGTACCTAGAGAGACTTCCAAACTCTATAGAGTCTAGTTTGATTTCCTTCATGATGAGGTTAGCATGTTATTGAAGGAGTTCCTAGATTTCCTGGTAACATCTCATAATGCATTTCCACCATGTCATAGCGGACAAGCTTTTAATGAGATTTAACTGTCCTTTCTCCACTATCCAGTATCCACTTCTCTTAACACTTGCTTTTAATATTTTAGTGAATTCCATGACTAATTCATTTCAGCTTTAAAGTTCTAATCACAATACAAAGCTATTGCACAAGCCATTCAAAGTCATTAATATTATTTTCCAAGTAACCTACATCAATTGCATCCCAGCCTGTAGTAAGTCAAAAGGGAGTGGAGGCACTTAAAATCATATTCGAGAGGTATTCTTTAACTGTTTTGGTAGCAAAAATGCAAATTAACCTTACAAAATGCCTTCATGTGCAACCTTAAACTTCATCTTTTATCCGAAAGGTATTGCAATCAATCCTATTAGGGATACCCACAACCTAAGCCTATTTCTAATCACTCCACTATGCACATTATTTTTAACAAAATGGAGTTCCAATTAACAAACATAAACAATTCATTATCAAAGCTCACCATTCCCTTGAGCTCCTTAGGCACTTTCCCCACATTCTCCAAATTCCCAATCGCATTCGCCACCGATGCGAAAAGAGGTTCCGTCACCATCGCCATCGCATTCTTATTCTCATCCAAAGCCTGCACAACATGAACCACTCCCGGATGCCTAATCCTAACCAACCTCGCAGCATCCGCTCGAATCACGTCCAAGAACGTATCCTCTGCCACCTTCGTTAAACCCGCACGCGCTCGTGCTTCCGACAACGCCTTCTTATCCAGAACCCACACGCAAACCGTCGGGTACTGGTGTGTGCGCGTTGACTCACGCGCTGCCTTGGCAGAATAGAGCTTCCAAGCGAGACCGGGTCCAGCTGAGCCGATCTGGTGAAGGAGATCGTAGTCTTGCAAGGGTTTGGGACCGGTTACTTCTTGGACGGTGGTTTGTACGGTTTTTTCAATGACCGCTGCCGTTTTGGCTAGCGCCTGTGTAAATGTTTTCATGTTGAGAGACATTTTGTTTTCGTGAATTGACTAGTTTTTCTAATCAATCAATCAAATTTTACTATACACGCAGGATTTTTCAACATCCGGTTGTGTTTTTAGATTTGTCGGTGGAGGGAGAGGAGACGTGGTGGTGGTGGTGGTGGTGGTGGTGAAGTCAGGTGGTGGTTTAGGTCTCCAAGAAAAATGTCTTGATTGTTTTCTCTTTGTATTTTTGACCTCTCTATATATATTTTTTTTTCCTTGGTTAATTAGCTGTTTTTCGTGCTTTTATTAATTTGAATAATTGAATTATTTCAAATTAGTTGGATTCATTCTCATATCTGTCGTGTGTTTCTTAATTATTTAATTTTATTATTTTTAAGGAATTGTTTGGATACACTGTTGAAGCTGCATTGTTTAAAAATTAAAAATTTTTATTTAAAATTAGTTTATTTTGTTTTTTTATTGTTTTGATATGTTATTATTAAAAATAATTTTTAAATAAAAAATATTATTTTAATATATTTTTAAATAAAAAACATTTTAAAATATAACTCCTATAATATTCTCAAACTAAATCGAAATTTCTTTTTATTTTCTATATTTTATATTTTTCCCCTGTTTAAGTGATATCTAGTTATAATTTTTTTTTCTACAGAAGTTTTTGTGCGTGAGACTTGTATTTTTACAGAATCAGTTAACTATTAACAAAATTCTAAAATGCATAGGTATTAGTCTATTACCTGCACTCCATCGTAGATTAGATAAATTTTTTAAAATGTAAAAAATAATAAATGTGTCAATTTTTTATTAAACAAATTTTTTATTATGTTATTATTGAACCAGATTTGATATAATAAGTTAATTTTAAAATTTCACAACCTGATTTTTTATCTAATTCGAGTTTTAAATTAAATCATATAGAAGTTAGACCGAATTATAAAAACATGGCTTAGGTTTTAACAAAGTTTCAAGATTTTTATAAAAATTATTAAGATAATAACATATTAGATCGATCTTAATCCTCAAGCAAATTGTATCACGGACTCCATTGAGTTTAATAATGTTTTTATAAAATATTTTGTTAATTATATAATAAAAATATATGGTCAAAAAATTGAGCATCAACCTAAAAATAAAAACTTATTAAAGACGGTGATAACCATAAAGAAAGCAAAAAGAAAATAAAGCATGTATTTTATCTCATATCTAATCCAATATTAAATGATAAAATCAAGAAAAACAATTAACGGATCAAAAATCAAAAAATCATATCTAGTAAATGGATGAATTCGTCAAACTTATGGATTAAATATCTATAAACAAAACAAAACAAAAAACTTTTCGAGCTCAAATATGATTTTTTTAGATGTTTCCATGTAAAAAAAAACATTTAATCTTAACCCTCTCATCATATGAAACTATGTGACACAAAAAAATTGAGCATCAACCTAAAAATTAAAACTTATTAAAGACGGTGATAACCATAAAGAAAGCAAAAAGAAAATAAAGCATGTATTTTATCTCATATCTAATCCAATATTAAATGATAAAATTAAGAAAAACAATTAACGGATCAAAAACCAAAAAATCATATCCAGTAAATGGATGAACTCGTCAAACTTATGGATTAAATATCCATAAACAAAACAAAACAAAAAAACTTTTCAAGCTCAAATATGATTTTTTTAGGTGTTTCCATGTAAAAAAAAAACATTTAATCTTAACCCTCTCATCATATGAAACTATGTGATACAAAAAAAAACAATCGTTTTGGTGGTTGGATTCCTCACTAACAGACATTTTTTCTCTCTAAGCCAGAATCTGGCGACCTCCTCTCTCTCCTCCAATAAAAAAAATTGAAAAATCAGTAAAATAAAATTTGGTACCAAAATTAAATTTTGTTAAAAGTCTGGGGACCAATAACCTAATAGATAAAAAAGATGGAGGCCTTGAATGAAATTTTGACAGAAATTTTCAATCCACAACCTATATTAACTATTTTGTCATTTTAGTCCCCTTTTTTTCAATCCAACCCTCCCTTACAAAACAACATGCAATTGGACTCTCTAATTTGGTCTTAAAAGGGCTTAATTGTGCAAACAAAACGTTTGGGGACCAAATGGAAAATTTTTAAAAATTATACTATTGTAATCCATAGTAAAATGTGAGAGGGTAAACAATGTTTTTGTGAACAATGAAACACCACGTGTTTTAGTTTTATACTAGATGTAATGTCCGCGCAATGTCGCGGGCCTGTGGCATGCTTGTGCGTTGTCGTAGGTTTGTGGAAAAAATAAAAAAAAAATATATGGAGAAAAACTGTTGAATTCCACAATGTTTTCAAGAAAAAAACTACAAAGCTAAATTCTTAACCAGTATAATATTTAAAAAATAAAATGAACAAAGAAAATTTTGGAAAAAATCATAACAAAAAAAATGAAAGGAAAAAAAAATCATGTAGAGAAACACTGTAGCAATCTATAGTGTTTCATGAGGAAATCTACAGTTGTAATTCTTAACCAGTTCAATATTAAAAATAATAAAATTAATAAAGACAATCTTGGGAAAAAAAGACAATCTTGAGAAAAAAAA